>Ga0209013_10000205_pt1 | contig 50117 bp, 65 predicted proteins | sample Cruoilmetagenom2_FD_187291 | JGI IMG/M metagenome (GOLD analysis project Ga0209013, IMG submission 187291) | Oil polluted marine microbial communities from Coal Oil Point, Santa Barbara, California, USA - Sample 2 (SPAdes) (version 2) | ecosystem: Environmental > Aquatic > Marine > Oil seeps ...
TATAGTCAGTCGGCCTAATCGCAAAAAAGTCAGTGTGAGTGTGACCCCCAGTAAGATGATAGAACCAATCAAGATTCGCTGCTGCGTCCTTGTCATAGTGGAAAAATCTTCTTTTATCCGAGTAACCCAATTCTTGTAGTTTTTCATTTGTTCTTTTTCTTACAAATTGTTTTAAGTCATATGACTTTAGGTTTTCAATATCACCCATTTCAAACATTTTGTCTATATATTTTTCTTCTAATTCTACCATTATTTTAGCTGCTTTATAAATATCCTCTTTGCAATCTTCTAATAAGGTAGGAATTTCTTCACACATGTGTCTAAACAAAGTACATCCCATTTTACTATGTAATGATTCATCTCTTACACTCCATTTCATCTGTTGCCCAATACCTTTAAGCATATTACGTAATTGAAAGCTATATAACACAGCGAAAGCACTGTATAAGCTAACACCTTCTGCAAAGGCACTAAAAATAGCGAGACTACGACCAATCCCAACAGGGTCATTACCATCGTAACTAACCAAATTGTCGAATCGTTCTGCGGTCGCTGGTTCATGTAAGAAGGCTTCAAAGTCTTCGAGTCCAAGTGTTTCATTTAAATAACTATAGGCTACAGCATGTATTGTTTCTTGTGAGCCGAACATCATAGCCATTTGCTGCACCTCGTGTTTAGGAAACCATGATACGACTTTTTGTGTCCAGTAATCTGATACTGCACATTCAGTCTGAGCAAAACCTAGTAAGATATTTCCTACTAGATTCTTCTCTGCTGGAGTTAATTTTTCGTTCCAATCCTTTACATCACCTGACATTGGTATCTCTGTATGCAACCAGAAAGCTTGAGCTTGTTTAAGCCAACCTTCTGTGTAATATATAGGATATTCAAATGGTTTGTAAGGGATTCGTTCTTTAAATAAACTCATTATTTATATATTTCTAATGCTATATCTACAAACGGTATGTAAACAACATATGCTATTAATGTTGGTTCATCATAGGTTCTCATTCCGAATAATATACCCGGATAAAAACCTATTGATAATGACCAGTTATCTTTTATTACTTCTGTATTTTTTTTCTTTTTAGCCATAAACTTTTATATTATATTTATCTTGATAAGATACTAATTCTTTATATTTTACTCTATTTCTTTTCTCCCAACTCCATTTCCACCATTTATCTATTTGTCTTTCACCATACTTTTGTCTGGCTATCCTTTTTGCTTCTGCAGGATTAACTCTATTGTTATATCGCATTCTTTCTGATTCTGTGGTTTATATATAATTACATGAGGATGTTCGCTACTTACAACTTTTTTGAATAATTTCCACCGTAAAGGAAAACTTTCATTAGCTCTACCTTTACATTCAATGATAAAATCATCTCCAATAAAATCTGGAGTATATTTTATAGGTAATATTTTCTTATTTCCTCTGTCTTTAAATTCTCCTCTTCCGTTACCACATCGTTCTATCGACGTGTTTGGAAAATCAAACCCTTCTGAAACAACAAATGTCTTGCCTTCATATTGAGCTTTAATGTTTGCATCTTTCAAAGCTTGATACATGTATCGTTCTAATCCTGATGCAAAGGTTATCCCGTCAACAGTAATTTTCTTACTGTTAACAGGACCTTTTTTTCTTTTATAACGTTTCTTCATCTCGTACTTCTATTCTATGTAGCATTGCTTCTTCTATTTCATCAGTTAAACATCTTTTAGCTGCTTCAATATATAATAATGCATCCATTAATTCTTCTTGTACGTCGACTAGAAAACGATTAAGATCTTTTTTCTGACCTTCGATTTCATCCATCATTGTAGCTCCATATTTCTTTTGGCCTATTAAACTACGTTCGTCCATCTTCCTTAGTACTGTTTGTACTATCTTATCTTCTGTTTTAATTCTCATCTTTTACAAATGTTCCGTTAATCATTTTTCCTGTTCGTTTACTAATAACATTATAAGCACTATTAATACAGGTTTCTATATTTACACCTCTTAAATGTGCTAGGTTAGTTAATACAACAACCATGTCTCCAATAGCATCTATAACTTCTGGTTGATCGTCTTCTAATAAAGCTTTAGCTAGTTCACCAGCTTCTTCTTGTAGTTTAACATACTGCGTATGTGTATTACCTTGGTCATATAGGCCTCTAGTATGAGCCCAGTCTCTAATGTTTTTAAATACACTTATGTCTTTAATTATTGGTTCTTCAAATAACTCTGGACTATCAAACCATTTAGCAAATGCTTTATTGTATACATAACATCTGTTATCGTTATACATAGACGTTTGCACGTGGTTCATTATCCATTGAATTGATTTTGCGTTAAGAACAAAAAGACCGTGACTTGTTTCCCACTGAAATCCTTTATTATCCATTAAGTTACCTTTAAGTTTACTTACTGGGTATGGGAACGTAGTGGTTTGTTCTGTTACGTTTATTTTCATACTTTTGGTTTTTAAATTTTTATATAATTCTCTGTCTACTTTGTAACCATATTCTTTTTGAAGTTGTAGCTCTAATTCTGATATAGCATCTATATCATCACTAGTTGCTAACACTTCATACTCGTCTGGTCCATAGCCTTGTTGCGTATGTACTCGAGCTTCCAGGTTTTGGGTTACTCCTATTTTTCTTCCTGGTATGTGGTAAATGTGATATGTCATAATTTGTCATTATATAGGTGTAAATTGTGTGCATAGTGGTAATAATTACCAGTTTCAATTTTCAATCTGTCTGCAATCATTTTTTGTAATCTACTGAATTGGTATTGATCATTGCAGAAACCGTACCAGAGATCATTAGAACGCATTAGAACGGCCATATTTAGTCTATTATTAAGTATTGTGAACTGAACAGCATAAGTACAGGGTGTATCTTTGCGATACGATCTCCATTCTTTTGCGTCATAAATACTTATTGCAGCATGCCTGGTATCTTTTACATTTCTAAGCTTTGCTACTACATAATCTATCTGGTCATTTCTATTCCATTGCCAACCATAATTAGATCTTACTAATCCATTACTATCAGCCATGTGACACCAAATTGGAGGTATTTTCCCGTATATTTCTTTTAACTTATGTATACTAGGATTACCTGATAAATACCATTCCCATTCAGCTTCTGCATAACGCAATTTCCAATCACGTTCTTCATTTACTATATAATTCTCTTCAGGTTTTTCTAATGTAAAACCTATATTAAATAAAGCTTTAGTATCTCCAAATGGAATACCGTCTTGAATTATTTTATCTAAAAAATAATTATAAGCTTCGTCTGCGTTTCTAAATTTTGTTCGCATATTTATTGTAATAATATTTATAAAATTCGTAGAGTTTAATCCATATGGTTACTCCACCATATGCTTGCGGAGATCTACTAACTTTGTTATTTAATTTAATCTCTATATACCAAGCTCCTTCTCCATTGGCAAACGGGGATATATATATTCCGTTGTTTATGCACCATCGATATGCTACCATCTCCTCCGTAGTAGGCATATAATGTCCCATTTTGTTCTTCTTTATTCTTGGCATCTATTCCCATGGCATTGGTTCTTCTTGAGCAATCGAAGCTTGATCAGGTACAAATCTACCTGATTTCGGTTCCCAAGTAAAGAAACATTCTGCTCCATTATCTCCTAAGTTTTGGAACTTGACTTTAAGTACTTTAACTTTAGTGTTTTTAGCTTCGTAATCACGATGTATAAGCAAGCCATGATAACTTGCGTCATACCACTCTCCACCTCCTTTAATGTTATACATATTTGGTTCTTCAATTTTGCCATCACTATTTTTATACATTTTAGTGGGATGGGCTACTATAAATACTAGCACATCATATTTCTTAGCAAAGCTTTCTATCTTTGTAAGATATTCCATTGTGTAAATATTAACATCTAATGAACTCGCGTTCTTATCTCTAACCTTATTAAAAGGATCGATAACTAAACATTTAATTCCTTTACGTTTTACTAATTCTGCTCCTTTACGGAGTACTGATTCTAAAGTGTATTTCTCCATATCAATAAAGAAGAAATTATCATTTACATGATCAGCTACTTCATTCCATTTAGCACCACCTATATCTTCACGTTGAGGCATATTACCCCAAACTTTTCTCATTAACTTATGAGCATGTAAATAATTAGGTGCGTTTTCTGGTGAAGCAAACGCGGTCTTCCAGTTATAATTTGCATTATAACCTACGACCATTTGATCCACAAAATCAGACTTACCACTACTAGGTATGCCAGTAACAGTAATAAACTGGGATGTATACGTTGAAAATATCCGGTCAAAGTTTTCCAAACCGATTTGGAATCCGGGTTTGAATCCGTTTGTAACGAAGTCTTTGACGTCTCCCTCGATGTCTTTAAATGTTGTAACGTTTTCCAGTGGATATGCTCGTGCTCGTCCAATTGTTTCTTTAAGTTTTTCTTTGCCATGTTGTATTAGGTATTCATTAGCATCTTTACATTCATCAAAATCAACTAGATAACATACTTCGGCTCCTAGTCTTCTAACTAATTCAGCTCTTAATGCTAATCCAGGTTCATCTGTATCTACTGCTAATATTATTTTTTCTTTATCATCAAAATAATCTATACAATTATCTAGATAATCTAAGTTGTTATGATGCAACGTAGCACCATTAGGAACTGATATAGCATTAGTAATTCCGGCCTCATGTAATGCTAACACATCCATTTCTCCTTCAGTTATAATACAATCTTTATGTCCTATAATACTATTAATATTATAAAATACTTTTTCTGCTCCTTTATATAATTTAAAATTCTTTCTGCCATCTCTATATTTAATATTAACGAGTTCATTACCCATTATATAATTAAACTGTATGGTATTCTCTTGCTTGCCAGTTTGTGGCATATACTCAGGACCTTGACCGACTTTAAGATCGTCCAAAGTCCCTTGAGTTATACCTCTATCATTAAACCATTCTTCAACTTTATCCTTAATTGGTGAATATTTAGTTAAAGGTGGTTTAATATAGTCTTTATTACTACTTCCTTTACGCTGAAAGGTATGAAGTTGAAAAGACGAATTACAATTGTGACAAGTTCCGAGACCACGTTCCCAATCATAAGAAGCACATTTAAGCTTCTTGTTTTTGGGTTTCCTAGTATGAGAGCATAAAGGACAAATACCTTGTTTCTTTCCACTCTCTAGGCTATATTGATTGAACGTATCAATCAAAAATCCATTAATCTCTGTTGTCTGCATTTAATTTAATTTAAAATGGTAAATCATCTTCTTTAGCTGCTGCTTGTACTGGCTTAGCTTTAGGTTTGCCGTCAAAGCTACCTGGAGATGGGAATGTCCCGTTACTCCATACAACTCTTACATTACCTAAATAAGTCTTAGGAGCTTTAGCTTCTCTTTCTTCTTTAGTTTGATCAACTATGATAGGACCAAAGTTTCCGAATTGGTCTTCTTCATCGTTAACAGTTATTGATACTGGTATGTACTTACCTTTCTTACCTTGGATAATTTTATCTTTAGGTATCATATTAAGGTTAATACTCCCTTTTACTATTCCTGCCATATTATACGTATTGATTAATTTGGTTAAACATTCTCTGCAGTTGCTCTTTATTAGCTCCTGTAGTTCTTCTAAAATTATCTACAGCTTTAACATGATTTTGATTTGTGTAAAAATTGTTTACAGAAGTTTCTAATCCTGTTACGCTACAGATTTTCTTTCTTGTTCTTGCCATTTGATTAAAGTGTTTTATTAATAAAATACTGCTTTGGGTCAAAACCTTCTTGCTTATAAAATAATCTATAAGCCTCCACTGCTCGTTGGACTTTGTCTTTCCCTTTCGCATAAAATTCGTCTGAGCAGTCGAATATACCTAGTTGATGAGTATTTTTATCTATTACAATAAAAATCATTTCATAACCAAATAATTCACTGTAAATATAAGCTTGAGAGTCGTAATTGTATTTAGAAGCAGACCATTTAAATTTAGTTATGTCAGCTGTCGTCTTCAAATCGATGACGAGCTTTTCACTATGATTTATTATATCTGCTTTTCCTTTCCACATTTCCCCCTCAATCTCTTTAATCGCTGGTGTCTCATACTCTGTATTATCATCACGTATCATTGATTTACAAACTATATTAGATAACATTTTATCTGTCATTAATTCTATTTGATCTACTTCGTGTTGTAATAAACATAGTTCACCACCAGACATCTCTTTATATACTTTAGTATTCCTAGTCGTTGAAGGTATCACTCGATACTTCTTCAGTTTATCTGGTTCTAGTATAGCCGTGTGAAAATATCCACCGACTAAGAATGCAGGTCTCATTTCTGATGCCTTACCTAAAGCTAAAGGATTTGTAAGTAAAGTACTAATATCTGAATTACTAAGATACTTTTTACCAAAGTCTCCATAGTAGTGTTCATCATTTCGTAACTTCTTAATTACATCTTCTTTTTTCATTAGAGAGTTTTAAGTTCCTTCTCTTGTGAAGGAGTTAATTGATACTTCTTTTTGATAGCATCTATTTTTCCACCCGACTTAATATAGTCTTTAGCTTGAGCTAATTGTCTACCAGTTATACTGTTTTTATCGTGAGTGTTAGTTGCGTCACTATCTTGAGTATCATCAATTAGGAATAAATTTCCTAATGCGTATTTCTTCGCGTAACTCGATGCAGCTCCAAATCGTTGAGGCATTTGCATACCTTTCTGATCTAAATCAACTCCTACTACCGCTGTAGCATTAATTGTTTCTTTACCGTCAGTTATAGTCGCTGTAGTTTTAATAACAGAAGAATCTACTAATTCTTCATTTATTACTACTGTAACGTCTAGCTCCTTAATAAAGGGTTTAGTTGCTTCGAGAATGTCTTCGGCTGACCTGAAGTAATACTTACCGAATGAATTAAATCTACTCTTCTTCGATTTAAATCTTGTCTGAATTTGTGATAATTTTTCGTTAATGGTCATATTATTATAATTACATATTATTTAATTAATTTACATTTCTAACCTACAGATAATCAAGCACTTGTGAGTGATCGACGTTGTCTATTAAGGTTTGAACTGCTTGTCTTTTAAGCTCAGAAACTCTTACATAATTTCCTATTCCTTCTATCTTTAGTTTCTTTGCTATTTCTTTGGCTGAGTGTGGTTCACAATCCAGTCCATAAGATAATCTTAACACCTCATATTCGTTTATATTAAGATATTTTTTCATTAAACCTTGTAAGTAAATATTCATTAATTGAATATTATAAGGTTCTGATTTATCAGGTATTTCGTTAAATAAGTTTTCATCATTAACTTGTACATCTATAGATAAAAATATGCTATTAAAAAACATTTCTACCATCTTCTTATCTTTACTATTTCTCATTTCATTCAGCTTGTGTTCAGGTATTCGTATGTTTCCTCTTAATCTATCTATATTTCTTCGTATAGTTCCTTTTATTCTTTTACTAAAGAAAGCTTTAATAGTCTTTTCTTTGTCTTCAGATTTATTTAAAGTTTCCCATTCTAATCTATCTACTGCTTTAATTAAACCAGAGCTTCCTTCTTGGATTAAATCAAGTATACTTAATACACCTGAAGCTTGATCTGCAGTAGAAAATTTTCTTGCCATTGCTTCTACTAATGGAGAAAATTTAACGATAAGTTCTTGTCTGCTATATTTGTGATAATCAGTTCCATAATCTGGAAGTAATTTTATAGATTCTTTTAAATCTTCTTTATAGCGAATATAATTTTTAATATTATATTTTTTCATTTTTCTTTCTTTGTGGTTTCTTTTTTAGATTCTTTATTTTTGTTCCAATTCCATTCCAATCAGTTGAAATGAAGTGTTCATATATTTTCTTTCTACTCATCTATATCAAATTTATATAAAATCATATAACAAATTCCTACCACTACTAGCAACATTATTAACATTTGCCATTGTTCTGTTGTAAAATCTATCATTTGTATCTTTTATTATTGAGACGGTCATAAAGTTTGTCTAATAAGATCCCCGCCACCTCTTCGGATATCATATTGTCGTTGTATAATTGCCATATTAATTTACTCATAATTTCTTAGTGTTTTAAATAATGGGTGTCTATAACTACCCGCTTTTGTTCTTTGGAAATACGTAAAAGTTGCTCTTTGCCCCATATATTGGTGTATATTTTTTAACATACACTTAAGATCTCCATAAGTATATCCTTTTCCAGGAGGACATCCAAATATATTTCCATCATCATCTTGCATTATAAACTTACCTAAAGTTCCAGTTCTTTTACCTTTTCCTTCTTCATAGTTTACAATAGTTGCTTCAGTATCGCTAAAGTCTTTAAATTTCATCAATCCGAAAGATCTTCCATGTTTGTATGGAGTATCTGTTCTTAATATAGAACCCTCATATCCATTATCTAAGTTTTCTTGATGAATTACTTTAGACATAGCTGGAGTTGCTACTCTTCTAGTTTCTACATATTTTACACTTGGAGTATACATATCAGATGTAATTAAGTTATCTAATCTTGCACTGTAAGATACTCCACCTTGGTTTACGTCATGAAAATAATCATATACGTGATATTGTGTTAATCTACGTGCCTCTAATCTGTCCTCGTCTGTTGGTTTTTGTTTTCTGACTAATGATATAATCTTTTCAAAATCATTCTTTAGATCATGATTATATAATTCGCCATCTAATATTATCCAAGGTAAAGCTTTAAACATGTGTTCTAAATCTTCTTTAATATGATCTATATTCATGAATTCTTTACCTGTTCTTGAAAATGCACCATCCTTAGATATTAAGCATCTAACTCCGTCTAGTTTTGGTTGCATATATACTGGTTTAGCCCAGTCTATTCTGGACTCATCTAGCTTATGTGCTAGCATTGGTTTTTTCATAATTTTTCTATTTGTCTTTGTAATCTATCTATTTTATTTTTAATAATCGCTGCTTTCTCATATTGTTCTGATTCTTCATATGAAGTCATTAATGTCATGAGTCTTGCTAGCTCTGCTATTAGTAATTCATATGGATCATTTAAATTATCCATAAATATTTCATCAAGTTGTTTAATTTCTATTAGTTTAAACATCTCTTCTGCTACTAATTTAGCTAATTTTTTAATTTCGTTATCAGTCATATTATCCGTTTTTATTCGTATTATAATTCGATTCTTTATAATCTATCCAAAATCCTATTGCTACAATAATATTCATGCCTATACTACTTAAAATTTCATATAGGTCATGAAAACTATGTATTGATAAATGGATATGGCCCACTATCCAGAAAGGAATAGCGAGCTGTTGACTTATCCATATTAATAGGAATTTTATAAACTCTGTAATTCTTTTTTTATACATGTGATTATATAATTATATTTATAAATATGAAATATTTATCTATGATTCTTTTGGGGTATATTTATCTATTAGGTCCTGTGGTGTCCCTACAAATATACACTCCTTAGTATATACCTTATAAATAGCTATGTATACTGGTTCTCCTTCTTTAGGAAATATAGTATAAATAAAATCTTCCCATCCACTATCATTATCAGTAGGATATAAATTAATATATCCAACATCAGTTTTAAATGATTTCACCATTTGTGCAGCGAGACATCCCGCTCCATTAGCGTGAGTGTCTATACTAGCTCCTTCACCCAATCCATTTATTATTTTAAAATCCTTTAAGTAATGTGCTAAGTCTAGTCCATGTCCTTCAGGATAACCGTCATAGTGACGATACATGTTTACATAAGCTAATTCCCCATGTTTGTGTCCTTTATCATAGGCTATACCCTCTTGTCTTGGTATAACTCTTGTTAAACTTCTAGTTCCCATAATTTATTTAATTTAGACGCGGGAGTAGGATTCGAACCTACGACCTCGAGCTTATGAGGCTCGCGAGCTGACCAACTGCTCTATCCCGCAATATTTTACCGGCTGTCACTACGACTGGCTTTGTACAACTGATACCTTAAGGAAGCCAAGGCGTCGATTTACTGTTAAGCCGGTATATAAGTTAGAGACAGTGTTTCGGAACAGGTAGTTACCTAGTATTATCATTTATACCGTTTTCTGTTTTGACGCACCACGATCGGTTGCTCTAAGGAATACTCCCGCTGAGTCTTACACCCGGTAATCGCCTAACGTGACCTGTATGCCACTGTCTCTATTGTTGAATATTCCTGAGTTCATAACGATCCCTCACCAGTTCAATTCAACTTTGTTTTTATTCAGATTCAGGATATTCATATCCTTCATCTCCTAATTCATCTACAACTACATCATGTTCTTCCATATACCACTCTTCATATAAAGCTTCTATAACTTCTTCATATTCATATCCTTCTTGAGAATACTGGTCTATATAGATTTGAGCTCCATCTCTTATATAATCAGCTAGTTTTTCAAACCAACTAGTTTCATAATAGTATACATCTTCATTTATATGTACATTCTTTTCATCTTCAGTTGCTATCCATATTTCATAACCATCTGAGGTTTCATCAGTATAGAAGTAAACATCACAACTTTGCCAATCATTTACAATATTAAAGTTATGTATTTCTTTTAGTTTTGACATTTTATCATCTTGACTTGTTTCATGAGGCACAGTCACACCTTTGTCTTCTAATCTCTCTTGGATTAGTTCTTCAGTAAGGGTTTTCATTTAATTAATTTTAAGTTAAGTTCTTTTGCTACATAATTAACATGTTTAGAAGTAGTAGGACTTGAAGTCATACCATTAACTCTCCACGCTACTTTATGTAGTTCATCACCAATTATCTCAGCAACTAGAGTATCATAAGAGTATACATTACTCCCATCTACTCTTAAATTCATTTTATATTTATCTAATTTCATCTTTAAATAGTTTTACACCAAATTTCCAATCAACATAATCCCAAGTTCTCTCATCTATATCTGCCCATAGGATTAAATCTCTCATTTCTCCTACACTTAGTTCACTATATAAATATTTGTTATCTAAACTTTCATAAAGTTCAGTGATACAGTAATCATACTTATCTCTACCCTTTTCAAGAGCTTCAATAATCTCTGGTCTTAGTTGTTCTAACAGTGTTGTCATTTGTTTATTATTATTATCTGTTTTTATTCGTATTATATTTCGAATTTAGTAACTAGAAGAGGAATCGAACCTCTTTACCCGTCGGTAGTAACTAAACGGTGTTTTTTAAGGATTTATCCAAGACACCATAGTTCCCATACCTAGTTATCCAGTAAGATAGTTTTATTCAGTTATGTGATTATCCTCTTGCCAATTTAATGGTAGTGCTCAAATCCTAATTAACCTACTCGTATTCTATCTTACAAGTGCCATTCTTTTAAAAGTTTAATGGCGTGTGATTTAATTTCATTGAAAATTCTATCATTTAACATTCCATCATCAAATGTTATAATTCTTTCTAATTGTCTTTCTATTTGACCACAAAGCTCAGTTGCTTCTTTGTCAACATAGTCTTCTCTCATCTCTTCGTATTTCTTTCTACTATCCATATTATTCTTGTATTTCTCCAAATATTATTATTTCTAGATCTTGCCAGTTATAACAAGATTTCTTAGGGTAATTTAATGCTCTCGCCTCTATATCCCAAGCTTTATTTATTGTTTCATTCCATAATCGCTGGTCTATTTTATAATAGGTATAGTATGTACCTAATAAAAAGAATAACATAGCGATTCCAAAATTATTAAATAATCTCCTTATTCTTTTATCCATGTTAATCCTTTAAAGTTAAACCATTCATCTATTCCAAAAGTTTCTTTATTTTCATCATAGATATAAGCAAATTTAGGTGGTAAATCACCTAATTCATATCCTTTATATTTAACATTATTTAATTTAAGCGTTGTTTTACTTGTTAATTTAATTCTATTCATATTTATTTTCTTGGTTTTTGATTTCTTTTTAAGTAATTTCTTTTGTAGAATTCTAGCATATAATTTAATCTAGCCATTCCACTATATATTCTTTCTCTTGCTATCATCACATGTTTGTGAGTTACTAGTTTGTCTCCATCTAGTAAAGTCCATCTAACATTTTGCTTATATTGTTTATTAAGTTGATAATTAGATGAGCAAGAATTTTGATTTCTTACATAACCTGTCTTAAAACAAGCTAATCTTAATCTTCTTTCAGAGTTATATCTTATACCATTTTTATAATAATGCCAAGAAGGAACAGGAAATTCAAATTCTCTTGTACCATTTTTAGCTTGTCTTTGTGTAGTTACTTCGCGAATATTATATTCTACGAGTAATCTTCTTGCGAAAGCGTCTTCTAACGCTTGTTTTTCTTCTCTCCAATTCATTATTTTCTGTGATAGTGGCAAAGTTGAGTATCATGTAGTGTCTTATTCTTACATCTTACATTTTTCTTCGTTGTTCCTTTGCATTGTTTTGCTTCTAAATCTATATTTATTCCCATTATTATAGGTAATAAAAATAAAGATAAGAAGTAAGTTTTTAATTTATTCATATTTTGTTTATTATATTATCAATACTAATTCGTATTAATATTCGATTTTAATTGATTTTCATTTAATTTCGCTATTCCTTGACGAAATCTCCATTCTCTTTCACGATATTCATAGTCAGTACACCATTTCTTCATAGCGATACTATGAGTATTTGGTCTGAAGTTTGCTTCAAACTCATCAATTTGTTGTAGTTTAGCGATAATTGCTTCTTCGCCAAGTTTTTTATAAAATTCATCTTTAAATTCCATCTTCTTCATATTTTATAGGTTTATTAAAAGGTTCTTGTATTGTAGAAAACAATAATTCATCAAAGTAATCATCTCTACTTACAAATCTTTGTTGTATTTTACTGTAATAACTTCTTACCATCCACCAAAAGTTATAGTTGGTGAGTTAAACATTAAGTGATATACTACACTTATCCATCCAAAGACGAATAATGAAGATAATCCAATTAGTATAGTTTTAGTTATTACTAGAATAACATAATGTTGAAATCTTCTTTTCATAATTTATTTATTTATATATTAGTTAATATGAAGAGAATCGAACTCTTCCTCGTTCCAAAATATTAATTTTAGAGTTATATGTTACTGTACTTCACACACTTCTCTTACAACCATTGGTACATTAGTACTTGAAGTGTAATTGTTGTATTTTAACCAACAAGGTAATAATGTTAATTTATCTTTCATGATTTCATATACTTCATCATGATTATAAGTTACTTTTTTACCATTTACAAATTCAACATTTATAGTTGTATTTTTACCGATTAGTGACTTTCTCACCACAAATCTTTTTAAATTTAAGTTTGACATAGTTTTTAATTTTAAGTTATTATTTATTTATTTAATTTAAGTTATTAAGTATTAATTAGTTACATTATTATTATCTAAAGTTATTCGTATTAACTATCGATTTACAATAAGTGTATATTTGTTTATATAGTGACAAGTTGTCATAAGTATACGACAAAGTGTCATAGTGTGACATATTGTCATATATTATAATATAGTGTATTTATTTATATATATATTTGAATTAAGTAATTTAATTACATTATCAATATCATTATAGTTAATACTAAGTATATTATTATTAATATAAAATATATTAGTTAATTTATTTGAGTTAAATAATAAATTGTATATTAGTTTTTTATTTGTTAATTGTATTTTAATTTGTATCATTGTTGTTACTTTATTATATTATCTAATTAAATTCGTATTAACATTCGAATTAGAATGATACATTGAGATAAGAGGGGGGAGGGGGTAAAATGCTAAAATATGGGGGTTATACGGATAAAACTGAATAATATGGGATCATTTCTGGGTAAAAATGGTTGGGCTGGGTGAAACGAAAATCGATTACGAAAAAAAAAGAAAGAAAAAAAAGGAGGGGGAACGCTATACCTCTCTATATGTGATAACTCTCTAGAAAACACGGTACCCTTTATATAACAGGTACCTTATAATATTATACTACGTATAATATTTAGGATAGGAGTAGTATATATCCCTTATACCTTATATAAGAGTAATAGATTACACGCTATTTTTTATATTTACAACTATATTGTAATTATTTTTTGTAAAAACGAGAAATAACCTGTAAGTATATATCTTATAGACTTCACTAAAAAATATAAACAATGAGTTCACCATTTCAAAGAGCATTTTCAGCTAAAAGCCCCTTAAAACATGACGGAGACCATCCCTATGTAAATCCAGATGGTACTGGTAAGGGTGATCATCATGAGAATGATCATCAAACATTGCTAGAACCTACTGATAAATTACCTAATGAGGGAAGAAATATCGCAACAGGAGAAACTCAAGCAGAGATTTTAGATAGAAAATACGGAGATTATGGGCAAGCGGCGAAAAACTTAAATACATACGCAACAACAATAGCAAAAAATTATCCCGATGGTCTTTATCCAAATCAAATGGATTTTTATAATAAGCAAATTGATATAGGAGAAGCTAATATAAAGAATAATTTAGAATTATATGAAAAATCTCGTGATTCTATTTATAAGGTAAATAAACCTGTTATAAAACAAATGGAGAAAAAGAAAAACGAAAAACTTCCGACGATTGAGGAAGTTGTTGAGAATAAAGAAGATTAATTATGGCAATAATATATAGTTATCCACAGATTAGTACTGTAGACATGGGTGATTTGCTAATAATCACTGATATAAGTAAAGCAGAAAATCCAACTAGGAACATAACCGTACAACAATTAGCAAACACTATATCAGTTGCGGCATATCCTAACCGTTATTTGATAAATGGCCTAGTAAATAACATTGCATCAACCGTTGGTGGTTATGATTTTATGGAATGGGTATCTAATACTACACCTGATACACAAATTCCCCTAATGAGAACCGGAACTCAACCATTAGAATTAGAATCTATAATGTGGACTTGGTGTGGTGATGCGGCCTTAAGTATAGGAGTGGGAGAACAAGTTGGTTTTTCAATAGGATCTATTGCTGACGGTGTTAATTCACAAATAGGTAACTTTGTTGCTATAAACAGTTTATTTAACTTAACAAACGCAGATGATGGAACATTTCCTTCTGGAGAAATAAATTTCCCACCAGGTACAATACAAATTTCAAAACATACTAATATAGGAGTTGTTGGTCTTGAAACAGGATCAGTAACACCAAATGATGGAGAATTAGCTATTACACTACAATTTAAAAGCATTTAAAAATGGCGATAATATATACTTATCCAAGAATGGTTACAGTTAATAATGGAGATCTATTATTAATTAGCGCGGTAAACACGCCAAGAAAACCTACAATGAGGATTAGAGTTGAAGACGTTAAAGGTTATATGAACACATGTCCTACAATAACGGATTGTGTTGGAAGTACTGGAGCTCTTAATGAAGTATTAACCGCTAATGGAACTGGTGGTGTAATATGGAGTCCAGCAGGTGGTGGAGGCGCAGGAGTTTTAAGTATAACAACCGCAACAGGAGTTTCAACGGGTGATCCTATATCCCCATTAGTTGCAGCAACGGGAGCAGTTACTCTTACTAGTAACGCTTACGCGGGAACTACTAATGTTGGATATGTGCCAACTGGTGGTAGTGCAACTACATTTTTACGTGGTGATGGAACTTGGGTAACTCCAGCTGGGGCTGGAACTATTGGTGGAAGTGGTACAACTGATACATTGCCTATGTGGACCGCTGCAAGTACACTTGGAGATTCATTAGTAGTTGCAACTAGTGTAGGTGTTGGAATTAATATGACAGCAGGTGCTCCTTCTTCAGCAATGTTTAAAGTAGAAGGTGGTGCCGCAAGTGATGTAATGCAGCTTAGTTCAACAGGAGCTTCCTGTAATATAATGTTAACTCAGAGTGGAGGAACGCCATTTGGATATTATGGTAACTCTTGTGTTGTTGGTGGAGCAGCGACTGAAATGCAATTAAGATCTAATGCTGATTTGTTATTTTCTTCTGGAGGTAATACTGAACACATGAGATTAAAGTCTGCTGGAGATTTACAATTACCTTTATATGGTTCTGGTACATTTACAGGAACAGCTACTTTTGGTTTGTCTGTAGATGCTAATGGAAATATAATTGAAACAGCTGGAGGTGGTGCAATACCTTGGCCTTATCAATATGATTTAGGACTTAGACAACAGATTCAAGGAACTAACCCTGGAACAACTGGGGACGCGAACACAGGTGTTGGAGTTGAAACGTTAGAAAGTTTAACCACAGGTTATAATAATACAGCGATAGGTACAGCTGCAGGAAAATCAAACCAAAGTAGTTATGCTAATGTATTTATTGGAAAAGATGCTGGAAGAAATGTCGTCGGAGGTAATCATCACGTAATTATTGGTTCGGCAGCTGGACATGATATTACAACCGCACCAGAAAATATAATTATAGGGAGTGGAGCTGGTTATAGCTTGAGTACTGGAGATGGTCAATGTGTATTAATGGGAAGAGGAGCTGGACAGTCTTTAACAACTTTAGGAGATTGTATTGCTATAGGACATTATGCTTTAACAAATAATACTGCTGGATACAATGTAGCTATAGGTCATGCGACTGGAGAAAGTCTAAGCACTGGAACAAATAACGTTTTCATAGGTAGAAGAAGTGCAAAAGACTCATTACTTCTTAGTGAATCAGTAGTAATTGGAGATAGTGCATGCTATACGAGCCCATCTACTAATTATTCTGGAGCAAATAATATTGTAATAGGATTTGAAGCGCAACCCTCAAGCGCAGGAGTAAGTAATGAAATTACTATTGGTAATTTATCTAATGATAGATTGAGATTTCCAGGTAGTTTACCAGCATTTGATGATGATGCAGCTGCGGGAGTAGGAGGTATATTAACTAACATGTTATACCAAACCACTGGAGCTGGAGCAGCACCTTTAAATGCTGCGGGTATTGTAATGATTAAACAATAAGTAAAAATATAAAAAAACAAGTGATAATATAAATATCAAATAACATTAAAAAATAAAATTATGCATGGATACGTAGAATCCTCAAACGGATTGAGACCAATAATGATTGATAAAATAGATTATGCTAACTATGGTGCAGGTAATATAAATATATATTATGTAGGCCAAAATAATCTAACTCAAGGTAATATTTCAATAAATCTTGGCGAATTTAATACTACAACTCAAGGTTATGAATTTCCTATAGTTTCTAAACAAGCTGTACTTTCAGCTTTTTGGGGGTGGGTTGCTGAAGTAAGCGGAGGAAATCCCGGAGTAACTTTAAATAGTTATTTTGAAAAATATATTATAGGAACTGTTACAAGTTATACTATAGTAAATTATTCTGAACAAGAAGGCTTTATAACCCCTGTCGCTGATAATGCAGCTGCATGTGCTATAGATTGGGCCGTTCAATCTCCAACTACTATACAATCAGTAAGATCTAATGCATCAGGAACAATTCCAGTTCTAACATATCAAGTTTTCAACGCTATAACCACACCACTAGGTGAAGATCAACAAATTGGTGGAGATGCTGTAGCTGATGGAACATATGCTTGGTTATCTGGAAGCTTAGGAGATAAAGGAAAAGGTGATCCAGCAACTGGAACTACATATTTTGTAGAAATAAAAGGAGGTTATATTAGACAAGTGGAAATATGTGTAGGAGCATTAGAAAATGGTGCTTCTGGAACAACTGCATATTATGCTCAAGGTGGACAATTACCAGAACCTGATTGTTACTATTTTAATCCAGCTGGATTTATTTCAGGTACATTTGGATTTAATAATATTCCAGGTCCAACATTTAGCGCTGGAAGCGGTACTTGGAGTTGTTATGAAGGACTTCCGAATCAAAATGGAAATATGATTGGAGCAAACGTATATATACAAAATGCCGCAGGGGATTTTGTACCATTTACTAATACAGAACCAACTATACCTAACTACGCAGGATTTTTATTTCAAGAAATCGCTATTGATACATTTACTGTAGATTGGTCAAATTTCTTGCCAGATGAAGGGGGAGTACCAGCACCTACGTGTACATATTGTGATTTTCCTCCTCAAATAGAACAATGGGTAGTAAACTTAACTACAGGTATTATAGAAGGTGTTGCACCGGGTTGTGACGGTAGTTAAAATAAATAATAAATAAAAAATAAATAAAAATGTATCAACCAACTTATTTAAAAATATGGAGATATCCTCAAACGTATGGAGGAACTAATGAATTATTAGGAGTTATTAATGGTAGTGAATTAGAAGCTATAGAATGGGGCAATAAAACAGTGGGAACTGGTTTAGAAGCAGTTACTGTAAGACATATAACAGGTAATTATAGTTTATCTACGGCGGATCATGATTTTTCTATTTTAATTACAGCTTTAGATTCAGTATCAGGACCAAATGACATGAAAGACACTTATGGCGGTTCTCCCGAAGATATAATTAAAATAATGAATATTATTGTAGATCAAATAGTGCAATTAATAAGAAGACAAGAAATGTCTACAGTATCTAATGTAGCGGATTATTATCCACCTAGAAATTGTGATTTAGGATCTATGGCTTTAAGTTTTAATCCTTATGAGCCTGTTAAAGAAGAAGAAAAAGAGGGGGAAATAATGATGGGAGAAGGCGGAGGTCCACCTGAATGTCCTCCATTCTGTTAATAACAAACTAAATATAAAATAAAAAACCTGCTCGGTTAGAGCAATAAACCAAATATAAACTTAAAACCAAATATTATGACGTTTTATTATCAGACTAAAACGTGGAATAGTCAACCACAAATTACAGAAGAAACCATTAACCTTTGGAAACATCTTGCAGAAAAAAAGAACTGGAGGATAACCCAATTACCTAACGGTTTTTATCAAACTGAATACAAAGACATCGATTGTCCTTGTGACCCTGAAAAAGACAAGTGTTGTGAAAAATGGCACGACGTGACTAGAAGAGAAACTCTTGAAGGAGCAGAGCAAGCTATTGATGGTTCAGTAGAACACTATGCTAAGAAAGTAGACTTTTTAAAAGGTCCGAAAGTCGTTAAAACCTTTAAATAATCAAATTAAATTAAATTAAATACTATGATTGTAAAAAATCTTAACTTTGGCACAAGTGCTAGAGAACAGGTATTTAAAGGAATTGAAAAACTCACAAATGCTGTTAGCTCCACATTAGGAGCTAGCGGTAAATGTGTGATTTTGGAAGATGCTCAAGGAAATCCTATTATTACAAAAGATGGGGTTACTGTAGCGGATTCAATAAACCTTTATAATCCTGTAGAAAATATGGGTGCAACACTTTTAAAAGAAGCTGCACGTAAAACAGTTAAAGAAGCTGGAGACGGAACTACAACTGCTACTTTATTAGCTTATGCTATTTTAAACGAAGCATATAAATTATTAGATAAAACCAACACTAGAGTGTTAAAAGAAGGTATTTTATCTGGAGTAGAAAAAGTAGTACAATACTTAGAAAAAGTATCAGTACCAGTTTCAGGAGATATGATAGATCAAATAGCTACAATTGCTACTAATAATGATCCTGAGTTAGGAAAATTAATAGGTGATGCTTTTAGAGAAGTAGGGGAAACCGGAGTGGTAATGATGGAACCTTCAAATTTAGGAGAAACAGGAATAGAAATAGTAGAAGGAGTAGAATATGATAAAGGTCTATTAAATCCTAATTTAATTACAGATAAAGACAAAGGGACATGTGAGTTAAACAACCCTCTTGTAATGATAGTAGATTCTAAAATAGATTCTATAAGACAAATTCAGTCTGTACTTGAATATGTTATAAAAAACAAAAAATCTTTATTCATTATTGGAGAATTAGAACCTCAAGTTTTATCAGCCTTAGTAATGAACAAGATTAAAGGAAATATTAAAATAAACGTAGTAGATCCACCAGCTTTTGGATTAAGGCGTAAAGAAATATTAGAAGATTTAGCATTACTTACAAATTCGCAAATAGTTAATGAAGATTTAGGTGATGATTTAAATACAATAGAAGTTGATTACTTAGGTACATGTTTAAAAGTTACCACAGACTCTAATCAAACTATAATGCAAGTGGATGGTGTTTCAGAAGAAATTAAACCTATAATTGAAAAAATCAAAAAAGATTTAAAGAAAAAGAATAACCCCGGAGTAGTAATAGGTTTGGAACAGCGTTTAGCTAGATTAAGTGCAAAAGTCGCTATTGTAAAAGTAGGGGCTAATTCAGATGTAGAATTAAAAGAAAAACAAGATAGGGTCGAAGATGCTATCTGTGCTACAAAAGCTGCGATTAAAGAAGGTATAGTTCCAGGTGGTGGAATAGCTTTGTTAAATGCAGCGATGAATATAGAAGAAGATAATATAGGTGAAGAAGTGTTGAGCAAAGCAATATTAGCTCCATTTCAAACAATATTAGATAATGGAGGATTAGAGCAAAAAACAATACCAAATACAGAAGGTATGGGTATTGATGTGGTTACGGGAAATATGGTACATATGATTAAAGAAGGAATTATTGATCCATTGCTGGTTACTAAGAGTGCTTTAAAAAACGCAGCTTCTGTAGCATCAACTATTATATCAACTGATTGTGTAATTAATAATGTGAGGGTCGATGAAAGCAGTAGGTAGAAATTTAATTATAACACGTATAGAGCCTAAAAGTACAAAAACTGATGGAGGTTTATTATTAAGTGAAAAAGATAGAGAAGATATAAGGTATATTAAAGCTAAAATATTAAGCGTAGGAGAAGAGTGTGGAAATCTAAAAGAAAATGATGAAATTTTCTATGATAGACATGCTGGTCACAAGATTGAAATAGATAAAGAAACGTTCTTCGTTATTAAAACGCAAGACGTAGTTGTTGTTTTATGAAAAAGCTAGAAGCAAGAGACTTGAAAGAAATGAACTTGCTAAAACACTACCGTATAATACGAAAATGGGCTTCCAGGAACAACAGCTTAAAAGAGGCGGATATTGAACTCTTAATATACTTAGATTGTATAGATCTATTTACTAAATATGATTTTGAAAATGGCTCCTACTCTTATAGTTGGGATAATAGAAGGTGGAATAGACTAATAAAAAATGAGTGGATAACTGTATGGAGACATAGAAATAGAACTACTCAGAAATATAATGTTTATAAGGTGTCTTTTAAAGGTAAACAACTTATTAGTAGGATTTATAGAATTATGTTAGGATTAGATGATATTCCTATTAGTCCTAGAAGAAATAAAATAATGAAAGGGGAAACTTATATGGATAAAGTTTTAAAAACCTCTATAAAAAATGTAAATAACGATAAAAACAGATAATTATGTCAGTATCATCAGCAATTGCAGCTGCAAGTCAAAATCAAGCTGGAAGTGGACAAGTAGGATCATATGGAGGTAACAACCCTCTCTTTCAAATGATGCAAGGTATTATGGGACCATCTCAAGCACAGTTAAATAATTCTTTTAATAATCTCGCAGCAGCGGGAGCAGCTGGACCTACAGGAGATGCTAATAATCTGTCGGCATCTAGTTATTCTAATGATATAGTTCAAACTAACACAGGACCAACTACACCTGGGGTAAGTGATATAGGAGTTCCACCAACTACAATACCTAATACGGTATCTTCAGCTGTTGGAAATATAGCCCAACCTATTACAACAGGAAGTTTTAGTCCACAAACTCAAAACGCAGCACAAGGAATATTTGGAAATCAACAAGATTTGGCCAAGTCAGTACAAAAGCAAAAATTAATTAACCTTATATAAAAATTATGCATAATAATAAATATGATCCTTCAATGGAAGAATTAAAACCAGGAAGTAAAGTTGGTATAGTTGGTGAATCTCATATATGGGATGGTCCTCTAGATCAAGTAGGTAGACCTCATGTTCAGGGATCTAACAGAGGCCCAAATGGTATGCAGGTATTAAAATCTGTAGCAAAATACGTTAGCGGTCCTATAACTCAAAGAGCAAAAGAATATTAAACAATAAAAAATTAAACAATGGCAATATATATAAACGCAACAGAAGTAAGACCTGATGATGCAATAAATATACCTAAACCAGGAGTTATTTTAGCTGGTATTAACACAGGAGCTGGAACAACATTAACCGACGTTGGTAAAGGATTTACTAACGCTGAAACTAATCCAAAAGGTTTTAATATAACTGGAGGAGATGTTGTATATGATAGCGCAGGCGCTATAGTAGAAGTAGTAAGTGTTACAGATAGTGATAACCTAGAATTATCAGCAGCAATAGCGGGTGGTATTTATGAAATATACAAAGGTAATTATAGAGCTTTTACAAATAGTATATCACCAGGATATAGTTTATATATTACAGGTGCTGGAGATGTTAGAGTGGTTCCAGTTAGTGAACAACAAGCTATAACAATTCCAGTAATTGCAAATCAAACTTTAGATTTACAAGTAGAAAGAGTTAATGCTACAAGCACTACTGCTACAGGTATAATAGCTTTAGAAGTACAAAAATAATTAAACACACACATAACAACAACAATTATGACATTTATTCAAAACAATCCATTGTCAAGAAGAAAAAGTTCTCCTTGTAACGCGAATGGAGACGATAAAACAATCTCCGAAGTAAGAGAAGAACCAGGGAGTTCTAATGCGGGAAAATATCCAGGTGTAACTAAATTCTGTGGACCTGCAGGAGGAGCTGCAAAAGGTACATATCCCGTAGAAAAAGACGGAAAATTAGATGCGGGAAGAATTTCCGCTGCTAAATCTTATGCAGATAATGCTCCAGATCCAGCTGGAATTAGAGCATGTGCAGATAGATATGAAGCACAGCTTAAAGGAAAAGGAGAAGCTGTATCAAGAAGATCTAGTTCACCAGTTAACTATAGTGGTTTAGCGGGTGTAAATGAATCAGATTGGTTAAAATACGGAGGAGATGTAATAGATGAAACAGCTCAAAAACATGAAGGTATGTCAAGGCATGGTTCTATGACAGGTGATCAATCAGCTACTAAATCAGATTACGCAAATTATAAAGGAACTGATAAAGGATATCATGGACATGATGGAGAATCTCATGGAGATCAATCTGCTACTCGTAGAGATTATATGGGTAATATGGGAAGACATCATGTAGACCCAAGAACTAAAAAATAACATTTAAAAATACACAATGGCACATCCAATACATAAACACATGCACACCCATATTACGAAAAGAAATGTGGAAGCTGCAGTAAGAGATAACGAAGCTCACATTGATTATCTTAAAAGAGACGTTAAAGATGATCAAAGAACTGGAGGTAAATATAAGGATATTAATCAAACAGCTGATGAAAAACATATATCTAAATTAGCCGGAGATATTAAATATGATAAAAAGAAAGAAGGTTTATCTCGTAATTCTTCTTCTCCATTAAATATCCCAGACAGAGAGAGTTATATAAGAGCAGGAGGAACTGATCAATATGGTGGTAGAGTACCAGGAGAAATTTCTTTAAGTAAAGAAGATCTTGCTAAAGGAAGAGCTCAAGGTGGACCAAGAGCAACGGGACTAGGATCAATTGATGCAGCTAAAGCAGCTGGAACAACTTCAATGCCAGATTGGAATTATGAAGGAGATTTAGGAACATCAATGCATGAAGGATTCCATGGGGGTGTAGAAATGGGTACTGAAGCAGCACAAGACCAATTAAAATTTAATGCTATTGATGATATTACTCAAGGTGATGGAAAAGGAGATTGGCAAAGTACAGTAAATGCAAAAAGAGCTGCAGGAATAGGATATCAAACTGAATATAAAACTGATGCAAATGGAAATACTATTTCTGGTATAAGATTTGACGATGGAACTTTTTTAGCAGACTAAATACAATAAAAAATGGGGATACTAAAAAAAATAAAAAGTAATTTTTTAGGACAAAATAATTTTAGCGTAGGCTTTAATAATAATAGTCCAGTTAAAGGAGTAAGTAGAAAATCTTCTCCTTTAAACAATTATCAATCAAGTGTTGGTTTTGAGGGATCCTCAGGCGCTACGGGTTCATATAGTGACTTAATGAAGTCAAATTATGGAAGTCCTGTAGTTCCAGATAATAAAGAGTTGGGTGATGTATTATCCAAAGCAGTAGGACAATTTGGTTATATGGGGGCTCAGGTTTCTAATGAAGTAGGAAAACTTCTTGGAGCTGATGGTGAAGGAGGAAGTCCATGGCATAGACAAGCATCTCCTTTAAATGAAAATGGAGATGATGATCCTGATAATGATGATAAAGAAAATGGAGATGATAATGGTGATGGAGAAAATGGAGAGGGTGATGGAACCTCAACACAAAATACTAATCCAGATGCAAATGAAGTTCAAGATAATTATGTTGCAGATGATAATTCAAATTTAAGTACAAATCTTGGCCAAAAAGTTATTGACAATAACAACACCAATGCGTATAAAAATGCACAATACCAATCAACATGGGGAGAAGGTTCTTATGGAACCCCAGATTCATGGAAAAAAGATAAAGACGGGGAATTTGAGTTAGACGAGGATGGTAATAAAATTAAAGTTAAAGGAACAAGTAAACCTAATGCTATTAACGCCAGGATTGAATCAATGGAATGGTGGTAAAATAAAACAACAGAGACAACTGTATAAACACGATAGCTAAATTAATATTAACAAATTCAAACACAAAAATTATGGCAAAATTTATAGCAATGACTGTTATAGGAAATGGAAATGACTGGGAAGATGGAGAACAACTAATAAATGCTGATCAAGTATCAGGTGTTCAACAATCTAGTGATGCTGATGTAGAAGTTTATATGAATGGAGGAACTCCAGGAGATAAAATAACAATTACTTTATCTACATCTCAATCATCTTCAGTATCTCCTGTGATGACTAGTAACTTAGGTGCTGCAGCATTTAACCGCGCACTAACAGCTAATCCAGGTGGAGTAAAAACTTGGTATACTTTACCAGTTGATGGTAATGGTGATCAAATGTACGTTAACAACGTAGCGTTCGCATAACCATGGAATCTAGAGGTCTCGGCGACAAGATCGAAAACTTTACAAAAGCAACGGGCATCAAAGCAGCTGTTGATGGTATATCAAGAGCAACTGGTGTCCCTTGTGGATGTAATAAAAGAAAAAACGCATTAAACAAAATGTTCCCTTCAAGAAATGCTCAACAAATACATTACTAACGGTTTTACGATGAAATCTCCTATTACAGTAGATAATACTCCGGTATATACTACTCATATAGAAGATGGAGCATTAGGAAAAGGAAATAATAATGGTACTATTCTAGTATCAGACGAATTACATCCAGACAACGTACAGAGTATTGTAGATCACGAAAAAGTTCATATAGATCAAATGAAAAGAGGTGATTTAGATTATGATGATAAATGCGTTTATTGGAAAGGCAAGTGTTACAAAAGAAGTGAGATGAAAGAAGGTGATCCTAATTTGCCTTGGGAAAAAGAAGCATATTCAAAAACAGACCCTTACGAAGCATTATAAAAAAAAATTATGGCATATAAACAAAACAATCCATTAAGTAGGAAATCAAGTTCTCCTTTATTTAGAAAACAAGGGGTTTCTCCTATTAATAATAGAAGATTAGATCCAAAATTGGATCCTAACAAAAACTCAATAAGTAGAAAATCAAGTTCTCCTTTAAATGCTTATCCAACTTCAGGAACTTTTGCAGGAAGCGTAGAAGAAGCTGAAACAGCTCACGCTCCCGGTGCAAATGAACAATATGTAAATATTGGTACAGAAGAAGCCCCAATATGGGATATGCAAACTAGCCTAGGAGATATTCATTTTGGTAGTAGCGTATCGGGTTATGGTACAGATGATCAAAAAGTAAACTTCCCTTATTATAAATCTAGAAAAACCGACTCAAATCCAGACGCTGCCTATCATCCTTTAGGTCTTGCTAATCATAATTATAGATCTGAAGTTCTACCAGTTTACAACAACCGCCCAGAAACATCGATGTATCCACTAAGGGCTAAATCAAATTTTGGTGGAACCTCTACAGATGTTTTATCTGATCTTGATTTAGATTGGGGACAGCTTGACGAGCATATAAAACCAAGTGTTAATCCTTTTAAGGTGGGATCAATTGGAGGTAGCACACATGACATGGGAACACCTGGAATAAACTGGAATCAAAGCGGTTATACTAGTGGTAATTATTATGATGGCGACAACGTAACTGATGATGCCCGTAATACTCCATGGAAATTTGCTAGTGAACAGTTTGGGGACGGTAGTGGACCCAACCTTGCACAAGAAGGAATGACAACTGTAGGATATGAAGGTAGCCCGGCTATTTATCCATTTTTTAGTAACTTATCTCAAAATAGAGCTGGTAATGTCACTGACGAAGCTAGAGGGGAAAATCGGTTATTAACTAAAAACTTTAACTCTTTACCAAGAGGAATTACAAACAGAGCTAATGTGAGAGACGCTTTTAGTACTTATGTTAATAGAAACACAATGAGTCCTGGAGAACTATTTAGTTGGGATAGATCAGCGGCTAGACCTGGTACAAGTTTTGGATTTAGTGATCAATTTAAAACTCAATACCCATCGATGTTAGCAGGAGGTCAATACGGATCTTCTGGTCCTGACACTTATGACTTAGACACCAACATGTTTAAAAACGCACTTAGTTCTTCTAAATTTAGAGGTAATACTAGTGGTCTTACAAATACATTGGGTAATGCTTTGAGTGCAAATGTAGATAATCCAGTAGATATAATGACTAAGATGGTAAATGACGGAAATATGTCTAGACAGCAAGCACAGCAATATTTAGCCGCTTTAAGAGCCAACACGTATAGTGGACGAATTGAATAAGATGTCAAAAAAGAAGTTTAAAGATACTACCGTTGGGCAGTTGTTATTTGGTGCAGCTTCTGTTATTAATCCTACATTAGGAAATATATTACAAGGAGTTACATCACCTAAAGACGCTATAGCAGCAATTACTAAATCTGATGTTTCTTTAGATGATAAAATTAAATTACAACAATTAATATACGAACAACAGAATAAAGAAATAGAGTCTATTACTTCAAGATGGAAGGCGGATTCTATGTCGGATTCATGGATGTCTAAAAACGTACGTCCATTAGTTTTAGTATGGTGTATTGTTGTATTTTCTTTTGCAGGTATACTTGATAGTGTAGAAAGCATACCATTTCATATAAATAGTACATGGAATGATACTTTCGAGAAGGTCATGATGGCCGTCGTCTTAGCCTATTTTGGTGGACGCACGACAGAAAAGGCGACAAGTATGTTTAAAAAGTAAAAATGCTTAAAAATAAGTGATTATATTTAAGTATAATTAAATTAAATTAAATAAAATGAAAAAAATACTTTTAAGTATAACTATGCTTGTTACTATAGTTATACAAAGTCAAACATTAGAAGAAAATCTTCCAGGGATATATTCTAGTACTAAAAACTTTGAACAGAAAACTCATATAGTTATCCTATATGATAAAGAAGCTCATTATTATGGAGAAGAAAATTGGACAATTTTTAGTCTCAATTTAAAAGAAGGTCATTTTAAACGACAAGCTATAATTGAAATTACTCCAAAATTTATAAAAACACGTTTATCATTTAAACCTCATGTAAATTATGAGGATATAATAACTTATAGTTTACAAGGAACAACTATGTATGCTAAATTTGAAGGATATGGTACTGAAATATATCGCTTCGAGAAATATAAAATAATTAAAAATTAAATCAAATAAAATGAAAGAAGAAACTAAAAAAATTACAGAAGAAGAACTAACTAATATTTATAATGTACAGAATGCATTAAATCAAGCAGTTAGTCAAATTGGGATGTTAGAAACTGAAAAACACGCGGTATTACACCAAGTGGCGGGATTAAATCAAGATCAAGAAAAAATTAAAAAAGAATTAGAAGATAAGTATGGTTCTATTAATATTGATTTAAAAGATGGGTCTTACACGGTAATAGAAGACGAAGTAGTAGAAGAAAAATAAAATGAATAATGTAATACGTAAGATCAGTATAGGTGCTGATTATAAAAATGACGCCATGCATTATTCTGTAGGACAACAAGTTTACGGAGGGCATGAAATATCTCATATATTATATAATGAAGAAGATAGATCTTACAATATTCATATAAAGAAAAACAATGAGGTATTACCTTGGAAGAAATTTAATTCTCACATGGCAATATCTATTGAATATGATTTAGAATACTAATGAAAAGTTTATATGATTTTATTATTAAACCTTTAGGAGAAAGATATAATAATAAAAAACAAATTGGAGATACCGAATTAATTTTAAACAATAAAATTGAAACTTGGAAATTTATAAATAAATTTGCAACTGTAGTAGAAGTTCCATTAAATATTAAAACACCTATAAAAGTAGGTGATATAGTAGCCGTTCATCATAATATATTTAGAAGATTTTATGATATAAGAGGAAATGCTAAAAATAGTAGAAGTTATTTTAAAGATAATCTATATTTTGCCTCTTTAGATCAGGTATATCTTTATAAAAGAAAAGATAAATGGATGTCATTTGAAGATAGATGTTTTGTAAAACCTATTAAAAATGAAAACTCTCTAACTAAAGATAAAGAAGTTTATTGTACTGGTATACTAAAAATAGGTAACGATCGTTTAGAAGCACTTAAAATCAACCCAGGAGACAAGGTAGGGTTTAAACCCTTAAGAGAATGGGAGTTTTATATTGATGAGGAACGATTATATTGTATGAAATCAAATGATATTATTATAAAGTATGAACACAAAGGAAACGAAGAAGAATATAATCCAAGCTGGGCGCGTAGCAGTTAAAGAGTTAATTAAAGTTGCTAAAGAACCCATTATAGATTTTGGACCTGACATTTCCGCAGATAGATTAAAAAATGCTGCAGCTACAAAAAAATTAGCTATATTTGATGCTTTTGAAATATTAAATAGAATAGAAGAAGAAAAGAATCTATTAGAAGATAAACCTAAAGTAGAAGAAAAAAAAGAAAAATCTTTTAAAGGGTTTGCAGAAGGGAGATCTAAATAATGTATAAGCAAGAATTATATAAAATTTTACCTAACTATGTTAAGACTAAAGTTCTTCAAAGAAATAATAGGTATAAAAAATGGGAGTATGGTTATAACGAGGAACACGATTTCGTAGTAATCAGTAAATCTGGAATGATTGGAGATGTATATGAAATACAAGGTTTAAAAATAGCACTCCCTAAAATGCCTAAAGAAATAAAAAAATTTGAAACAGGAAGATGGACGAGAACTCCATTACCTAAAGTTTTAAGTAAAATTAAAAGCGTATTTGAATGGGATAAATATCCTGAAGATTTTAAAGAAAAATGGTACGATTTTATTGATGCGGAGTTTATTAAACGTGAAGAAGGTTTTTGGTTTTATAATCAAAGTAAAACTATTTACTTAACAGGTACTCATTATATGTACCTACAATGGAGTAAGATTGATGTTGGACCACCAGATTTTAGAGAAGCTAATAGATTATTCTTTATATTTTGGGAAGCATGTAAGGCCGATGATAGGTGTTATGGAATGTGTTATTTAAAAAATAGACGTTCTGGATTCTCTTTTATGGCCTCAGGTGAGGTTGTTAATCTAGCTACTATCTCAAGTGATTCACGATATGGAATATTATCTAAAACTGGACCAGATGCTAAAACTATGTTTACTGACAAGGTTGTACCTATATCAGTAAATTATCCCTTCTTTTTTAAACCTATTCAAGATGGTATGGATAGACCTAAAACAGAATTAGCGTATAGAGTACCAGCTTCTAAATTTACTAGAAGAAAGATTATAACAGGCGAAGTAGCCGCTGAATTACAAGGATTAGATACTACTATAGACTGGAAAAATACCGGAGATAATAGTTATGATGGTGAAAAATTAAAATTACTAGTTCATGATGAAAGTGGTAAATGGGAGAGGCCTAACAATATTTTAAATAATTGGAGGGTTACTAAAACTTGTTTACGATTAGGATCTAGAATTATTGGTAAATGCATGATGGGAAGTACTTCAAACGCGTTAGATAAAGGTGGTAATAATTTTAAAAAATTATATGAAAGCTCAGATGTTACAAAAAGAAACGCCAACGGACAGACTCGCTCAGGATTATATAGTTTGTTCATACCTATGGAATGGAACTACGAAGGATACATTAATGCTTATGGCATACCTGTATTCGAAACACCCAAAAGTCCAGATGAAGATCCCCATGGACAAAAAATTAGAATTGGAGTTTTAGATTATTGGAAAAATGAAGTAGATGGTTTAAGTGATGATCAAGATGCTTTAAACGAATTTTATAGACAGTTTCCAAGAACTACTAAACATGCTTTTAGAGATGAATCGAAAAACTCTTTATTTAATTTAACTAAAATATATCAACAAATTGATTGGAATGCTGATATTAAACATAGTCACGTTATTACTCAAGGTTCGTTCCAATGGACAGGAGGAATAAAAGATACAGAAGTAATATTTGTACCAAATAAAAGTGGCAGATTCTTTGTTTCTTGGGTTCCACCTCAAAGATTACAAAATAATGTAATAAAAAAATTAGGAAAAAAATATCCAGGTAATGAAAATTTAGGTGCTTTTGGCTGTGATAGTTATGATATTTCTGGGACAGTTGATGGAAGAGGATCTAATGGATCTTTACATGGATTAACAAAGTTTAGCATGGAAGATATGCCACCTAATCATTTCTTCTTAGAATACATTGCTAGACCACAAACAGCAGAGATGTTTTTTGAAGATGTATTAATGGCTTGTATATTTTATGGAATGCCTATACTAGCAGAAAATAACAAACCTAGACTTCTATATCACTTTAAAAGAAGAGGATATAGAGGTTTTGCAATGAATAGACCTGATAAAATTTATAATAAATTATCAGTTACTGAAAGAGAAATAGGTGGAATACCTAATTCAAGTGAAGATATTAAACAAGCCCACGCAGCTGCAATAGAAAGTTATATTGAAGATTATATAGGGTTAAAAGAAGATAGTACGTACGGTGATATGTATCATCAAAGAACCTTAGAAGATTGGGCTAAATTTAATATTAATAATAGAACAACACATGATGCCTCTATTAGTTCAGGATTAGCTATTATGGCTTGTAATAAAAACAAGTATCGTCCTGTACCTAAACTTATATTACAAGATATTGATTTAGGAATAAAAAAATTCGATAATAGTGGAACAGTATCAAAAATTATACAATAAATGAAAGTAAATTATAATACTAATAGCATTTTTCCTAGCCAAGTAGTTAGTGATCAAGAGAAAGATAGTTGGGAGTATGGAGCAGAAGTTGCTCGTGCTATCGAACAAGAATGGTTTTCTCAAGGTAGAACTAATGGTAATAGGTATTTGACTACGTGGAATAATTATAATTACTTAAGATTATATGCGCGCGGAGAGCAATCTATACAAAAATATAAAGATGAACTATCTATTAATGGTGATTTATCTTATCTTAATTTAGATTGGAAACCAGTACCTATTATTTCTAAGTTTGTGGATATTTTAGTAAATGGGATTTCTAATAAAGATTACGATATATCAGCTTTTGCTCAAGATCCTCAATCTTTAAACAAAAGAACTGATTACGCTCAAGCTATTGCTACTGATATGTTTGCAAGAGATATAATTAAACAAGCTCAAGGAAAATTAGGAGTAAATTTATCTCAAACCAGTATTCCAGAAAATAATCTTCCTCAAACAGCTGAAGAATTAGAACTTCATATGCAATTAAGTTATAAGCAAGGAGTTGAAATAGCAGAAGAAGAAGCGATTAATCAAGTATTGGATCAAAATAAATGGGAATTAACTAAGAGAAGAATTAATTATGATTTAGTTACTTGTGGAATTGGTGCAGTTAAAACTAATTTTAATACTTCTAATGGTATTACTATAGACTATGTTGACCCAGCAAGAATGATATATTCTTATACAGAAGATCCAAATTTTGAAGATGTATATTACGTAGGAGAAGTAAAATCTATTACTATCCCAGAATTAAAGAAACAATTTCCAGGTATTCCAGAACCAGAATTAGAAAAAATTCAAGCAACTAAAGGTAATAGAAATTATCTTTATGGGTATGGAGATTATGATCAAAATACTGTACAGATATTATATTTTGAATATAAAACTTATAGAAATCAAGTTTTTAAAATAAAGAAAACTGAGAATGGTTTAGAAAAAGCATTAGAAAAACCTGATACTTTTAATCCTCCAGCTAATGATATGTTTGAAAGAGTAGGGAGAAGTATTGAGGTTTTATATACTGGAGTTAAGGTATTAGGAACAGATACAATGATTGATTGGGGATTAGCAGAGAACATGTCAAGACCTATGGCAGATACTACTAAAGTAGAAATGAATTATGCTATTTGTGCGCCTCGTATGTATAAAGGTAGAATCGAATCTATTGTGAGTAGAATAACTGGTTTTGCTGATATGATACAGTTAACTCATTTAAAACTTCAACAAGTATTATCTAGAATGGTTCCAGATGGAGTATTCTTAGACATGGACGGTTTAGCTGAAGTTGATTTAGGTAATGGTACAAATTACAATCCAGCCGAAGCTTTGAACATGTATTTCCAAACCGGTTCTGTTGTAGGTAGATCATTAACTCAAGATGGAGAATTAAATAGAGGAAAAATTCCTGTTCAAGAATTAACCTCTTCAGCAGGACAAGCTAAAATTCAAGCGTTAATCCAGACTTATAATTATTATGTTCAAATGATAAGAGATGTAACCGGATTAAATGAAGCGAGAGATGGTACTTTACCTGATAGAGATACTCTAGTTGGATTACAAAAAATAGCAGCAGAGCAATCTAATATTGCAACTAAACATGTTAACAATGCAAGTTTATTTTTAACCTTAAGAGTTTGTGAAAATATTTCTAAAAAGATAGCGGATGTATTAGAGTATCCATTAACAGCAAACGCATTAAGAGAGAGTATATCTTTATTTAATGTAGAAACTTTAAGAGAAATAGATAATTTAAATTTACATGATTTTGGTATTTTCTTAGAATTAGAACCAGATGAAGAAGAAAAACAACAGTTAGAACAAAACATTCAAGTTGCTTTGCAATCAGGTGGAATTGATTTAGAAGATGCTATTGATATAAGACAAATTAGAAATTTAAAATTAGCTAATCAATTATTAAAGCAAAAACGTAAAAGAAAACTTCAAAGAGAAGAACAATTACAACAACAAAATATTAAAGCTCAAGCTGATGCTAATGCTCAAGCTCAACAACAAGCGGCAGAAGCTGAAGCTCAAAAACAACAAGTAATTACCCAAAGTAATTTAGAGTTAGAACAAGGAAAATCTCAATTTGAAATTGAACGTATGCGAACGGAAGCTCAAATTAAAAGAGAATTAATGGCTGAAGAATTTAACTATCAAGTTCAATTAGAACAATTAAAGATGCAAGCTGAATCACAGAAAGAAGGTCAAATTGAAGATAGAAAAGATAAAAGAGTAAAATTACAGGGTACACAACAAAGTCAAATGATAGATCAAAGAAAAAACAATTTATTACCTATCAATTTTGAAACAGAAAATACTACTTCTCCTTTAGGGATGTAGTAATATTAATAACTATTTAATTATATTTTATGGCAAAAGATGCACAAAACGTCGCAGTAGACGTAAAACAAGAAGGTGACTTTAAAATAAAGTCTAAACCTAAAAAACCTAAACAATTAGTTGCGAGAGATAAAGAAGTAGCTAAAATAGATTTTAACAAACCTGAAGCTCAGGGCGATATAGATCCCGCTGTAGTTAAGGTAGATTTAACACAAACAACAAAAGAAGATGCCGTTCAAACACAAGAGACAAATGTGGGCGATGTTATTGTCGAAAAGCAACAAGACGCGCCAGACAGCAAAGAAGTGGCTGAAACTGTACGGGAAACCGAAGAAAAAGTAACTCCTAAGGTTGTTGAAATAATTGAAGAAGTAACAGAACAACCGTTAGAACAAGCGGATAATGTAGTTACAGATGAAGTTTCTCCTCCTAAACTACCTGAAAACGTAGATAAACTAGTTAAGTTTATGGATGAAACTGGAGGAACAGTTGAAGATTATGTTAAATTAAATAAAGATTATTCTACCTTAGAGGATAATGCTTTATTAAAAGAATACTATACTCAAACTAAACCACATTTATCATCAGAAGAAGTTGATTTCATGATTGATGATAGATTTGAAGTAGATGAAGAGATAGATGAACAAAAAGATATACGTAGAAAAAACCTAGCTTATAAAGAAGCGGTGGCTGATGCTAAAAAAGATTTAGAAAAACTTAAATCTCAGTATTATGCAGATATAAAAAACCGTCCTGGAATTAATCCAGATCAACAAAAAGCAATGGAATTTTTTAATCGTTACAATAAACAGCAAGAAGTTGCTAAAAGTGCTCAAGCAGATTTTAAACAAAAAACTAGCCAGTTATTTTCCGAAGAATTCAAAGGTTTTGATTATAAAGTAGGAGAAAAACAATTTAGATATAAAGTTCAAGATCCTAAAAGCACTGCTCAAAAACAGAATGATATTAACAATTTTATATCTACATTTGTGGATAAAAATGGTAAAGTTCAGGATGCTGCTGGGTACCATAAAGCTCTTCATGCTGCGATGAATGCTGATAAATTAGCGCAACACTTTTATGAACAAGGAAAAGCTGATGGGGTAAAAGACATCATTAAGCAATCCAAGAACCCAGCTACAGAAACACCGAGGCAAGTTGCAAGTGGGGACGTTTATGTAGGAGGAATAAAAGTAAAATCAATAAGTGGCGCTGATTCTTCAAAATTAAAAATTAGAAAAAGAAAGTTTAATAATTAAAATTTAGAAAAATGGCTTTAACCCCACAATTTGGTACTATTGTACCAAGTCAAGTGCAGGAAATTCTAAGCTCAAACTATTTACAATGGACTAATGCGGCAGGTGCTAACTTTGCGGATTTCGCTCAGCAATACCTACCGGAGATCTATGAACAAGAAGTTGAACGTTATGGAAACAGAACGTTATCAGGCTTTTTAAGAATGGTTGGTGCAGAACTTCCTATGACAAGTGACCAAGTAATCTGGTCAGAACAAAATAGATTACATATTGCTTATGATGGCTGTGCGCTTTTAGGTGCTAATGTTATCGACCTTAACCCAGGTGCTGTTGCAGGCGTGAATAACGTAGTTTCTGTAGGTGCAACTGTTGTTGTTATGGACGATTTCGGTGCTGAAGTAAAATGCTGGGTAAGTGTATCAGACCCTGGGAACGCTGTTCCTGCAACTGCTAGACAGATTACTGCTCTACCTTATACTGCTGCGACTATCGCTGCGGCTGGTTTAGTTGGTGCTGTAAAAGTATTTGTTTACGGTTCTGATTATGTGAAAGGTTCTACAACTCCTAACTATAACGCTGCTACAGCTACTACTGGTTATGTAAGTGTTGATCCTTCTTTCACGCAATTTCATAACAACCCTCTTATTATCAGAAATAAATACGTTGTAAACGGTTCTGATATGGCTCAGATCGGTTGGGTAGAAGTTGCTACTGAAGACGGAACAGGTGGATATCTATGGTATCTTAAAGCTGAGTCTGAAACAAGACTTAGATTTGAGGATTACCTAGAAATGTCTGTCGTTGAAGGTGAATTATCAGCTGCTGGTTCTGCCGTTGCTGGTTTAGGTACTGTAATAGGTACTGAAGGTCTATTTGCTGCTATTCAAAATGGTGGTAATATAATGGTAGGATTCAGTCCTGCAACAGGTATTACTGATTTTGATGACATCCTAAGAAACTTAGATACTCAGGGTGCTATCGAAGAAAACATGTTATTCTTAAACAGAGCTACAGATTTAGCTTTTGATGATATGTTGGCTGGTATATCTGCTGGAGCTGCTGGTGGTACTGCTTACGGACTATTTGAAAACTCAGAAGAAATGGCTTTAAACTTAGGTTTTAGTGGTTTCAGAAGAGGTTCTTATGATTTCTATAAAACAAGCTGGAAATACCTTAATGACGCTTCTACAAGAGGTGGAATGACTGGTCCTGCTTCTATAGAAGGAGTATTAGTTCCTGCAGGTACAACTACTGTTTATGATCAAATTCTTGGTACTAACATTAGACGTCCTTTCTTACACGTAAGATATAGAGCGTCTCAAGGTGACGACAGAAGAATGAAATCTTGGTTAACAGGTTCTGCTGGTGGAGCTTTCACTAGTGATCTTGATGCAATGGAAGTAAACTTCCTTTCAGAAAGATGTCTTGTTACTCAAGCAAGAAACAATTTTGTTTTATTCCAAGGAGTATAACATTTGTTAATAAGGTAAGGGTGCTTCGGCACCCAATACCTTTATTTTTAACTATTTAATTATATTATATTATGGCAAAAAAAGAAAAACAAGAAGAGGTTGTAGTAGAAGAACCACAAGTGGTTGCTACACCTGTTACAAAAGTACCAACTAAGAAAAAAGATAGTTGGGAAATAAAAGATAGACAATACTATTTAATCGGAGATAAAGAACCTTTAACATTTACTATACCGGCTAGGCATAGTAGAAGGCATCCTTTATTATGGTTTGACCCTGAGACTAGTACACAACGAGAAATACGTTATGCAACTAATCAAAATTCATGTTTTGTTGATGAACAAAAAGGTGAAGCTACCTTAGGACACATAACATTTAGAGATGGCGTATTAGCTATTCCTAAAGCCCAACAGGCATTACAAAAACTATTATCCTTATACCACCCAATGTTAGGTAGAAAGTATGATGAAAGAAAACCTGTTGAAGCAGCAATGAGTGATTTAGAGTATTTAGAAATAGAAATAGATGCTTTAACTGCAGCAAGAAACATGGATGTAGAACAAAGAGAAGCTATTTTAAGAGTAGAAATTGGTTCTAAAGTAAATTCTTTAAGTTCCTCTGAGATTAGAAGAGATGTTATGAGATTAGCAAAAATGAATCCATCTTTGTTTTTAGCATTAGCATCTGATGAAAATGTTATGTTAAGAAATTTTGCGATTACCGCAACAGAACAAGGCATAATTAAAATATCTCAAGACAACAAGAGTGTTTTATGGGCAAGTAATGATAGGAAGTTAATGACAATTCCTTTTGATGAAAATGCTTATTCAGCTTTAGCTTCATGGTTTAAAACCGATGAAGGTATGGAAGTTTATAGGTCTATCGAAAAAAGACTAAATAAATAATAATATAAGGGGCGGATACGTCCGCCTCTATATTAAATTAAGATCAATATAATGGCAGTAAACGTAGATATAGTTTATAAAACGGTTTTATTAATATTAAACCAACAACAAAGAGGATATATTACTCCTGATGAATTTAATAAAGTTGCTACGCAAGTACAACTTACTATGTTTGAAGCCTACGCAGGAGATCTAAATCAACAGTATAGAAAAGAAGAAAATGATACTGAGTATGGTGATATATTAAAAAATATAGAACAACAGCTAGAGATTTTTCAAATGATTGGCCCTGCTACATTTAACACTGATCATTTTACAGTTCCAACAATAGCTACCCTTCCTTCATTTTCTCAAACATTTGTAGGAAATCCTCCTATAGACGGTGTTAATACCGTGTTTAATGTAACTACATGGACTGTAGCTGAATCTCAATCAGCTCAGGTTAAAGTATTTTTAAATGGAGTATTACAAGTAGAAGGAGTAGACTACACATGGAGCTCTAATAACAATATTTTAGTAATGACAGTAGCTCCAATAATTGGAGATACTTTATTAATACAACTATTTCCTTCTAATTTTTATAGATTAGGAACAGTGATTTTTACTGATAGTTATAATAGAAGTCATCCCGCAGAATATACCCAACGAAATGAGATAACACAATTATTACTTTCCCCGTTAACTCAACCTAATGAAAAATTTCCTTTATATTTATATGAAGATGAAAAACTTTACTTGTATCCATCTACGATACAAAATGGGGTAACTGTGTCTTATTTAAGAAAACCTAATAATGTAGTATGGAACTATACTACAGGAGCACAAGGACAATATGTTTATAGCCCAACTAGTTCACAAGATTTTGAATTAGATGTATCTGAACAAGTAGAAATTATTACTAGAGTATTAGCTTATTCTGGGGTAATAATTCAAGATCCAACTATAATACAAGTAGCTTCACAAGCTGTAGCTGCAGAAGAAACTAACGAAAAAAGTTAATAAAATATGGCAATTCCAGATGGTGGATTAATCACCGAAACTAATCAACAATATTACGCGGGTGCGCAGGGATTTGTAATAGAATCAGTAGGAGGAGAAAGTACATGGACGTTTACGTTTGATACAGATTTAATTTTAGGGAGTTGGGATCCTACAGCGGTGGATTACGCATTAAATAATTTTAAATTATACACTAGTCCTGACGGAATAAATTATACAGAATATATAACTCAATTTACTTTAATAGGTAACACTATAACTTTAGGAACTCCTGCGGTTCCTATAATATTACCACAAAATAATGTTGTAGTGGTTCAATTAAAAATGTTAGATGGAGGAAATTATGGACTTAGAGACGCTTATGGAGTTACTACTGAACAAAACTATGGAGAATATGCTTATTTAACACTAGAAGATGTAGTAAACAATTTTATGGTAGCATATGTAGGCCATCAGAAATTAATTCCTAATGTAAAAAGAAGTGATATTATATTTCATGCTAAAAGATGTTTACAAGAATTTAGTTATGATACTTTAAAAAGCATAGAATCTCAAGAACTTACTATTCCACCAAGTTTAAGTGTAGTATTACCTCAAGACTATGTTAATTACGTAAGAGTGTCTTGGATAGATCAATTAGGAGTGCAAAGAATAATATATCCTGCTAATAACCTAACAACCAATCCTTATGAAACTCCAGTTCAAGATGCAGAAGGAGTACCTACTCAAGATAATTTTGGAGATAATTTAGAAGGAACTTCTTTAATAGAAGAAAGATGGCGTACAGCAAACACTAATTTAATAAACCAAGACTTTAACTGGAATTTATATAATGCTGGAGCTGATTGGGCTGGTTATGGTTGGGGTTATGGGGGTTACTGGTACTGGGGTCAACAGTATGGATCAGTACCTGAATATGCTCAATACAATGGTTGGTTTACTCTAAATGCTAGAGAAGGTAAAATGTCTTTTTCTAGTAATTTAATAGGAAGATTAATAGTATTAGAATACATATCAGATGGATTAGCTTATGATTTAGATAGTCAAGTTCCTAAACTTGCAGAAGCAGCAATTTATGCTTATATAAATCACGCGGTATTAGCTACTAGAAGAAATGTTCAAGAATATATAGTACAGAGATACAAAAAAGAGGCGAGTGCTAAATTAAGAAATGCAAAAATAAGATTATCTAATATTAAACTTGATGAAATAGTTCAGGTTATGAGAGGAAAATCTAAATGGTTAAAACATTAAACTATGCCAGAAATAAGGAATAATTTTATAAAATCCAAGATGAATAAAGACTTGGATGATAGATTAATACCGAATGGCGAATACAGAGATGCTAATAATCTACAAATAAGTAGATCAGAAGGATCCAGTGTTGGTGAATTTGAGAATATTCCTGGAAATCAGTTAATGGTAAATGGATTAGGAACAGCTTATTTAAATACTGGATATGATAATGGTAATGTAGCACCTAATTTAGGATTAGGATATACAGGTAAAGTAATAGGACAATACACGAATGAAACTACTGGTGAAATATATGTGTTTAGTACTGGTTATACAGGAACTGATCAACAACCTAGAGATATTGTAGCGTATAGTGGTTCGGCTCTACAAAGTGGTACTACTATTACTTTATGGACAGAGGGTCCTGGAGGTTTACAATTAAACCCACAAGTATTGGGTATTGAAGTAGGAATGTTAGTTCAAGGGTGTGAATGGCTTGGAAATCCTCCTGATAATGATCCATTAGTAATTGAGGTAAATCCTACTAATATAGTAATAAGTCAATCTATTGCATTAAATGGTGGAGCTTTTACTGGGCCTGGAGATAAATTGGTTATAGGATGGGCTAATACTATACATCGTTATAGTGTTGAAGATGAGTTATTAACATTGTTGGTAAGAGGAAGTTGGTTAAATTTTAGTCAACAAAATCGTATTTATGGAATTAATTTATTAGAAGATTTATTATTTTGGACAGATAATAGAAATCAACCTAGAAGAATCAATGTAAGCTCTGCTAATCCTAATAATATAGCGTGTCCTAATTATTATACAAATGAAGATCAAATTTCAGTGTGTAAATATTATCCTTATGAAGTTCCTTTATTATTAGATCAAAATATATTAGAAATTACCGCAGGAGCTCAATCTACATTAAGAGGTTATACTCTCACCATGGCAGATACTACTGATATACAAGTGGGAGATATTGTAACTGGTTTTCCAGGTCAATTAGCTCAAGAATTATGGGAGGTTATTTTAATTGATCCAAATGTTTCAGTTACTATTTATAATAACTTTAAAGATGGTAGTGTTGCGCAAACTCCAGGTACATATGTAAGTCCTAGTACTATAGATATTACTTTCTCTAGAACTACCATGGAAAATGCTAGTGAGAGGTTAGAAGAAAATGGATTTAATACTACTTTTGATGGAGCTACAGCTGTAGGAGTTATAGCAGCTGGTACTCCTATTGTTTTATATTATCCTTATATAAATACAATTGCAGATCCTAGTCCTCAATACACACCTAAAGTAGGAGATTTAGTTACTAGTATAGATGCTTCAATTACTATAGCTGATGATGTAAGAATATTCGCTATTGATGCTATTACTCCGGGTACTAGTATAACTATACAATTAACTAAAGATATAACTACAACCGCAGTAGGAACTGGTGGTGATGATATTAGTGTTAGTGCAAATCCTAATTTTGATAATAGTTTTACTGGTGATCCAGATTTTATAGAAGATAAATTTATAAGATTTAGTTATAGATTTAAATTTGCAGACAATGAATATTCACTATCTGCTCCTTTTACTCAAATATGTTTTATACCTAAACAAAATGGTCTTTTTGGAGGTGGTCCTAACGAAAGTACTCAAGATATGGTAGACTCTTATACGAGTACAATTGTGCAGTGGTTTGAAAATAGAGTAGATCAAGTAGCTTTAAAAATTCCTTTACCTGATGATGGATTAAATTCTACTGAAGCATTAGCGGCTTTAAGAGATAATTATCAAATAGATAGTATAGAAATTTTATATAAAGAATCTGATGGATTATCTACTAAAATATTAGAATCTATAAATACTAGTGCAATTTCAATAGGAGAAATTACTAGTATACCTTCTATTTCTACTACTCAATGGTATTATACTTTTGATTATAAATCTATAAAACCATTTAAAACTCTTCCTTCTAATCAAGATACTAGAGTTTATGATAAAGTACCAGTAAAAGCTTTAGCTCAAGAAATTATTGGAAGTAGAATTACTTATGGAAATTATACCCAAAATCATACTCCTCCCAGTACTTTAGATTATCAAGTAACTTACAATGATAAGTCTTTAAACTTTAATAATTATGCTCAATATCCTAATCACACCGTTAAGCAAAATAGAAATTATCAAGTAGGATGGGTATTAGCAGATAGATATGGAAGACAATCAAGTGTTATATTATCTAAAAATGATGATGATCCTACTAAAAATGGTTCTACTATTTATGTTCCTTATAAAGAATGGGAAGAAGTTAATAATCCTATTAGTGATGTAATTACTTATAAATGGTTGGGTAGTGTATTAAGAGTGGTTGTAGATAATGGTATAACTCAAGTTACCAAGAATGAACAAACTGGAGAACCAGGATTATATAAGTCTTATAAAAATACTAGCATAGATTCTTTCACTATTGATAGTGCAGGAACATTATACACTTTAGGAGATGTATGTGGGGTGGTTTATCCCGCTGGAGATTTAGGTTTGGGACAAAACTTTAGTTTTGAAGTTACTCAAATAGATGCTGGTGGAGGAATAACAGGTGGAAAAATTTTAGATGGTGGATTTGGTTATGCTACAGGGCAGCGCTTAGATGTGACTGGAGGTACAGGTAGTGGAGCGCAAATTGAAGTAATTGTTAATCCAGTTAACGTATTAGGTTGGGGATCGTATAAATTTGTAGTAAAACAACAAGAACAAGAATATTATAATGTTTATTTACCTGGTTTTGTATCTGGTTATCCCGTAACAAGCGTTATTGATAGAGGAAGAGTAGCTTTTTCTATTTTGTTAAGTGATAATATAAATAAAGTCCCAAGAGATTTAAATGAAGTAGGACCTTTACAAAATGAATTTTCTGCTTCTGTTAAGTTATTTGGAAGAGTAAATAATCCTTCTGTTATTGCTAAACAATTACCAACGGTACAATATTATAATTCTAGACTTAATCCGTGGAATACTCAATATTTCCCGGGTAGAAAACCAGATGAAGTTACAACTATAGGCTCAGTAGGTTCAGGTGGTTTAGAATTAGCAAATTCTCCCTTTGATCCTAATGCTACTAAAGGAGAATTTAATAACGTTAGTAGAGTGTTTGATAACGCTGGTGCACCTGTAGTTACGTTTCCTCAAATTCCTTGGGGACCTGCTGGAGCGGAACAAAGTTTTTATAATGTAGAACAAAATCCTTTATGTGCTGGTCTTAAAGTAGGGGCGGAAGAACCTCAACCTCAATTAACAGAACCAACCTCCCCAGTATTGAATACCTTAGGCGCATATGTTACTAATCAAGGATATCCTACAGTTTTAGGAGGTGCTACTGCGTGTATGGTACCTTATTTAAGCGTGTCAGAAACAGAACCCGTAGAAAGTTTAATAGATATATTCTGGGAAACTACTACTACAGGTAATTTAGTATTTTTAAATGATCAAGTGTTAGATGAATATGCAGGTGTTTTAAGTTCTACCTCAACTATGGGAGTAGTAGCTGAAGATAATGTAATAGGTTTTAAAACTAATACTGATTTTAAATTTACTGATTCTTCAGGTAATTGGATAACTTTAGATGGTCCTGCAGGAGTAGGAGCAGTAATTACCGAGATATTAGATAATAATGGAAATGATGTTACTACACCTACACCTCCATTTGTTTTAGTAGATACTCCAGCTGGAACCCCTAATAGAGATTTTGATATAGAAACTAATCAAGAATTTTGGTATGGAACACCTTCAGGTACAAAAGCAGATTCATGGACAATTTCTTTTAGAACTACATCTGGAGCAGGTTTATATGTAGATGATTTAAATAATCTAACCACTATTACTTTAACAAATATAGCGCCTGTAGTAGATCAAGCTGGACCTCCAGCTGCAGGATTTTATAGTGCTTTAGATCCTACAACTAGACAAGCAGGTGGATCTTCTAATATAGGTTTTATAATAGGTAATACTAATATTGGGACATTTATTGGACAAAACGGTTCTATAGATTTAGTTAATAATACAGCAGAATTATGTTGGACTCTTGCTACCACATCAGCTCCAGTGGGCTCTACAGCGGTATTTAGTATAGACCCTTATACAGGTGTGGTTACTATAACGGGTGGTTCTTTAATAAACGGCACTTATACAATTGAAGCTACGTTAACCGATGCTTCTATAACGTGTGTATCTAGTCCTAATAGTTTATCTACCAGTATAGATGTAGATATAGTTGTGGGTATACCTGATACAGAACAAGCAATATGTTATGGACCTACAAGTGCAATGGCAGGGTTAGATACTACATGTAGTTCAGGTACTGGTTTACCTTTAGAAGTATTCTTTGGAGCAAGTAATTTTGTAAATAATGCTACACTAAGTGGAAGTGATTCTTATTTTGGTACATTACCAGCACCAGCTGGAAGTGGTATTACTAGTTACCCTGTGACAGGAGGAGCAGGAATAAGATATTATAATGTATTAACAGAAGCTATAGCGGGTTGGTTAGCTCCAACTTATTGTTTTCCAGACCCACCACCAGCTTTTAGTAATGCAGCTTTAACTCAAGGTGAATTAGTAATTACTGCTAAATTAGATAAAAACGCTACTTTATTACCAGTTGATTTTCAAACATATTATACTATTATTTACAGAACTAGTGCAGCTGCTAGTTGGCAACCTGCTATAGATAAATTTGGAGTAACAGTAGGAAGTTGGAACAACTTAACAGTAGGAGGAACAGGAGCTACAAGTTCTTTTATAACCTATCAATTTGATACTCCAGGTGAATATGTAGTAAGAAACAATGGAATATCAGGACCTGGTTGTGGAGCTTATCCGGGAGATTCACGGTTCTCGGTAGATTTTTATGACGGCACTACAGGAGCAACAGGAAGCCCATGTATAGATTGTACAGGACCGGTGTAATAATAAGTAAAAACAAGTAATAATAATATATGGCTACTACTATAGAACTATCATATTTTAACTCCTTTTGGTTAAAGAGATTGAAGAACGCTACTCAATACACTGAGCTCGATCCTCCCGCACCCGTAGGTGTTAATAGTGGAGGTACCACTAATGGTACACCAAATCCTGCAACAGGTGATGGTTATATAGATGCAAATGTATATGAAGATTGGTATATAGAAGAAGCTAGAATACGAGGAGGTTATAACAATGTATCAACAGATTATGGAATTAAAGCTTATTCAGTAGAAGATAGTCCTCAACAACAAGTGTTTACTAATAGATTAATTTATTCAGGAATATTTAATTCTCGTACAGGAATAAACAACACAAATCAATTTCCTATAGGTGAAGTTATAAGTAGAACTGTAGACCCAAGGTCAGGTAGTATACAAAAATTATATGCAGAAAATACTAATCTGTTAATATTCCAAGAAAAGAAAGTTAATAACGCTTTGATAGATAAAGACGCTATTTATACCGCGGATGGTTCTAAATTAACTACTACTGGAACTTTAGTAATAGGACAAATAACTCCTTTTCAAGGAAATTATGGAATATCTAAAAACCCAGGATCTTTTGCTATACATGGTTATAATAAATACTGGACTGATAAAGACCAATCTGCAGTGTTAAAACTAGGAGCTAGTGGTATAGAACAAATTTCTAATTTTGGAATGATAGATTATTTTAGAGATACTTTATCTCAAGATGGAGAAATAACTGGGGGATGGGATATTTATAATAAAAACTACGTTATTACTTTAGGAAATCCTCAAACCACTATAGCATATGATGAAAGAATAAACGGGTGGACTAGTTTCTTTGACTATACCCCATGGTTAACTACTAGTTGTTTAGGAAGATTTATAAGTTTTAAAAAGAATGGAATTTACCAGCACTATATAAATCCTCTATATAATAATTTTTATGGAGAACAATATAGTTCTAGTGTAACATTTGTATTTAATCCTCAACCTACAAGAATGAAAACTTTTAAAACTATTAGTTATGAAGGAAGTAATGGTTGGGAAGTACCTGTTAGTAGTTTTACAAGTGATGTAACAGGGGTAGATTCTAATCCTCAAGAGCCTATTTTAGGAAATACAAGTTATACAGATAGTGTAGAAAGAATATATAGTTATGATGAAGGATTTTATACAGATCCTGTATCACAAATAGAATATAGAGCGGGTTTTGATAGAAAACAAAACACTTATTATGCAGCTCTAAAAAATAATGGTACCGTAAGAGCTATGGAAGTAATTCCAGATGCTGCGCAAGAATCTGGTATCAAAGCATTTTATGCAACGGTGAAACTACAAACAGATAATACTACGGATCCTACCGGACCTAAAGAATTATTTGCAGTAGGTAGTAACTACAGTAATAGATAAATTATATGAAATTAAATATTAGACAACTAAAAGAATCTGATTGGGATATTTTAGTTAAATGGTGGGATACTTGGCCTAAATGGCAGAATCCTCCCAAAGAATTTTTACCAAACAATGGAACAGGTGGTTTAATGGTATACAAAGAAGACGTTTTAATAGTCGCAGGATTTTTATATTTTACTAATTCTAGTGGAGTATTATTAGAATGGATTGTATCTAACCCCGAATATAGAGATAAAGATAGAAAAGAAGCTATAGAACTCTTAATAAATACCGCAGAAGAAGTGTGTAAAAAAGAAGGGAAAAAACAAATATTTTCTATTGGTAGAAATAAAGGATTAATTGAAACACATAAAAAACTAGGTTGGACTGTTGACACAGATCCTTCTTATGAAATAATTAAAAATATAGAATAAAATGGCAGTAGTAACAGCAGTCGCAGCAACCGCGATAGCAGTTGGAGCAGGAGCCGCAGCAGCAAATAAAGCTAAAAAAGCTGCGAACGATGCAAAAACTGAAAAGCAGAGATGGGAAACTGAATTAAGTAGTTTAAAAGAAAACCGTCAAGATATCGTTAATCCTTACGCAGGAATAACTGATTTGTCAGGTTTGGCTAGTGATTTATCAGGACAAATAACAAATCCTTATAATCAACTTCAAGTTTCAACTGCTGCGGCAGAGATGCAAGCAGAAGAAGCCGATATAAGTTTGGCTAATACTTTAGATACAATGGAAGCTACTGGAATGGCAGCGGGTGGTGCTACAGCTCTAGCTATGATGGCATTGAAAAGTAAAAAAGGTATTGCTGCGAGTATTCAAGAACAAGAAGCTGGTAATGCTAAGCTTAGAGCACAAGGAGAAGCCGCAATGCAGACACAAAAAGTTGCCGCTACAACGCGTTATCAAGATCTTACTATTGGTCAAGCATCACGAGAACAAGATTTTGCTGCTAAAGGAGAGGAATATATGTTTGCTGTTGAAGAAGCTAGAACTAATGCTGATATGGCAAGAGCTGCGGGTATGATGGATGGTTATGCGGAAGCAGAAGCTAATGCTAATCTAGCAGAAACTCAAGCATGGGGACAAACTGCTCAAAGTGTTGGAAATATTGCTGGTGCTTTTTCTGATAGAAAAGGAAAACATAGCATAAAATTAATAGGAAAATCTAATAAAGGATTAAATATTTATAGTTTTGAATATATAAACAAACTATTTGGAACAGGAGTTTATCAAGGAGTCATGTCAGACGAAATTCCTTCTTATGCGGTTATAAAACATTCAGACGGTTTTGATAGAGTTGATTATTCTAAAATAGATGTTGAATTTAAGAAGTTAAGTTAAAATGGAAAACTCGTTAAAATTATTACAAGCTCACAATACTAATCAAGAAATGTTACATTCGGTTTCTGTATTAAGAAAAGCTAACATAAGCAATCTATTAATGAGGTTGAGTCTTCAATATAGAAGTTTTGTAAATGGTCCTAATACTGATAATCCTTATGAAGATCCTAAGTTGAATGAAAAAATTGTTAAAGACAAAATTAGAGAATTAGAAGAACCAGGAGGTATTTTACAAATGCAGACTATATTAAAATCTAATGCTCAAAACATGCCTCAACAGGAGATAAAGCAAATGACTCAGAAAATTGAAAGATATTGGAAGAGTTTAGATGAAATTGAAGAATTAGGAGGAGCTTTAATGGTAGCAGTAGAAGATGTTTTACCTAAAAATTTACCTATTTTTATAGCTAGTCTATCAAAGAAAAATTTTAATGGAGTAGATGAAAGAGAAATGGATTTAAGTGTGTTAATGGCTTTAGCTTGGGGAAATTGTTTTGATTATACTCCTGATGTAAAAGTAGATAAATCATATTATTATGATGATGAAGGAGAAAAAAGTGTATTTACTCAAACAGTTGCTATAAATATGTTTAGTGATATCTTTCAAAAACATTTTAAATCTCAACTTTATATAACGAATGATGTACGAGAAGGAAAAAATATAATGTTAATGCAAAATACTCCTTATTATATTGTTAAGGCAGATGTTGATTCTAATCAAATAAAAGAAGATAATTTTTTAAGTATATATATTAGTGAAAGTTTATCACCTTTTGATGTAGGAACAGCATGGACTAACGCTGGGATTGAAATAGAAGGAAATATTCAACCTCAATTCTTTTTAGGAGGAAACATGCCAACTGGTGATGAAGAAGAAGATGCTAACAACTTAGGAGATACATTTATAGAAGTTATAAAAGGCGAAGAAGATGACAAAGTTGTTCAACAAAACGAAATGAGATTTGTTAACACTGAAGCTATTAATAGTAATGTAACATATACAGGAGAGAAAAGCGGATTTTTAGAAGGATTATTTGCTGTAGGAAGTGGAAATCCTGGAATCTTATATGCTTATTCTACTAATAATTTCAAAATAGATTTACCTGCAGGATTTTTTGAACCTTTAACAGGAAGAGAATATGCTACTTATAATTCAGTTAGTCCTGTAGAAAAAGCAGGTTGGAAAGGTAATAGGTATAAAATGAGTATGATAGGTACATCTAAAACTCCTATTAGTATGTTAGATGCTCAGAAAGCATGGTTCTTTTTTCAATTAACTGAAAACAGTTTAACAAGAAAATTACAAGAAGGGTTTTCATATAGTAATCAACCCACTTTTATTAAAAGATATTTAACTTCAGATGAAGGAGATAAATTAATTATAGATCATCTTAATGAGTTTGATATGCCTATTCCAGAATTCTATAGAGTTCATTTAGGTATTAAAGAATGGCAAGCAGGAATGATAATTTATTATCAAAATATTCCGATGGAAATTGAAGAAGAAGAAGAAGAAGAAGAATTAGCAGTAGAAGCTGACGCAGCGGCTCCAGTTTTACCACCTCCTCCAGTAATTTAAATAAAATCATATGGCTGAAAAGACCTTAGAAGAGAAAAAAGCGGCGTTACGTGCTAGGCTTGAAAAAGCTAATAAAACCGAACAAGAAATCAATGATGCACTTGCGAAGCTTGAACTAGATTTTATGTCAGAACAAGAGGTTTTAGTTGGAGTTGCTACAGATGGTGTAAAACCAGTTGTAATAGGTCCAAAAAAATCTGATGATGTAATAATTGATGGAGTAAAGTTTAAAAAAGAGGAGATTCAACAGTATCTTGACAATCCTGATTTAATTTTACAAAATGGAGGTCCTGTTGAAGATTATAATAGATGGGTTGCGGCTAATGGAGATTATCAAACTTATATTACAGGGTTACAAAATAGTGGAGTAGACATTGGATATGATCAAGGAGATATAGATGGTCCTTTAAGTGAGGTAGATGCATCAGGAGATGTACAAACCTTCGTACCGGGTACAATGGTACCTAAATCAACATCCGAAGTAGATAGAGATATTGAAAATCCAGATCTTAGTAATATTACTATTAATCCTACTGAAGACTATACTACAGAGGATAGAGATAGTAAAATAGCTGGAGAAATGTTAACTCTTACTGTAGACCAACAAATTCAAAGAGTAAATGATGCTGGTATTGATACTCCTGAGCAAAGAAATGAAAAATTAAATCTAGAGATAGCAAAAGAGCTTAAAAATACAGTAGAATCAACGGAATTTACTACTCCTAACAATATAGACTGGAGCAATGTTAAAGACGGAGAAAATTATGGTAAAAAATTATTCAATAATTTCCTTGATAACGATCCTTTTATTAGAAACATTCAAGAATCAGTTTTAAATAAAAACACAGCTCTTTTAGATGCTAAAAAAGCGGAATTAGTTAAAAAACTAGATCCTTTTATAGTTGAAGGTAAATATTTTAGGTCTTTTGATATAGGATATTGGGATAAAATAGCAGAAATAGAAAATGAATACTCTGTATTTGCTAATAAATTAATTTTAGCTGACCCCGCTTTTCAAGATAGAGTAGAAAGATGGGAAGGACAATATTCTAATATGATTAATCCTTTTATAGAAGAGGTTATAAAAAAAGAAAATAGAGAAAAAATAATAGACGAAAATAGTTTATTCAATGATGATGGGTCACCTATGGATGTTTCTGA
>Ga0209013_10000206_pt1 | contig 50112 bp, 48 predicted proteins | sample Cruoilmetagenom2_FD_187291 | JGI IMG/M metagenome (GOLD analysis project Ga0209013, IMG submission 187291) | Oil polluted marine microbial communities from Coal Oil Point, Santa Barbara, California, USA - Sample 2 (SPAdes) (version 2) | ecosystem: Environmental > Aquatic > Marine > Oil seeps ...
GCCGCACCTCCCCCGCCGCCCCCGCTCGGGGGCCTGGGCGATGGAGACGATCAGGCAGTCGACGTGGCTCGGGAACAGGGCCCTGGGATCACCACGCCGGCCGGAACGCCTTTGGTGGGAGCGCCACGCGCGTCCGACAATGTTCTGGACAACCGGCCGGTTCTGCCGGAGCGAACTCGGCTTGACCCTTACGTGCCCATCGGGATGAAGCTTGGCAGTTTCCTGCTCTACGCCGAGACTGAGGTCGGCACGATCCTGACCGACAACGTGCTGGGAACGCCTATTCCGCGCTCGGACTATGCCTTAGAGTTTGCGCCGAACCTCGTGCTGCAATCGAATTGGACCCGGCACTCCTTCACCGCCTCGTTCGAGGCCGACCGTAGTTGGTACAAGGAGTTCCCCGTCGAGGACACCAAGACTTACGCGGCGGCTCTTCGGGGCCGGCTCGATATAATGCGGAGTTCCAGTCTTGAACTCGACTTGACTAAGTCGCAAACGCAGGAAGGCCGAAACTCGGTCAGTCTGGTAGACATCGCGGGCTTTCGGATGAGCATACAGCAAGAGGGCATCAACGCGGCAGCGGAACACACATTCAATCGCTTGACGCTGCGGGTCCAGGGAGCCGTGACGGACTATCACTATGGGGACGCGGGCCTTGGGATCTTTGATCCGGTGCTTGATACAATCATTCCGCAACAGGACATCAGGGACTACCGTGAGGATGAGCTGCGGCTGCGTGCCTCCTATGAGTTCAACCCGAGGCTAACGACGTATGTGGAAGGAGAGATTAGCCGGGAGGAATACGAGCAGCCGATCGCCGTGAGTGGGATAACACGCGACTCCAACGGCTTTGCGGCTCTCTCCGGCGTTACCTTCGCATTCAGCGACGCGCTCAGCGGCGACATAAATTTCGGTTGGGGCGAACAGACCTCGATCGATGACTCCGTCGGTCCCATCGAGGGACTCCTGCTAAACGCTAACGTCATCTGGCAGCCGACCCCGATGACTTTGGTTGAGTTTATTGCACGGTCGCAGGTCTCGACCACGACGCTCGTGGATTCTCTTGGGGCCATCGACCGCTTTTATGAGCTATCTCTACAGCAGGCGATTTGGCGCTATCTTGTCCTCGGCACCTTTGTCAGCTACGAAATTGCCGACTACGCTGCCACGCCTCAGGTCGACCAGCGCTTCGGCACCGGCGCATCGGCGGAGTACTACTTCAATCCGTATATGTCCGTATACACGGAGTATGACTACAGGGACTTCTTCTCCAACAATGAGTTTGATGACTTCACGGAGAACCGCGTGCGGATCGGCATGCGCATTCGGCGCTAGATCAGCTTCTTGATTTCGGCGGCAACCGCATCGCGCAAATCGGGCCGTTCCAGCGCAAAGGCCACGTTGGCGGCAAGAAAGCCAACCTTCGAGCCGCAGTCGAAGGCGCGGCCTTCATACTCCACCGCATAGAAGGACTGGCTCTTGAGCAGCGCCAGCATGGAGTCGGTCAGCTGGATCTCGCCGCCGGCGCCTTTCTCCTGCTCGCCGAGGAGTCCGAAAATCTCCGGCTGAAGAACATAGCGGCCGAGAATGGTCAGGTTCGACGGTGCGGTGCCCGGCGCGGGCTTCTCCACCATGCCAGTCACGGGAAAGACGTTTCGGTCGGCGTCGCCGACCGCCACCACGCCATAGCTCTTCAGTTCGTCGTCAGGCACGGGCTCCACGGCGAGAATATTGCCGCCATGCTTGTCGTAAACGTCGAGCATTTGCGCCAGGCATCCCTTGCCGGGCGACTGCACCAAGACGTCGGGTAAAACCACGGCGAAGGGCTCGTCACCGACAATGTCACGAGCGCACCAAACGGCGTGGCCTAAGCCCAGCGGCGCTTGCTGGCGGACAAAGCTGGCGCTGCCGGCCTCGGGCAGGGCCTCGCTCAGGAGTTTTAGCTCGGCCGTCTTGCCCCGCGCGCGAAGCGTCCCCTCCAGTTCGGGCTGCATGTCGAAGTGGTCTTCGATGGCGCCCTTGTTCCGGCCGGTGACGAAGATGAAATGCTCGATGCCGGCCGCGCAGGCCTCATCGACCACGTGCTGGATCAGCGGCCGGTCGACCACTGTCAGCATTTCCTTGGGCATCGCCTTGGTGGCGGGAAGAAAGCGCGTGCCGAGCCCCGCGACGGGAAACACGGCCTTGCGGACGCGAGCGGTCATTCACTCCTCGTTGGACTGATCCGTAACCAGCGGGTTCCATTCCCCTTGAGGACCTAGAAGTCCCCCAACAGCTTTGCGATAGCAAGAGCGAATTGCAGGTTATGCAACTGGGGACGGTGACCGGGGGGCTGGCTATACCGCGAGAGCCTTTTTGCCTTTGCAGCGTCAAAACCACCCGTCACAATCGGCGCCCTAACGCGAATCGGTCGGGAACGCACATGTGGGAATCTTCGCTTAAGAGGGTAAGGGCCGCGCTTGCCTTATCCGCGCTTGCCTCCTTGTCTGCGCTCACCTTGGCCGCGCTGGTCCTGTTGCCGGTGCCCACAAAAGCTGATGCTGTCTCCGACTATCGGCGCGCGGTCGACGCGCGCTTTGGCCAATGGCTGCAAGATCTTTGGCCGGAGGCCGAAGCGGCGGGCGTCTCGCGCGCGACCTTCGATCGTGAGATGAAAGGTCTCAAGCTCGATTGGTCGTTGCCGCAGATCGAGCCGCCGGATCCGGCAGTTCCCGGCGGTCCCGCGCTGCCTGCGGCCATGAAGCCGAAACCGAAGCCGCAAGCGGAGTTCGGCGTGCCGCAGAACTATTTCAAGGCGCGCAGTCTGAACGGCCTGGCGGCGGCCGGCCGTGCCCGCTCCAAAAAACTCGCACCGACCCTCAAGGCAATCGAGGCGCAATATGGCGTGCCGGGGAGCGTCGTCCTTGCCATCTGGGGGCGTGAGACAGGCTTCGGCCGTGCCGCGCTGCCCCACGACGCGCTGACGGCGATTGCCACGCAAGCGTTCATGGGCCGGCGCGCGGACGAGTTCCGCCCGCAACTCATCGGCGCGTTGAAGATCATCGAACTCAAACATGCGACGCGCGCGCAGATGAAGAGTTCATGGGCCGGCGCCATGGGGCACGTCCAGTTTCTGCCTGGTGACGTTGAGAATTACGCCGTGGACTTCGACGGCAATGGTCGGCGCGATATTTGGAACTCGGTTCCGGATTCCTTGGCGTCGGCGGCCAACTCGCTCAAGAGCCAAGGTTGGGACGGCAATCAGCCTTGGGCCTACGAGGTGACGCTGCCGAAGAATTTCGACTGCACGCTGCAAGGTCCCGACCAATCGCTGCCGATCCGCGAGTGGATCGATCTTGGCGTCGAGCGGGTAAAGGGGCGGCCTTTTCCCAAAGAGCGGCTGGAGGACTGGACCTTCCTGGTCCTGCCAGCGGGGCTCAAGGGGCCTGCCTTTCTTGCCACAACCAACTTCTCGGTGCTGAAGCTCTATAACAACTCGGACGTGTACGCGATGTTCGTCGGCCACGTGGCGGACATGATCGCCTATGGCTCTCCGGCCGCCTTTGTCGGCAAGTGGAAGCCGGTGGAGCGGTTCACCCGCGACCGCATCTTGAAGTTCCAGAATGTCCTGGTGGCCGAAGGGCACGACGTGGGCAAGGTGGACGGCCTGGTGGGGTTCAAGACCCGGCAGAGCATCGGCAAGAAGGAGAAGGAGCTCGGCAAGCCGCTCACCTGCTACCCGAGCCATGCCCTGGTGAACCAGGTGCTGAAGGCGGCGAATTAGGGAAATCCCCATAAATTGGCGGTGATGTTGCCTAGGTTTCGCCCGCACCCGTTGCTAGGTTCCCGCCATGCGAATCATGAACATTTCTAAGGCCTTGATGTTTGGGGCTGTCTCGGCGTTCCTGCTGGCGCCTTCGGGGCCCGCCCACGCAGACAGGTTCCAGAACTGCGTGAAGGGCTTCTGGCCCGCCGCCAAGCGTGCCGGTGTCAGCCGGGACACGTTTCAGCGCGCCACGGCCGGCATCACCCGCGATAAAGAGGTGATCGAGGCGGCCAAATATCAGCCCGAGTACAAAAAACCGATCGGCGAGTATGTCGACCGCGCCATCTCGCCCAAGCGCCTCGCGACCGGCAAAGAGAAGCTCATCGAGTACAAGCCGCTGCTCGATCAGGTCGAGGCAAAGTATGGCGTCGACCGGCATATCGTGGTTGCCATTTGGGGCGTTGAGTCCAACTACGGCGACAACAAAGGCGAAAAGGGCGTCATCCAATCTCTGATGACGCTTGCCTGCTCCGGCACCAAAGCCAAGTTCGCGCGCGGGCAGATCGTCTCGGCGCTCAAAGTCCTGCAACGCGGTGACACGACCTTTGAGAACATGAACGGCTCTTGGGCCGGCGCCATGGGGCATACCCAGTTCATTCCGACGACCTATACGGCTTATGCCGTGGACTTCGACGGCGATGGCCGCCGCGACATCTGGGACACCATTCCCGATGCGCTTGGCTCGACCGCCGCGTATTTGCGCAAGTCCAGATGGAAGCCGGGCCAGACGTGGGGCTACGAGGTCAAGCTACCCAAGAAGTTCAATCCGAAGCGCGTCAGCCGGAAGACCTACCGGACTGTGGCGCAGTGGCAAAAGGCCGGGATCAAACGGATCAACGGAAAGCCCTTCCCGCGTCCAGGCGATAAGGCGCAGCTCTTTGCGCCGGAGGGAAAGAACGGGCCGGCATTTCTGCTCCTCAACAACTTCCGTTCGCTGCTGCGCTACAACCAAGCGGACTCCTATGCTCTTGCCGTTGGACATTTGGCGGACCGGCTCGCTGGCTATGGGCCATTTGTTCAGGCTTGGCCTACGGGTGAGCGGCGGCTGTCCATGGAGCAGCGCATGGAGTTGCAGCGTCTGCTGATCGCGCTCGGCCATCTTGAAGGCGATGTGGACGGCATTATCGGCAGCGGTACGCTGGAGGGCGTCAGGTCCTATCAGCGCGTCAAGAAGCTGCCTGTCGACGGCTATCCGACACAGACCATTTTGAAGAAGCTGCGTGCCGATGCACCGCCGCTGCCACCCGTCGCGGACCCGGAACCCATCGGCGCCGTGACCCCGCCGCCTGCCGACCCGCAATCCGCCGCCCCGCAACCCGTTGGTGCTGCGAACCAGCAAGCCGCGCCTGCGATGCCTGCCCCGGCGCAAGCGCCTGCTGCGCCGGCTCCGGCGGCTGCTGTTCCGGCTCCGGCCGCTCCGGCTGCTCCGGCTGCGGCTGTTCCGGCCCCGACTGCTGCCGCAGCCCCGGCTGCGGCCGCGCCCGCAATGCCGGCGCCGCCGGCTTCTGTCGCGCCACCGCAGGCGCCTGCCGTCCCGGCCAATCAGCCGGCAAGTGTCGTCGTGCCGAAAAGTGCGCCCGCTGGGCAGCCTGTCACCATGACCCTCGAGCGCGCGCCCTCGGCGAATTGATGCTATAGGTTTGCTCTCGTTTCTGGAGAGGTCCGATTGACGATGGTTCTTAGTGCGTTCGGTCTTCGCCTGATGCGGGCTCTCATCGGAGCCGCCGCGTTCGGCCTTTTGCCCGCGCTCATGCTGGGGTTTTCCGGCCAGCCCGCACTGGCGCAGACCAACCAGACCGCTCACCGCAGCTACATCACGCCGTTTCCGAACGGCGATCGCTACCGGATCGTCGTGGTCGGCGACTCCCTCGGCGAGGGACTGTGGGGTGGCCTATATCGTGCCTTCGAGGCCGATCCGACATTGGACTTCATCCAGCGTTCCCAGAAGTCGACGGGGTTCGTGAACACCCGCCGCTACAACTGGAACGGGGAAATCGACAAGATTATGAAGGACGGCAACTACCAAGTTGCCGTGGCGATGTTCGGCGCCAATGACGCGCAGCCGATCAAGCAGGACGGCAAGGTGCTGAAGGTCGGCACCGAAGAGTGGCGTGAGGCCTATGGCGCGCGGGTTGAGAAATTCATCAAGAAGCTGCGTGCCGCAAATGTTGCGGTGTACTGGGTCGGCCTACCGGTGATGCGCAGCCCCGGCCAGAGTTCCAATGCAGAAAAGCTCAACGAGGTCTTCCGTGAGAAGGCGTTCGTCAACGGTGCCAAGTTCATCGATACGTGGGAAGGGTTCGCCGACGAGCAGGGCCGCTACAGTGCATATGGGCCGGACATGTCGGGCAAGTCGAAACGGTTGCGCGCCAATGATGGGAAGCACTTCACCATGCGCGGCAACGTCAAGCTTGCGCATTTCGTCGAGAAGGAGCTGCGCAAGGACATCAACTTGGCCAAGGCGGAGCGGAATATTCCTCTTGCGGGCAACGAGCAGGAACAGGCCAAGGTGAAAGACCGCTTCGTCGCGCCGAAGCCGGTGGCGCCCAAGAAGACGCAGAACGTTGCCGAGGGTGGCGAGGAAGAGGACGCGCTGCGTGAAAGCCAAGTCGGCGACGTCAGCGTGGTGAGGCCCACGGCGTTGCCAAGTGTGGCAGCCCCAGCCGATCGGCTCACGGCGCAGCAGGCCGCGACGACGACGGAGCCTGAGGTGATTACGAGCCAGCTGCCTGGCGGCTTCACCTCCATGGCGACCATTTCGGCCGTCACCGACCTCACGCTGGCTTCATCGCGGCCGCAACTGCCGCTGAAGCAGCGGCCCTATTACCGGGTTCTGATCCAGGGCGAACAGCTGGAGCCGAAGTCGGGCCGGGCAGACGATTTCGCCTGGCCGCCGAGCTAGGGTTCTCGGAGTCCCGGCAATTAGCGGGGCAGTGTCGTCGTTCCCATGAGTAATTTGTCGATGGCGTGCGCCGCCTGGCGGCCTTCGCGGATCGCCCAGACGACGAGCGACTGGCCGCGGCGCATGTCGCCGGCGGCAAAGACCTTCGGCCGCGAGGTCCGGTAGTCCAGCTCATTGGCCTTGACGTTACCGCGCTGGTCGAGATCGACCCCGAGATCCTCGATCATGCCCTTGTGCACGGGATGCAAGAAGCCCATGGCGAGGAACACGAGATCGGCGGGAATGGTGAACTCGCTGTCCGGAATCGGCTTCATCTGATTGTCGAGACGCACGCATTCGAGCTGCTCGACCTTGCCGTCGCCGAGAAAGCGGTTGGTTGCAACGCTGAAATCGCGCTCCGCGCCTTCGGCCTGACTGGACGAGGTGCGGAACTTCAGCGGCCAGTGCGGCCAGGTCAGCGCCTTGTTCTCCATCTCCGGCGGCTCTGGCATGATCTCCAGCTGCGTCACCGATGTCGCGCCCTGACGGAACGAGGTGCCGATGCAGTCGGAGCCCGTGTCGCCGCCGCCGATGACCACGACTTGCTTGCCGTCGGCGACGATCTCCTCCACGTCGCCTAAAGGCTCGCCCGACACACGGCGGTTCTGCTGCGGCAGAAATGTCATGGCGAAGTGGACGCCCGGAAGATCGCGGCCCGGCACGGCCAAATCGCGGGGCGCTTCCGACCCGCCGGCCAGCAGCACTGCGTCATGGCCGCGCTCCAGCTCGCCGATGGCGACGTCCTTGCCGACATTGACGTTGCAATGGAACGTCACGCCCTCGGCTTCCATCTGCGCCACGCGGCGTTCGATGACGTATTTCTCCATCTTGAAGTCCGGAATGCCGTAGCGCAGCAGGCCGCCAGGTTCGGCATGCTTCTCGTAGACATGCACGTCGTGGCCGGCGCGCGCGAGCTGTTGCGCGGCGGCAAGGCCCGCAGGGCCGGAGCCGACAATGGCCACGCGCTTGCCGGTGGTCTTCTCCGGCGGCTGCGGCTTGACCCAGCCTTCGGAGAAGGCCCGGTCGGCAATGGCGCACTCGATGGATTTGATGGTGACCGGCTCGTCGATGATGTTGAGCGTGCAGGCGGCCTCGCACGGAGCGGGGCAGATGCGCCCAGTCACTTCCGGAAAGTTGTTGGTCGAGTGCAGGTTCCGCGCCGCGTCCAACCAATCGTCCTGATAGACGAGGTCGTTCCAGTCCGGGATCTGGTTGTTCACCGGGCAGCCGGTGTGACAATACGGAATGCCGCAATCCATGCAGCGGGCGGCCTGGCGCACAAGCTCCGCCTCGCCCGGCGCAATCACGAATTCCTTGAAATGGCGCACGCGATCGGCGGCCGGCTCATAGCCCCGCTCCTGCCGCTCGATCTCCAAAAAGCCCGTGATCTTGCCCATTAGGTCACGTTCTCCGCCCCAAAATCTCAACCAAAGAAGCGCGAACAGACCCGCGCTCCCATTCTTCACTCAAGCGTATCGCATCTTCGCGTGGCAGGACCACCGGCCTGGCGCTTGGAGCTCCAGGGCGTGGCCGCATCCCTGCCTGGTTATTTGCCGTTGCCGCGCAGGCCGATCTCGATTTCACCGAGGCTCGTGGCATCGGCGGCCTGCTGGCGCGCCATCTCCTGCAAGGCTCGCCGGTACTCGACCGGCATGACTTTGATGAATTTCGGACGATACGTGGCCCAGTTGTCGAGGATCTCCCGCGCGCGGGTCGAGCCCGTGTAGTGCAGGTGGTTCTCGATCAGCCGGTGCAGCCGCTCCTCGTCATGACGCGTCATGTCGGTCAAGTCGACAAGGCCGTGGCTCTCCAGATCGCCGCCCTGGTGGCGCTGCTGCTCCATCGCCTGGTTCTCGCCCGGAATCGGCTCGAGGTCGACCATGGCCATATTGCAGCGCTGCTCGAAGTCGCCGCTCTCGTCGAGAACGTAAGCAATGCCGCCGGACATGCCGGCCGCGAAGTTGCGGCCCGTCGGGCCGATCACCACGACCACGCCGCCCGTCATGTATTCGCAGCCATGATCGCCCGTGCCTTCGACCACGGCGATGGCGCCAGAGTTGCGCACGCCAAAGCGCTCGCCGCCGACGCCGCGGAAATAGCACTCACCGGCGATGGCGCCATACAGCACCGTGTTGCCGACGATGATCGATTTCTCCGGATCGATGCCGGACTCCTCCGGCGGCCGGACGATGATGCGCCCGCCCGACAACCCCTTGCCGACATAGTCGTTCGCCTCGCCGACGAGATCGAGGGTCACGCCATTGGCCAGCCAGGCGCCGAAGGCTTGCCCGGCGGAGCCCTTGAAGCGGATCCAGATCGTGTCGTCCGACAGCCCCGCATGGCCGTAGCGCTTGGCGACCTCGCCGGACAGCATGGCGCCCGCGGAGCGGTCGACATTCTTGATCGGCAGGTCGAGCTTGACCGGCTTCTTCTCTTCGAGAGCATCGCGGCAAAGCTCGATGAGCTTCATGTCGAGGACGCTCTCCAAGCCATGGTCCTGACGCTCGGTGTTTCTGATCGGCAAAGAGGCGGCCACGTCGGGCTTGTGGAACAGCTTGGTGAAGTCGAGACCGCGTGCCTTCCAGTGGTCGATCGCCTTCTCCTTGTCGAGCACTTCGCTGCGGCCGATCATTTCATCGAAGCTGCGGAAGCCGAGCGCGGCCATGTACTCGCGAACCTCTTCGGCGACATAGAAGAAGTAATTGATCACGTGTTCGGGCGTGCCCGTGAAGCGCTTGCGCAGCACGGGGTCTTGCGTCGCGATGCCGACCGGGCAGGTGTTCAGATGACACTTGCGCATCATGATGCAGCCCGCCGCGATCAGAGGCGCGGTGGAGAAGCCGAACTCGTCGGCGCCGAGCAGTGCGCCCACCACCACGTCGCGGCCCGTGCGCAAGCCGCCGTCCACTTGCACGGCGATACGCCCGCGCAGGCGGTTCAGCACCAGCGTCTGCTGAGTTTCGGCCAAGCCGATTTCCCAAGGGCTGCCTGCATGTTTGATCGAGGTGAGGGGCGATGCGCCCGTGCCGCCTTCGAAACCGGCAATCGTCACATGGTCCGCCATGGCCTTGGCCACGCCCGCGGCAACCGTGCCGACGCCGACCTCGGAGACAAGTTTGACCGAGACGTCGCCTTGAGGGTTCACGTTCTTCAGGTCGAAGATGAGCTGCTTAAGATCTTCGATCGAATAGATGTCGTGGTGCGGTGGCGGCGAGATCAGCCCCACGCCCGGCGTCGAGTGGCGCACCTTGGCGATGGTGGCGTCCACCTTGTGACCAGGCAGCTGGCCGCCTTCGCCGGGCTTGGCGCCTTGCGCCATCTTGATCTGCATCATGTCGGCATTGACGAGATACTCGGTCGTCACGCCGAAACGGCCCGATGCCACTTGCTTGATGGCCGAGCGCATGGAGTCGCCGTTCTCCATGGGCGTGAAGCGGTCCACTTCCTCGCCGCCTTCGCCGGTGTTTGACCGGCCGCCGATGCGATTCATGGCGATGGCCAGCGTGGTGTGCGCCTCGCGGCTGATTGAACCGAAGGACATGGCGCCGGTGGCGAAGCGCTTGACGATCTCGGAAACAGGCTCGACCTCGTCGAGCGGGATCGGCGTTCGCCCGATCTCGTCGGCGTTCTTGATGCGGAACAGGCCGCGCAGGGTCAGCAGCTGCTGCGATTGTTCGTTCACGGCTTCCGCGTATTCGCGGTATTTCTCCGGAAGCTCGCCACGCACTGCGTGCTGCAGGTCGGCGACCACCTCGGGACGCCAGGTGTGCGCTTCGCCGCGGACACGGAAGGCATACTCGCCGCCAACGTCGAGAGCATTCTTCAAGACGGGCGCGTCGCTGAACGCGAGCTTGTGCCGCTCCACGGTCTCCCGCGCGATCTCTTCGAGTCCGACGCCCTCGATCTGCGTGTTGGTGCCGGTGAAATACTTGGCGACGAAGTCCGAGTGCAGGCCTACCGCGTCGAAGATCTGCGCGCCGCAATAGGACTGGTAGGTCGAGATGCCCATCTTGGACATGACCTTCAAGGTGCCCTTGTCCACGGCCTTCATGTAGCGCGTGATGGCTTCTTCGACCGTCAGGTCTTCGTCGAGTTCCGGCACGATGGCTTCGATGGTCTCGAACGCCAGATAAGGATTGATCGCCTCGGCGCCATAACCGGCGAGCGTGCAGAACTGGTTGACCTCATGGGCCTCGCCCGTCTCGACGACGAGACCAACGGAGGTCCTGAGACCTTCGCGGATCAAGTGATGGTGCACGGCGCTGGTGGCCAGCAGCGAGGGGATCGGAATGCGATCGGGCCCCGTCGCGCGATCCGACAGGATGATAATGTTGTCGCCCTCGCGGACGGCTTTCTCGGCTTCTTCGCACAGCGTCTCGAGCGCACCGGCCATGCCGTCGGCGCCGTCCTCGACCGGATAGGTCATGTCGAGCGTGACGGTCAGGAACTGATTGTCGGCGACCGCGCCGATGGCGCGGATGCGTTCCAGGTTCTCGTTGGTGAGAATGGGATGGGCCGCCTCCAGGCGCTTGTCCTTCAAGGTGCCTTCCAGGTTGAGAAGGTTCGGCCTCGGCCCGATGAAGGTCACCAGCGACATGACGAGCTCCTCGCGGATCGGATCGATCGGCGGGTTCGTCACTTGCGCGAAGTTCTGCTTGAAATAGGTGTGCAGCAGCTTGGGCCGGTCGGACAAAGGCGCGATCGGCGTGTCCGTGCCCATGGAGCCGATGGGTTCCTGACCCGTCTGGATCATGGGAATCATCATGAACTTGGCGCTCTCCTGCGTGTAGCCGAAGGCCTGTTGGCGATCGAGCAGGCTCACATTGGTGCGCGCCGGCGGTGCAGGGCTGCCCGGCAGCTCGCGCACGTGGATCTGCGTGCGGTCGAGCCATTGCTGATAGGGATTGGCTCCGGCCAGCTCCGCCTTGATCTCCTCGTCGGAGATGATGCGGCCCTTCTCCAAGTCGATGAGCAGCATCTTGCCGGGCTGAAGCCGCCATTTCTCGACGATCTTCTCTTCGGCGAACGGCAGCACGCCGGTCTCCGAGGCCATCACCACAAGACCGTCTTCGGTCACGAAGTAGCGCGCCGGCCGCAAGCCATTGCGGTCGAGCGTGGCGCCGATCTGACGGCCGTCGGTGAAGGCCATGGCGGCAGGGCCGTCCCACGGCTCCATGAGGCAGGCGTGATACTCGTAGAAGGCGCGGCGCTTGGCATCCATCAGCGGGTTGCCGGCCCAGGCCTCCGGGATCAGCATCATCGCGGCATGGGCCAGGCTGTAGCCGCCTTGCACGAGGAACTCGAGCGCGTTGTCGAAGCACGCCGTGTCCGACTGGCCTTCGTAGGAGATCGGCCACAGCTTCGAGATGTCCTCGCCGAACAGTGGCGACGACACGCTCGCCTGGCGCGCGGCCATCCAGTTGACGTTGCCGCGCAGCGTGTTGATCTCGCCGTTATGGGCGACCATCCGATAGGGATGCGACAGCTTCCAGGACGGGAAAGTGTTGGTCGAGAAGCGCTGATGCACGAGAGCGAGCGCAGAGGCGAATTTCGGGTGATGCAGATCCGGGTAATAGGCGCCGAGCTGGTAGGCCAGGAACATGCCCTTGTAGACCAGGGTGCGGCAGGACAGCGATACGATGTAGAAGCCGATGTCGCGTCCGCCGGTCTCGCCGTTGATCGTGTTGGAGATCACCTTGCGCAGCAGATAGAGCCGGCGCTCGAACTCCGTCTCGTCCTCGATGCCGGGGCCGCGCCCGATAAAGACCTGCCGGTGCATAGGCTCGGTCTCGACGACTTCCGGCGACAGCGTGGCGTTGTCCGTCGGTACGGTGCGCCAGCCGAGAAGCTGCAAGCCTTCCGCCTCGATCACGCGCTCGATGGCGGACTCGCAATAGATGCGCTGCGCCTGGTTGGACGGCATGAAGATCTGCCCAACCGCGTAACGGCCCGGTTCCGGCAGCTTGATGTTCAGCGGTGCGCAGACCTCCTCGAAGAAGGCGTGCGGAATCTGCACCAGCATGCCGGCGCCATCGCCGTCGCGGGGGTCCGCGCCGGCCGCGCCACGATGGGTCAGGTTCTCCAGGATCTGGAGTCCCTGCTCGATGATTTTGTGGCTCTTGCGCCCCTTCATGTCGGCGATGAAGCCGACGCCGCAGGCATCGTGCTCGTTGGCCGGATCGTAGAGTCCTTGCGCTCGCGGCAGTCCTTTCGGAGCCACGTCGGTCAATCCAGGAATGAGCGCACGGGGTGCCATTGTGAGTATGGAACCTCGGCCTCGCCCCAAGTCGGGAGCGGGCGTCTAGAGTTTGGCGAACGGCCGTCCTCTTCACCAGAAGAACGTGTGAGGTAGAAGAGAAGATCCGGCCCTTGGAGGCTAGCGCCTTTGCGCCAGCGAATGCGGGCTTTAGAGACCGTATTCCGCCCCTAATGAAGCGTCTTTAAAGCCTCGCGCCGCAGCCCCCGGAACAAAGGTCAGCATGCCTGTCCTATTTAGTGTCAAAATGACAGATTTCCAAGGGGTGCACAAGCACGATTCGGTGACCCCAAGGGCCCAAAGGGGCGCACGCCTGTTCACCTCCTTCTGGCGGAGGCGTGATTTGACGTGAGCGCGCCCGCGCTGGCCTACTCTTGGGGTGATTGGGCCGCTGGCCCCCGGAAAACTGCCGTTTTTTCTGACCCCAACGAGGATTTTACATGACCGATCAATCCAAGACGATCACGGGCCTGGCCCTGGCTTCCGCCTTCGCCGCTGCCCTCGGCCTTGCCGCCACCAGCGCCGCCGCCGAGGACAAGAAGAAACAGGTGGAGTGCTACGGTGTCGCCAAGGCCGGCGATAACGACTGCGCGGCCGGCGGGGATACGACCTGCGCCGGGAGCTCTACGGTGGATTATCAAGGCAATGCCTGGAAGCTCGTGCCTGAGGGCACCTGCACGACCATGGAACTGCCGGATGGCCGCAAAGGGAGCCTGAAGCCGCTCGACCGCGATCTGCCGCCAGTTTAAGCGGTCATGGCGACCTCCGCTGCCATGCTGGAGCAATCCTTCGGCCAAAGCCCGATCCCGCCCCGCGCGGGCGTCGGGCTGAAGCCGGAGCACTATCGCGACATCCTCGATGACGCGCCCGATATCGGCTGGTTCGAGATCCATGCCGAGAACTATATGGGCGAGGGCGGGACGCCCCATGCCTGTCTCACGGCGGTGCGCGAGCGCTATCCGCTGTCGCTTCACGGCGTGGGGCTTTCGATCGGGGGGGCGAGTCCGCTCGATACAGAGCACCTTGCCCGTTTGCGCGTCCTGATTGACCGCTATCAGCCGGCGCTGTTCTCCGAGCATCTGGCCTGGTCGAGCCACGACACCGTCTATCTCAACGACCTCTTGCCGCTGCCCTATACGGCGGAGACCCTCGATCGGGTGTGCGGCCATATCGACGAGGTGCAGGACACGCTTCAAAGGCAGATGCTGCTGGAGAACCCGTCCACCTATGTCGCCTTCGCCGAGACCTCCATGAGCGAGGTGGCGTTCTTGTGCGAGATCGTGCGGCGCACCGGGTGCGGGCTGCTGCTCGACGTCAACAATGTCTTCGTGCAGGCCACCAATCACGGTTTCGACGCGCGCACCTATCTCGACAGCTTTCCCGTCGAGCATGTCCGTGAGATTCATCTCGGCGGCCATGCGGAAGATGAGGACGACGACGGCGCCTCGCTCCTCATCGACGACCATGGGCGCGAAGTCGCCGACCCCGTCTGGGGGCTCTACGCGCATGCGCTGAGCCGCACCGGCCCTGTTCCCACGCTGATCGAATGGGACAACGACGTCCCGTCTTGGCCGGCGCTCTTTGCCGAAGCCAAGCTGGCCGACGCTGCGATTGTTGAGCGGCGTAGCAACCGCGCGGCGGTGTGATGGCGCGGCGCGCGGACGAGGCCGAAGCCGTGTTTGCCCGCGCGGTTCTGGATCGTAACGCCGCCGTGCCGGCGGGTCTCGCACCACGCGAAGGAACCACGCCGTCGCGGCGCTTCGACGTTTACCGGAACAATGTTTATGCGAGCCTGATCGATGTGCTGGCCGCGCGCTTTCAAGTCACGGCGCAGCTTGTGGGCGAGACGTTCTTCCGCGCCATGGCGCGAGACTATGTGCAAGCCGAACCGCCGCGTTCGCCGGTCCTGCTGCGTTACGGCGCGGGTTTTGCCGGCTTCATCGCTGGCTTTCCGCCCGCGGACCCCGTGCCTTATCTGGCCGACGTGGCCCGGCTGGAATGGGCGTGGCACAAGGCCTATCACGCGGCGGACGCCAGAGGGCTGCCGCTTGAGGCGCTGCAAGCGAACGCCGGTGACGTGGAGTGCGCAACGCTGTGCCTCCATCCGTCGCTTGGCGTCGTGCGGTCTGTTTATCCAGTGGTGACGATCTGGCAGCTTGCGATGCGCGATGGCGAAGACGAACCGGCGCGCCTTCCGGCCGACGGCGAGGATGCGCTGGTGGCGCGGCCCGAGCTTACCGTCGACGTGCGGCGCTTGCCGGAAGGCGGTGCGGACTTCGTGCTCGCTTTGCAGGGCGGCGCCAACTTGCAGAGTGCTGCGGCCGTCGCCACCGTTTCTGCGCCGGACTTCGACTTGAAAGCAAATCTCGCAGGGCTGATGTCGAGCGGCGTGATCGTCGGCATTGGCGGCGATGCTTAACGAAACCTTTCCCCAATAGGTGAGCTGTTAAGCCCCGCGAAAGTTGTAAGGCGTACGCTTTCTACTGCCGCTGATTGTGTCCAGCGTTCTGCGGCACTCCTGGCAGGTTGTTCTCTCCCATAGCCACCTGCGGAATCGAGAAGGGCGCCCGCCGATCGACGGAGGACGCCCTTCTTGTTTGCGAAGACCGCTTTTCACCAGACATCGCTCTTTACCGAATGACGGCTTACGCGGCAGCCCGGCTGTCGAAGAACCACAAAGTGCTGAAAACATAGAGAAATTCAACTTTTCATCAGGGCGCCGGCGACCGTTGTTCGAGGCCTGCGCTGTGGCCAGTCGAATTCCGTTGCTATAAGGAGATCGCCACGCGCGCTTCGATGCGTGCCTGAGCCTTGCGCGCCGGAGCCTTGTGCTCGGAATCTTGGGGCCACTCACGGATATGGATCTCGTTTCGACACCAAAAAACCCGATCCCCTTAGGGACATCGTCGGGCTATCTCGACGTTCGCAAGGGGGTCCGCATCCGCTTTGCGAGCTGGCAGTCGGCTTTGCGCGAACGGCACGGCACGGTCTGCATTTTCCCCGGCCGGAATGAGTACATCGAAAAATACTTCGAGGTCGTCGGCGAACTGCGGCGGCGCGGGTTTGCCGTGGCCGTGCTCGATTGGCGCGGGCAGGGCGGTTCAAGCCGGCTGACGCGCAGTCAAACGAAGGGACATGTGCGCGACTTCGTCGATTACGAAGAGGATCTTTCCCACTTCATGAAGGGCGTGGTGCTTCCGGATTGCCCGATGCCCTATTACGCGCTCGCCAATTCGATGTCGGCTGCGGTGCTGTTCAACGCGGCGACCAAGCGCGGCTCCTGGTTTAGCCGCATGGTCATGACCGCGCCCATGGTGGAGCTTATGGGACTGCCGATGCCGCGAGGCGTTTGCGCGCGGCTTGCCGACACGGCGACACTGTTCGGTTTTGGCAAGCAGGCGGTGCCCGGCACGTTCGAACAATGGAACAGCGACGTCTTTGAGGGAAATCCGCTCACCTCGGATAAAGAGCGGTTCTACCGCAATGTGGGTGTACTCGAGGCCACGCCCGGGCTCGCTGTCGGGCCGCCGACATTGGGTTGGCTGCACGCGGCGTTCGAGGCCATGGACCGGCTTACGGACGAGAAATATGCGCCGCGCATTCGCATCCCGTCTTTGCTGGTGGCGGCGGGTGACGATCAGGTCGTGTCGAGCAAGGCAATCGAAGACTTGGCGTCACGGCTTCGGGCCGGCTCGCAGATCGTGCTGCGCGGTGCGCGTCACGAGATTCTTCAGGAACGTGATTCCATCCGTGAGCAGTTCTGGGCCGCTTTCGACGCGTTCGTCCCCGGCGTCGCCTTGAGCAAGGCAAGCTAGCCGGACAATAGACTCAACGCAGCCGCATGAAGTTGTGGATCGCCCGCGGCGAGGATGCGTCCGCCGCCGCGCGCATCGCCTCCGTCCCAAGTCGTGACTACGCCGCCGGCGCGCTCGACAATGGGGATAAGCGGCAGAATGTCGAACGGCTTGAGGCCAGCTTCGGCCACAAGGTCCAACTGCCCGAGGGCCAGCAGGCAATAATTGTAGCAATCGCCGCCGAAGCGTCTGAGGCGAACCGCACGGCTCAAGCGTTCGAAGTGCTCCGCCTCCGCGGCCTCGAACATGTCCGGCGATGTGGTGGCGAGCACAGCATCGCCCAGCGAAGGGCAGGGGCGCGTTTTTATCGACGTCGTCTCGCCGTCCCGGCGGAAGAAGCTGCCGGTCTCGCAGCCCCAAAATCTCTCCCGCGTGTAAGGCTGGTCCATCATGCCGAGTAGGGGCGTGCCGCCGGCCGTCAGGCCGAGCAGCGTGCCCCAAAGGGGCTGTCCCATGATGAAGGACCGGGTCCCGTCGATCGGGTCGATGATCCAGCAATATTCGGCCTCAGGGCGCGTATCGGCGAATTCCTCGCCGATGATGCCGTGGGACGGGTAAGCCTCGGCCAGGAGCTGGCGGATCGCCGCTTCGGCGTCACGGTCGGCGACGGTCACCGGATCGAAGCCAGCGCCTCCTTTATGGTCAGCAACCACGCCTGACCGGAAATGCGGCAATATGACCGCGCCCGCCCTATCGGCCAGGGCGTGGGCCAGCGCCATATAGGCTTGGAAGTCGGATGGCTCAGGTGTTGGCACGAGACAAGGCTTGGCGGGCTTTGCCCTTAAGAGTCAAGGCTTAGCTGGCGGCGAAGGCGGGTTTTCCGGGCGCCGGGCATTCTCCCCAATTCGCGTGACAGTTCGGCACCACTGCTTCGAGAATGCCGTGTCCAGCGGTTCGCATTCTTGATTTTTGTGCGCCGCAATGACATATTGTTGCAATGCGGTATGGCTCTCCAGGCCGTGCCGCTTGCCCTCCTTGGGCGTTTCCTCCCTAGACTTGGGCCGTTCGTTCAATCGGACGGCCCATTTTTTTATTCGGAAGGCTACTCGGCCGCGGCCCGCGGGATCGCGAGGCCGGAAACGCCCGGCACCAGGGCACGGACCACTGTATCGAGGCTGGCGCGCAGCCGCGTAAATCCCGGTGATTTCTGGAAGCTTTGCTCGTCCATATAGAGCGACCTGTTGATCTCGATCTGAAGGACGTGCTGGGCCTTGTGCGGGCGGCCATAGTGCTCGGTGATATAGCCGCCGGCATAAGGCTTGTTTAGCGCCACCGCATAGCCGAGGGCTTCGAGCTGGCTGGCGGCGAGCCGGGTGAGTTCGCCGCTGCAGGAGGTGCCGAAGCGGTCTCCCAGAACGAAATCCGGACGTCCCGCGCCCTGGTCGGCCATCTTATTGGACGGCATGGAGTGGCAGTCGATGAGCACGGCGAGGCCAAATTCCCGTTTGGCGTCCAGGAGAAGGCCGGCAAGCGTGTCGTGGTAGGGGGTATAGAGCCGGTTGATCCGCTCCAGAGCCGCCTCGACCGAAAGGGGCTCGCGGTAAATTTCGTCGGATTCGGAGACGATGCGGGCGATCGTGCCGAGCCCGCCGACGACCCGCACCGATTGGGTGTTGGCGTAGTGGGGCAGGCCGTCGCGGAAGAGGACGGGGTCGAGCTCGTAGGGCTCCCGGTTCACGTCCAGATAGGCGCGCGGGAAATGGGCGTGGAGCAGGGGGGCCCCCATATCGGTGACGAAGCCGAACAACTCCTCGACAAATGAGTCCTCCGAGCGCCGCAGCGTGCGCGGATCGAGCTTGGAGGCGGCGAGGAACGTGCTGGGATAGATCCGGCCGCTATGGGGCGAATTGAACACCAGAGGAAGCTTGAGTTCCCCCGGCCGCGCCAAGGAAAAGGGGGGCGTGAGCTCCCGTTCGATCGTCTCTGCCTCACGTCGCCTCATGCCGAACCCTGAATTTTAGCCCTTTTTTAGAGCGTTCGTCGCAGATTGCATCGCCGTAAACTCTGCCAACGAGAGTTTAGCCTGTCTAGGCGTGTTCCATCTTGTGCCCGGCCCAATAAGACGCAATGATTTGGAGTTCAGTAAGGGATGACCGCGCCAGTCTTTTCCGCAAAGGGCAAGCGGTCGTTTACCAAGTTCGTGTACGCCCTTTCGAGGCGAGAGTTTAGGGGGACGAGGGATGGAGGCGAATGATCCACGGGCACGCAGCGTGCAGCGTATTCTGCTTGCCGAGGATGACGAGGATATGCGCCGCTTCTTGGTCAAGGCGCTCGAGAAGGCCGGCTACGACGTCGTGTCGTTCGGCAACGGGCTCGAGGCCTATGAGCGGCTGAAGGAAGAACCCTTCATGCTGTTGCTGACCGATATCGTCATGCCCCAGATGGACGGCATCGAGCTGGCGCGCAAGGCGACCGAGCTTGACCCCGATCTGAAGATCATGTTCATCACAGGCTTTGCCGCCGTGGCGCTCAACCCGGACAACAACGCGCCCAAGGACGCCAAGATCCTGTCAAAGCCGTTCCATCTGCGCGACCTGGTGGATCAGGTGGAGCGGATGCTAGCGGCGTAAGGGCTTAGGAGGCGAAACGGCGCCTTGCCTTCGCCTAGCAGCGCCCATATAGAAGGCGCCTTGCAGACGGCATCTTGCCGAAATCCTCAGGGCGGTTAGCTCAGCGGTAGAGCACTACATTGACATTGTAGGGGTCACTGGTTCGATCCCAGTACCGCCCACCATTCCCGTTCATGAGGCCCGTGCGGCCTCCATCATCTCGCCGGGATGGTCCGCCCATTCGGGCTCGAAACTACGCGACACATCCCGAATGCCGAACTTTCGCTCTATCGCCCGCGCGAGCGCTCTCGCAGGCGTAACTGTCGGTTCGTGTAGCGCGGAGCAATGCCAATAGCCGCGGCCGGGAACGAACAGCGTGAAGCCCGTGTACTGGCCGCGCCCCGTCACACAGATGCTTTTTGCGCCTTCGTTCTCGCTGAGCGTAAAGTAGAATTCAGGCATGGCGGGGAAGACGAAGGTCACGGCGTCGAGATCGAAGCCGTAACACGCGCTGGGAAAATCCGCCGCGAGCGCCATCATCAATGCATCTTGCGGCATGAACAGATATTTGTTCGCCGCCAGCTCGATCAGCTTCATGAGTTTGACTGCGTCGCCGCCGGCCTCGGTCGGCATTTGCGTGACCGGCCCTGGCGTTGGCGCTGGACTGCCCAGGTAGATCTGGGTCAGCTGCACGCGCCGCTTGAACCGAAACCACCAGCCTTTGTCCTTTTCGATCGCCTCGATCCGCACGAGCAGCTCGATGGCGGTCTCCGCGGCCTTGGTCTCTTCAAGAAAGAGAATTCTCTGTGCCAGCGTTTTGCTTAGATGCGTAAGGGCGGTTCTGGCCTCTGCGCGTAAGGCGTTGCGCCGGACGCCGCTGGCCCTGGCGACGACCCTTTCGATGGTCTGCTGGTCGGCGTGAGAGAGAAGCATCGATCCACCCCTCTGATCTCTCAATGCGGCCCGGTCCCCTTTGCCTGCCGCCTCAACGCGCCCCCGCCAAAATTAGTTCCGGGGCGAGGCTCCAAAGCTGTGGGAAAAGGACGCCGGAATGGACGGGACGTCGTAAGCGGGCGCTGGCCGGGTGGCATTTTGGCAATTGATCCCATCTGCGCATAGTGTTGCTTGATTCAGCTCGAAGCCTTCGAACCTCGTGAGACATGCCCGAGCCAGAGCAAATCTCGGACCGCCGTTCATTGCGTCAATTGATTGGTCTCGTTGCGGGGCCCGTCTGTTTCGCAGCCCTTGCGGTGAGCCCACCGCCGTCCGGCTTGTCGGAGCACGGTTGGGCTGTGGCTGCTCTTGCCGTTTGGATGGCTGTTTGGTGGGCGACCGAAGCCGTGCCGCTCTTCGTGACGGCCTTGCTGCCTTTGGTTCTTCTGCCGCTTTTTGGCGTTTTGGATGTGCGCCAGGCCGCAACGCCTTTCGGTCATCCCGTGGTGTTCCTGATGTTGGGCGGGTTCCTCATTGGACTTGCTCTCGAGCGGTGGAACCTGCACCGGCGTATCGCCCTTCACACCATCATGTGCTTCGGCGGCCGCCCAACGAACCTCGTTGCGGGCAAGATGTTGGCGACCGCGTTCTTGAGCATGTGGATCACCAACACCGCGACGACCATCATGGTGCTTCCGATTGCGATCTCGCTGATCGGCGCGGTCGTCCCGGATGGGAAGGCCGGCAGCCGCGAGGCAACGAACTTCGCGACAGCAATGGTGTTGGGCATTGCCTATGCCGCTTCAATCGGTGGAATGGGGTCGCTCGTCGGTTCACCGACGAACCTTCTGGCCGCGAGCTATCTCGATCAGACCTTTGGAATCGAGTTGACCTTCGCGGGGTGGATGGCCGTCGCGCTTCCCATCGCCGTCGTCCTGCTCGGCTTGGCCTATCTGGTGCTGACCAGGATTGCCTTCCCGATATCGAACAGTCTCGGTGAGGCGAAGACCGATGTGGCCGGCGAGATGTTGCGCGAGATGGGACCCATGAGCGTGCCGGAGCGGCGGGTCGCGATCATATTCGCCGTTGTTGCCGCCGCGTGGATCTTTCGCCCGCTGGTTCACGATTGGCTTGGAGCTGGCCTCACGGACACGGGGATTGCCATCGCCGGCGCGATTGCGCTCTTCGTTGTGCCGGCCAATTGGCGAGAGCGGACCTTTCTGCTCGGCCGGATGGCCGTGCGCAAAGTGCCATGGGAGGTCTTGATACTCTTTGGGGGCGGTTTGAGTTTGGCCAAGGCGATCGAAGTCTCGCAGCTGGCCACGTGGATGGGCAATGGCCTGTCCTTCCTCCACAGCATGCCCCTGGTCGTGCTCGTTTTCGGCGTAGCCTTGCTGGTCGCATTGCTCACGGAGTGGATGAGCAACGCGGCGACGGCCGCGGCGTTTCTACCCATCGCCGGAAGCTTGGCGCTCGGGTCTGACATTGCGCCGCTGCTGATCGTCTTTCCCATCGCGCTCGCGGCGTCGTCCGCCTACATGCTTCCCGTGGCCACGCCTCCCAACACACTCGTGTTCGGGACGGGTTATGTCACGATCCCGCAGATGATCCGGGCAGGGGCGCTGCTCACCTTCCTCGGCGCGGCGATTATTGCCGCCGGGGTGACGCTCCTGGCACCAGTGTTTTGGTAGGAAGGCAAATAAAAGCCCGACCAGGAGCCCTTTCCTGGCCGGGCGAAAAACGCCTGTTTTGTTAACTTCCCGTTCGGTTGAGCCCCAAAGGTTATCGCTCCATTTCTTACCGAGTCGTTAACGCGGCAAGGCCGGAACGCGGCGAGGCCGCCTAGTCGGGGTCGCGCCGCACCAGTTCGGCTAGGACTTCGCCATCCGCATCCTTGAGGACGAGCTTCAAGTGGGTCGCTTCGGCAAAGCGAACTTTGGAGAGAAGGGCGGCGAACTCTTGCTCGCGTTTCATGGCCTCGGGCGCGCAGGCCATCCTCGTGGACGCCAAGGGCCTGAAGTTCAGTTCGCCGTCTTTGAAGGAATATCCGCCCGTGAAACGGTTGCACCCGAGATTGCCGCTGGCCTGGTCCTCGGCGAACTGGATGTAGCGGGCCGGTTTGCCCGTCTCGTTGGCAAATCCCCATTCCGATCCTGCAAGCGAGATGTCAGCGCTCATCGCGACGCCGGCCGCAAACACGGCTGTGAAGAATATCGTGGCGATGGCGCAGAGTGCGTTTTGCGCCATGAGGCGATATCGCTGCATTGTGTGAGGCCCCTAATGATCCAAGAACGCATGGCGTTCAGGATAGGAGCCTGTTTTGGCGAAAGCCAGAGTCCCCGCTACGCGGCCTCAGGCATAGGCATGGCGCGTGAGGGCGGGGCAGCCTCTACCTTGGCGGCCTCGTGCGGCGGTTTAAGCTGAACATGGACCGGCCTGACGCTGTAGCGCACATGGGCCTCGCCCAAGCGGGCGGTCAGCCGATCGCGTTCGGCGCGCGCCCCGGCCTCGGTCTTGAAACAGAGGAGTTTGCCGTTCCGCATCACAGGGTTCGATGCCGCCCCGAAAATGCTGCTCGCATTGCGGCGTGCACAAACCACGAAAAGATAAGTGTCGGTATGCATGGGAGACCCCCGGACCTAACGACCTCTCCCATGCCAAACGCATCGGGGCCGTTCTTGGTTCCGTGGGGGGCTCACGCGCTGCCCCTAAGATTAAGAAATGTTCAGGAAAGTCGCGGTACGAAAGTCTTCCGCCCGATTGTCCGGTTCCCCATATGAGGGTTTGGTTCAATGGAGGTAGCACACATGAAAATTCTAGCGGCTGCTTTTGCTCTTACCTTTGCCATGGCGACGTCCGCCTTTGCCGACGACAGGGCGCTCACCGAGCAGGAAATCGAGGGCGTGCAGAAGGCCATTCAGGCGATGGGCTGCACAGTTGCTGACAGCGAGATCGAGGCGGAGAAGAGCGGCTACGAGGCCGAGGATGTCATCTGCGAGGACAGAAAGCAGTACGAAGTTTATCTCGACAAGGACTTCAAGGTCATCAAGAAGGTCGAGGAAGACTAGGCGCTCCAAGGCATTTTTCGACCTAACGCCCCGGCGGCCATCCACGGTCGCGGGGGCGTTTTTCGCTTCCGGCCCGTTGGTTGACAGGCATCGCCTGCCTTCTTATGGTCCGGCCAAATTTCGAGGGCGGCCTTTTGACGAGGGCCGCCTGGACTTTATTCAGCCGAATGGATGGCGTGTCATGAAGATCAAGAATTCGCTGAGGGCCCTGCGTAAGCGCCATCGGAACAACCGGGTGGTGCGCCGCCGCGGCCGGCTTTACGTGATCAACAAGACCAACCGGCGCTTCAAGGCCCGCCAGGGCTAAGCGCGCGGTTCCAGCCCAGGAGGCGTCTTCTGGGACTTTCAGGACGAATTGCTTTGACGGGGCCCTCGCGGGCCCCGTATTTTTTCAGCATGTCCACAGTAAGACGTTTCGCGGGCCTCTTCGTATTGGCGCTTTCGGTGTCCTTCGCGGGCCCCGCCTTTGCCAGCCCACCGCTCGTGTTGGCGCAATTCTTTGAGCACTTCGACGAGGAGACCGACGAGGCGCGCCCGCCTGCGGACGACCCAGCCTTGGAGGGGCTCGATCTTCCGGGCCTGGAGGGCTTGGAGCCCGGCGCGGGCCAATCGGCCGACGGTTCCCAGGATGAGCTAGAACTCGGTCTTGATCTTGATCCCAGTCTTGGCGGCGCGCCGTTCGATCCGGCGCAGCGGCCGAAACTGCTGGCGGAGCTTTATGAGAAGCTGGGCGCGGCGCGGAGCGCGACCGCGGCTGAGCCGATCATGGAAGCTATCGAGGATTTGTGGATGGTGTCCGGAAGCGACACCGTTGATCTCTTGATGAGCCGCGCGGCCCGATTTGCCAAGGAAGCGGAGATCGATCTCTCGCTTGCGGTTCTCGATGCCGTTGTCGACATCGCGCCGGACGAGGCCGAGGCTTGGTATCTGCGCGCGAAGGTGAACGTGCTGAAGGGCAAGCCCGAGCGCGCCCTTTCCGATCTTCGCCGGGCCCTCAATCTGGACGCCAAGCACTACCGCGCCATTGCCGATCTCGGGCTATTGCTGGAGCAACTCGGTGCCAAGAAGGAGGCGCTCGAAGCCTATCGCCGGGCGCTTGCGGTCAATCCCTTCTTGGAGGATGCGCAAGCCGGCGTCGACGCGCTCAAGCGCGAGGTCGAAGGCCAGGACATCTAAGTCCAAGACATCTAGGTCAAAGACATCTAAGTCCCACCCAAGCTACTCGTCGGTGCCTGGGTCCACCTCGGCAATGCGCAGCAGGTTCGTGGCGCCCGACTTTCCAAGAGGGACGCCGGCGGTGATGATGACCTGCTCGCCCGGAAGCGCGAAGCCTTCCTGATAGGCAATGCGGCAGGCCTTGGCGACCATGTCGTCCAGATTGCGCGGGTCGTCCGTCAGCACGCAGTGAAGCCCCCAAACGATTGCCAGCTTGCGGCCCGTCGCGGGAATTGGCGTCAGCGCAAGGATCGGCTGTTGCGGCCGTTCGCGGGCGGCGCGCAACGATGTGGAGCCCGATGCGGTGTAGCAGACGATCGCCGCGAGATTGAGAGTCTCGGCGACCGTGCGCGCGGCCGCGGAGATCGCGTCGGCGTCCGTCGCCGTCGGATCGATGCGCTGGGCATGGATGATGGCGGCATGGAGCGGATCGTGTTCCACCTCGACGGCAATCCGGTTCATGGTGGCGACAGCATCAACGGGATATTTGCCGACCGCCGATTCCGCCGAGAGCATGACCGCATCGGCCCCTTCGAACACCGCCGTGGCGACGTCGGAGACCTCGGCCCGGGTCGGCACCGGCGCATAGATCATCGACTCCAGCATCTGGGTGGCGACGACCACCGGTTTGCCGGCATTGCGTGCCGCGCGGCTGATTTGCTTCTGAAGCCCCGGGACTTTCTCGACCGGCATTTCCACGCCGAGATCGCCGCGTGCCACCATGATCCCGTCGGCGAGATCGACGATCTCCTTCAAGTGGTTGATCGCAGTGGGTTTCTCGATCTTGGCCATGATGGAGGTGCGGCCGCGGCCGAGCTTGCGCGCTTCGGCAATATCCTCGGGCCGCTGCACGAAGGACAGCGCCATCCACGCGACGCCCAACGACATGGCGCATTCGATGTCCGCGCGATCTTTGTCGGTCAAGGCGCCCATGGGCAACACGGTATCGGGCAGGCTGATGCCCTTGCGGCTGCCCAGCAGGCCGGAGCTGAGCACTTCTGCGTCGATACGCACGTCGCTGGCCTCGACCACGCGCAGCTTCAACTTGCCGTCGTCGAGCAGCAGCGTGTGGCCCTTCTCCACGGATTCAAATATCTCGGGGTGGGGCAACTGAATGCGGCCCAAATTGCCCACGTCCTCGCCGCGGACGAAGCTCAGAATGTCACCTTGAGTCAGGCGGATCGATCCGGAGTCGATCTTGCCGATGCGGAGCTTGGGTCCCTGTAAGTCCACCAGAATGCCAATGGGCCGCGAGTACTCGGACTCGAGTTTGCGGACGATGCCGTGGATCTCGCGCAAGGCATCGTGCTGCGCGTGGCTCATGTTCACGCGAAACACATCGGCGCCTGCTTCGAACAGGCGCCGCATCGTTTCTTCGTTGGTGGAGGCAGGACCGAGCGTGGCGACGATCTTGACCCGTCGATTTCGCCTCATTGGGGCTTTGCTTCGCCATCAGGATCGGTGAGGCGAACTGTCCAGTCCCGTTCCTCGCCCGTATCGACTTCGAAAAAACCTGTACGTTTGTGGCCGCGCTTCTCGCAGTCCTTGGTGTCGCGGATCGTGAAGGACTTGTCATCCGTGCACATGAACAGCGCGCCGGCCCATTCGCCGCCGCGATCGTAGTCAATGGCGTGGATGTAGTAGAAGCGGCCGATCAGAACACCCTTCAGCAGGGTCTCGCAGGTGTGGGAGGCGATATTCCACCACCCCTCGCTGGCCCAGCCTTCGGTGTCCTTGTAACCGATGGAAACGCCGACGCGGCTTGCGGTCGTGTTGCACAGCTTGAGGTCGGCGTGCGCGGGCGCAACGTCGAACCCCGTCGTCAGGCCGAGGGCCACGCTCGCGGCGATGCCCCACCGAGACCAGGCTGTGGTAAAGGTCCGCGCTGGATTGCGGATGTTCTTGTTCGCAAGCATTAGGTTCCCATGCCCGAATTCGCGGTTAACGAATTCAGAAGATAGCATTGAATTGGTTGCATTTCTCTGACCGACCGGCGGCGATTATAAGTCCGATCTGGACCCATAGAACACCGTTGAAAGCTTTGCGTAAATGGGTCGCAGCCGGGGCTTTTTGCCTTTTCGTTGTTGCGGCGGCAAGGGGTGCGGTGGAAGTTTAGAAGAACGCGAGGATTGCTCGCCGGGGAGTTGAGACTGGACATCTGCGTACAAGACGATTTGGGCGAAAAACCATACCGGACCATTGAAGGGGATGCGCGCCTTGGGTTGCTGATTCTCTGCGATCACGCCCAGAACCGCATTCCGGATGGGTACCATGACCTAGGGCTGAGGCACGAGGATCTCCACCGGCATATGGCCGTCGATCTGGGCGCCGAGGGCGTGGCGGAAATGCTGGCCACGATGGTCGGCGCGCCCGCGGTCTTGAGCCGGTTCTCCCGGCTCCTGATCGATCCCAATCGCGGCCTCGACGACCCAACCCTGATCATGCAGTTGTCCGACGGCCTCATGGTCCCGGGGAATGTCGGTTTGAGCGCGGAGCAGATGGAGGCCCGTCTCGACCAATTCTACCGGCCCTATCACGCGGCAGTTGAGCGGGCGGTGGACGCAGGGATTGCCGCCGGCAAGCCGCCGGTGATCGTGTCCATCCACAGCTTCACCCAGGCCTGGAAGGGAAAACCGAGGCCGTGGGCAGCCGCGGTGCTGTGGGACAAGGACCCTCGTATGCCGGTTCCGCTGATCGAGGCCTTGCGGACCATTCCCGATGTAGAGATCGGCGACAACGAGCCGTACTCGGGGCAGCTGAAGGGTGACACCCTCTATCGCCATGCCACGTCGCGCGGTCTTGCCCATGCCCTCATCGAGGTACGCCAGGATTTGATCCTGAGCGAGGAGGGCCAGGGGATCTGGGCGGCGCATTTGGCGCGAACGATTGCCGATGTGCTGAACGCGGCACCTGGTCTGCACACCATCGAACACCATGGGTCCAACACAGGGCTCTGCAAGGCGAAGGACGACGCAAATGGATGAGACGACGAAAACCGAGATCGAGGCGGCGGCCTTCCGGCGGCTGGTCGAGCATTTGCGCGAGCGCACTGACGTTCAGAACATCGACTTGATGGAGCTCGCCGGCTTCTGCCGGAACTGCTTGTCGACTTGGGTGCTGGAGGCGGCAGACGAGCGCGGCGTGCCGCTCGCCAAGGACGAGGCTCGGGAGTTGATCTACGGCATGCCGTACGAGGACTGGAAGGCGAAGTTCCAGACCGAGCGTTCCTGATACCTCAAAAATCATATTATTATCAGTAATTTACGATCTCCCGCCCAACGGCACGACGGGACGGGCTCTGGCTTTGGATAAGCGGGAAAAGCTCGGCCTTGCGCCTTGCTGGACGCTGCGATTCGGCCCCAAGCTTGTCTTCATCGAAACATCACAAAAACGCTTGAGGAGCCCAACGTGTCGCTTCAGTCATCAGCCAAAGATCAGCTCCGTGCCTTCGTGTCTCGTATCGAGCGGCTGGAGGAAGAAAAGGCAGCGCTCGCCGCGGATTTGCGCGAGGTCTATGCCGAGGCCAAGGGAAATGGCTTCGACGCCAAGGCGCTTCGCAAGGTCATCTCCTTACGCAAGTTGGACGACAACAAGCGGCGCGAAGAGGATGCGGTCCTTACGACCTATCTCCATGCGCTCGGCATGGACGGCGAGGCGGGTTCTGACGCGGGCGCTGCGGCGACCGAGGCGGCGGCTTAGAGGCTAACGCTGCGCCAAGCGGGTGGGCCCGGTTTGCGCGTCCATCGCCGCATAGAGGCTCTTCACCGCGCGGCCGGAGAACGTCTGGACGCTGGCAAGACCGAGATAGCCTGAGGTCCGGCGGAGCTTGAAGGCGGTCGGGCGGTCCATGTCCTCGAAGAGATAGCCCAGGTCTTTCTGCTCCGGATGGCTGAGCGGCGCGATCTCCGGATTGCGGGCAACCGAAGTGTCGGTCATCAGGCTCGCCGTCTCGAACGGCAGGTAGCTGAGCTCGTCGGGATGATCGTCGTCGACCTTAGGCGGCCCGACAACTTGCGTCTTCTCGTAGGTCGGCACGGCCGGGCGCTTGGGCTCAGGGCTGAGGCGCGACTGCAGCCAAGGCAGAACACCGCCGCCGGCGTTCGCGCTGGCCAATTGCGGGGCTGGGGTGGCGGGCTTGTCGGCGGGTGCCAGCGCCATCGGCGGTGTGAAGGACGCCATGATGGGTTGCGGTTTCGGCGTTGGCGGCGGCGTGGCCGGGTTGGCGGCGGCAAGCAAGGTCTTGTTCACCATGCCTTTGGCGAGGGCCCGCTCGTGGTCCTTCTTGGTAATCCGCCGTCCGTCGCGGGGGACATATCCGGTCTTGCCGTCCGGGAAGAGCGCGGCGAGCTCGAGGCGCGGCATGCGCGGCCACATGCGAACGCGGCCCGTGTCCACATGGACGAAGGGAATACCTGACGTGGGGTAGTAGCCGACGCCGCCCACCTCTTGGATGAGCGCGGAGGCGCGCAGCTTCTTCACCGGCACGTCCGGGAAGTGAATATCGGCGGCTCTGCCTTGGATGTGCTGGCTTTTCCTGGCCTGGCCGCCGCCTCTGCGCCGGAGCTTGGCGTTGGTCTTGGCGCTGCGGTAGGCGGAGATGAGGTGGATGGGCTCTTGCGAGCCGAGCTGGGTGTGCAGGGTCCAGATGAGATCGATCAGCTCCCGATCCATCTTGGTCGGTTCGTCCGCACGCCAGTCGCGCATGAAATAGTTGAGCTTTTCAAGGGCCTCGTCGTCGAACTCGCCATCGCGCTTATAGGTGACGGTGAGGCGCTCTTTGGTATGGATTTCGTAGAGGGATAGGGTGCGGGTGTCGCTGGCGAAGGCAGCCGGCGCCACGGCCGCGCCAAGTGCTGCGAGCAGAACTCCGGCGCCAATCATGGCGCGACGTGCACGGATCCCCCGAATGCGCATCCCCGTCTTTCCGTAAAAGTCCCTCGCCGGCGTTTGCAGCCGACTTTCCCCAGTAACACCAAGCCTTTAGGCTCTTTTGGTGCCTCCGGCCCCTGCCTGATAGGTGAGGCCGATAAGCAACAGTATTCCGATAAAATGAGCGAAAAACAAGGCAAAGGTCTTAACCGTGCCGGCGCATCACGGGGGGTGGTTAAATTTGGGTAATAGGCTGAATTCGCAAGAGAATTTCAAAAGAAACGGGCCCGCTCGAATTCGGGCCCGTGGCTGCTTTAGGTGCTGGCGGCGGCGATTTCGTTAAAAGTCGAGCAGGCGCTCCCACCGGTCTCTAGACGGTGCCGAGCGCCGGCGTCTCGGGATTGACTGGGTGATGATCCCGTCGTCCGCCTCGGCATAAGCGGTCCGGCCGTCCAGGAGCGCGGTCTGCATGCGCCGGTCATGGCCGTAGAGATCACCAAACGTGGTGATCGAGCCGTCCTCGTTCACGCGCATGGTGAAGTAGGTGATGTAGACGGGCACGTTGCGGTTGAGGCCGACATGCTGGTTGTAGCCGGACCGGAACGCAGACAGCGTGCGCGCGTCGTCCCAGCTCCTGTCGTGCTTCAGGATTACCGCGGCCAGCTGGTCGGGGTTCTGCACGCGCATGCAGCCATGGCTTTCGGCGCGAACCCGCTTGGCGAAGTGATGCTTTTGCGGCGTGTCGTGCATGTAGACGTCGTGCTTGTTCGGGAACACGAACTTCACGCGGCCGAGCACGTTGCGCGGGCCCGGGGGCTGGTAGAGGTGGAGCTTGCGAATGTCGACGCGGTTCCAATCGAGCGATGCCGGGTCGACCTCCCGTCCACCAAATTTGACGCGGAGATCGTGGCGTTGGAAGACCGACGTATTCCAACCGCCGCCGAACCAGCCGCCGGTCGGGCGGACATAAGGCCGGATCTCGCCGACCTTGATCGAGGTTGGAACGTTCCAGTAGGGACCGAACACGACCGTCTTCATTTCGTTGGAGAAAATCGGCGTCTGGGTCTTGAGCTTGCCGACCACGACGCGGCTGGTGTGGATCGGCTCATCGTCCTTGACCACGCGCAGCGTGAACTCAGGCACGTTGACGGTGACGAAGAAACTGCCCTGGTCCTGCGGCAACCAACGCCAACGCTCCATGTTCAGGAGAATCTTTTTGATCTGCGCCGGGCTGCCCATGTCGCGCAAGCTCGGATTATTGAGAAGCCGCCGCGTGCCGGGGCCGACCGCGCCGTCAGACGCGGTGTTGTGTTCCGCCTGGAAGCGTTTGACCGCCTCAGCCAGGGCCTCGTCGTACATCTCGGGGTTGTCGCCCGCGGGTACGTCGAGACGGGTGCGGAGCAGCGCGACTTGCGGGTCCGCAATGCCGAGCTTGAGCGTCTGTCCGGCTGGGATCTTGACCTTGGGCTTTTCAGGGTTTGCCGCTTGCTGGCCGCCGCCGCGTAGCTCGACCAGCTTCTTGCGGAGCAACTCGAACTGCGGGTGCTGCGGCTGGAAGCTGCGCAGGTAAGCGGCCGGGTCGGAGCGGAAGGAGAGAGACTCGATTACCTCCATGGGCTTCGGCAGGTTCAGCGTCGGATCCAGGTTCCGCGAAATGCGGCTGGGTTTGATCCTGCCGCCGCGCGCATCGTGCGCGTAGTCGAGGACCGCATGGCTGATGGCGATCTCGGCGTCGGCAAGTTTCTCCGTCGCGTCGCTCGCGCTCGTCTCAAAACCCGCCATGTTCGGAAGTGTGTAGTCGGATGCGCGCAGGCCGTAATCGTCCGCGCGTTCGATCTCGGCGATAACCGCCTTGCCGCGCGCGGTGAGGCCCGTCTCGTCGACCCAGAGAAGTTTCTGGTTCGGTGTGGCGTAGTACTCCGCCAGAGCGCCCTTCTCGGTCTTCTTCTGCGTGGATGTCGCGGTGAACGACTTTGACAGACGGGACTGAACAGCGCGCCGGATTGGCTCGGTCGTTGACGGCCGGGTTTCGGCGACGGCCGGTGTCTTGGCCACAGGGGTCTTGGCGGCCGGTGTCTTGGGAACTTCGTTTGTCTCGGATGTCCGAGACGCTTCAGGTGTCTCGGAAACGCTGCCTGGTGCAGACAGCCGCGCTTGCGACTTCGGCTCCGGCATTTCGATCGCGACAGTGTCGGCGTCGGATGCGTCTCGCTCGACCGCGACGGCCGGCGACGCGGCCAACAGCAAGGTCAATGCGATCCCGTAGACTGGCCTCGTCGTCATGCTCCCTCTCCCCGCTTTCCTTGTCTTGTCCCCGTGCGCGGCCTCTTCCCGATTAGTTGGGCCGCGCCTCGATTCCGATCTCGCGCATCTTCCGGTAAAGGGTCGACCGGCCGATGCCGAGACGCTTGGCGATCTCCGTCATGCGGCCCCGGTAGCGGCCGAAGGCCAGCCGGATCATGTCGGCCTCGACGGCCTCCAATGAGCGGATGTCGCCGCTGTCACTGAGCGCCGGAATGCCGACGCTGTCCTTGCCGTTGCCCGACGGCACGTGAATCGTCGCGGGCGCGGTGGCCGACTGTCCGAGCATGACCGGGCCCTCGATGTGCGGTGCCGGATCTTTCGGTGCCGGCGCGGGCGGAACAGTCACTGCATAGCCTTCGACGTGTGCCGCGATCTGCGGGAATTCGTTCACGGTCAGCATTGGCGTGTCGGCCAGCACGACGGCGCGGAACACGGCGTTCTCAAGCTGACGGATATTGCCGGGCCAGGTGTAGCGCTCGAGCATGGCGGCGGCCTCGGCGTCGATGCCGTCGATATGCTTGCCTTCCTCGGCGGCAAAGCGCGCGGTGAAGTGGCGCACCAACTCAGGCACGTCCTCCAGGCGCTCGCGCAAGGGCGGGATCCAAATGGGGAAGACGTTGAGCCGGTAGTAGAGGTCTTCGCGGAAGCGGCCCTCTTGCACCATGGTGATCAGGTTCTGGTTGGTCGCCGAGATGAGCCGGAAATCGACTTTCACGGACTGCTTGGATCCGACCGGGTCGATCTCGCCTTCTTGCAGCGCGCGCAGCAGTTTCACCTGAGCGTCGAGCGGCAATTCGCCGATCTCGTCGAGGAACAGCGTGCCGCCGTCGGCTTCGACGAACTTGCCGATGCGTTTCTCGTTCGCGCCGGTGAAGGAGCCCTTCTCATGGCCGAACAGGATGCTCTCGACCAGGTTCTCGGGGATCGCACCGCAATTGAGCGTGACGAGGGGCTTGGCTTGCCGGGCGCTCTCGCCGTGAATGGCGCGGGCGATCAGTTCCTTGCCGACGCCCGACTCACCTTCGATGAGAACGGGAATGCTGGACTTGGCGGCCCGGTTGCCGAGTTCGATGACGCGCTTCATGGTGTCGCTGCCAATCAGGTTGGCGAAGGAAAGATCGCCGCTGGCAGTGGCCTTCATGCGCGTGATCTCGCTCGCCAGGGCCTCGATCTTCAGCGCGTTCTTGATGGAGACTTCGAGCCGTTCCGGGCTTACCGGCTTCACCACGAAATCGACGGCGCCGGCACGCATGGCGGAGATAGCCGCATCGATGCTGCCGTGAGCCGTTTGTACGATGGTCGGGGCTTTGCGCGGTAAGGACCGCATGGCCGACAACACCGCCATGCCGTCTGTCTCGGGCATGACGAGGTCGAGAAGGAGGAGGCAGATATCGCCTGCGGTATCAGCCTTCAGCGCGGCAAGAGCAGCATCGCCGCCCTCAGCAGTTTCGACGTGGTAGCCGAACCGCTTGATGGTCTCTTCCAGAATACGACGTTGTGCTGGGTCGTCATCGACGACCAGGACGCGCTTTGGCATGACGCAATACTCACTGGTTACTCAAACACTAACGAGTCAGAGGAGCGCTTAAGGCACGAACACTTGGCCCTTAGCGGCCCCCTGCTGTGCCAAAACAGTGCGCCACAAGGGTAAACATGTTCTTTATGGCAGTTCGATTTTGGTGAAGTTCTTGCTGAACCGTGATTGGGAGTGCCAAAACAAGCGTCTTCTTTGCGCCTTGCAGAGGCGCTATGGCGTTCCCACACTAGGTGTTGACCACTGCTAACGAGGTTCTTGAATCGATGTTGCGCAACTTCCCCCTTCGGCACCCGCTCCCCGTCTTTGCCGCGGCCGAGACGGCAAAATCCCAAAAGACACTCGGTGAGTTGCCCGAATGGGATCTGGGCGCGCTGTATGACGCGCCCGAATCACCGGGGCTCAAGAAAGACCTCGAGCAGGCCGAGCGGGCTGCCGACGACATGCATACGCGTTATGCCGGCAAGCTTGCGGCCCTTCTGGACGGCGGCAACGGGGGTGCGGCCTTGGCCGAGGCGGTGCGCAGCTACGAGGCGTTGAACGACCTGCTTGGCCGCATCGTGTCCTATGCGAGCCTGCGCTACTCCGCTAATACCGCCGACCCTGCGCGCCAGAAGTTTTACGGCGACATCCAGGAGAGGATCACGGCGATTTCCTCCAAGCTGCTGTTCTTCCCGCTCGAGCTGAACCGGCTCGACGACGCCGCGCTGGAAACGGCGATGACGGGCGCAGAGCTCGGCCACTTCCGGCCGTGGCTCGAAGACTTGCGCAAAGAGAAGCCGTATCAGCTGGAGGACAAGCTAGAGCAGTTGTTCCACGAAAAGTCGGTCACCGCGCGCGGGGCTTGGGACAGGCTGTTCAACGAGACCATGACGGCGCTGCGCTTCGACGTGAACGGCGAGGAGCTCAGCCTAGAGCCGACGCTCAATCTGCTGCTCGATGCGGACGAGAAGAAGCGCGAACACGCGGCTAAGGCCCTGGGCAAGGTGTTCAAGGAGAACGTGCGGCTGTTCACGCTGATCACCAACACGCTCGCCAAGGACAAGGAAATTTCCGACCGCTGGCGCGGCTTCGAGGACGTTGCCGACGCGCGCCATCTGTCCAACCGGGTCGAACGCGAGGTGGTGGACGCGCTGGTCGCCGCCGTGCGCGACGCTTATCCGCGCCTCTCGCACCGCTACTACGCGATGAAGGCCAAGTGGCTTGGCAAGAAAAAGCTCATGTACTGGGACCGCAACGCGCCTCTACCCGAAGAACCTAAGCAGGTGATCGGCTGGGACGATGCACGTGAGACCGTGCTGACGGCGTATGGCGATTTCTCGCCGCGCATGTCCGACATCGCGGGCCGCTTCTTCACCGACGGCTGGATCGATGCGCCGGTGCGCGAAGGCAAACAGCAAGGTGCCTTCTCACACCCCACAGTGCCGAGCGCGCATCCCTTTATTCTTCTGAACTACCAGGGCAAGCCGCGCGACGTGATGACACTCGCGCACGAGCTGGGGCATGGCGTGCACCAAGTGCTTGCCAATAAGCAGGGCCCGCTCATGGCGCCGACGCCGTTGACGCTTGCCGAGACGGCGAGCGTGTTCGGCGAGATGCTGACCTTCCGCAAGCTGCTCGATAATGCGCCAAGCAAGCGGGAGCGCAAGGCGCTGCTCGCCGCCAAGGTCGAGGACATGCTCAACACCGTCGTCCGGCAGATCGCGTTCTACAGTTTCGAGCGCAAGGTGCATGCGGAGCGGCGTGAGGGCGAACTGACGTCCGAGCGTCTCGGCGAGCTCTGGATGGACGTGCAGCGCGAGAGCCTTGGCCCTGCGATCGAGCTGAAGCCGGAATATGAGACCTTCTGGTCCTACATCCCGCACTTCATTCATGCGCCGTTCTATGTCTACGCCTATGCCTTCGGCGATTGTCTGGTGAACTCGCTCTACGCCGTCTACGAGAAGGCGGACGCGGGCTTCGCCGAGCGCTATCTCGACATGCTCGCGGCCGGTGGCACCAAACACCACACGGAATTGCTCAAGCCGTTTGGGCTGGATGCGTCGGAGCCGCATTTCTGGTCGATGGGACTCAAGGTGATCGAAGGCCTGATCGACGAACTCGAGGCCATGGACGAGAAGGGCGAGGCTTAAGGAGACGCCGCGCGCGCGTCAGTGCCGGGCGAAAACCTCGGTGCTGCCGTCCTTCTTCACCAGCAACACGTCATACGGTTCGGTCTCGCCGCTGGGGTGTTCCATGCCCGGCGAGCCGATCGGCATCTTCGGCACAGTGAGACCAATGGCGTCGGGCCGCTCTTCCAGAAGCCGCTTGATGTCGGCGGCGGGGACATGGCCTTCCACGGAGTAACCGTCGATCAGTCCTGTGTGGCACGAGGCGAGCTTTTCTCCGATGCCGGCCTGACGCTTGATGCGGTCGAGCATGCCGGGCGAGGTGTTCTTCGCCGTCACGGCAAAGCCGTTCGCCTCCAGATGCTCCACCCATTTATCGCAGCAGCCGCAGGTCGGGGACTTCCAGACCTCGATGGACGGCGTCCCAAGTGCAGGTGCGGTGAATAGGAGCGCGAAGCAAAACGCAAGAACAGTTCGCAAAGCCATGGGGGTACTCCTCCTGTCGCCCGATTCTATTCGATCAGCGCGAGGTCGGCGATCACAGCACGGTGATCGGAATCGAGGCGCGGGCCCAAGCGCGTCGAGATGTTGGCGAAGTGCGCCGAGGCAAACACATTGTCGATGGGCAAAAGCGGCAGAAGCGGCACGCTTCGCCAGCGCATGGGCCATGTCGGATTGAAGGTGTTGAAGCGGCCAAGCCCCGTGACTTCCGTGAAGGTTCGCATCTTCACCGTCCACGGCGTCATGTTGAAGTCGCCGGCGAGGATCAACGGGCCATCTTGCGCTTTCACAAAGCGCGCGAGAGCTTCGATGTCGGCTTGCTGAAGTTCCGGGTAGAAGGGCCGCGCCAGATGCACGCCGGCCAGTGTGACGGCCTTGCCGTTCACGTCGAGCCGGACCCAGCGGATAATGCGCGACATCCAATGGGGCTGGTCGGGCCGGTCCGTTTGGCCGTCGGCGAGTATGGGGTGCTTCGACAGAATAAAGAGGCCGTTGTCACCGACACGGAACGGGTAGAGCTCGCCAAGGCTGTCGACGAAGGCGCCATGGTGACGGCGAACTTCCTCAAGCACCACGGCGTCCGCATCCGTCTCGGCCACAAATTCGGCAACGCGGTTCAGGTGGTCATCGTTACGGCCCCACAGATTGAAAGTCGCCACGCGCAAGAACCGCTCCGCGTCTCTCGGCGCTTGCGGGGCGCGTCCCTGAAGGCCCAAGAGCAGCACAATCAACGTGGCAGCGAGCAGGATGGCGGTGGCCCCGATCAGCCGCCGCGAGCGCAAGGCAAAGGCGAGCGCCAGCAGGGCACCTGCGCCAACGGCAAGGAAGGGCAGGCCGTTGTTGACGATGTCGAGCGCCGGATACCAATGGGCCAGCACGCCGATTGCGAGAAGTGCCGCGCCGCCAGCCAGACCGAGAGCGGCAATCGCGTGGAAAATTTTCGTCATCGAATTGGCAAGTCCTTGACGGCAGATGCGAAAGAAGCGGGCGGCGGCCGGGAAGCGTCCCTATATGAGGGAAGGTTTACCCATGTGTGAAAGCTTTTTTGTTGCCGATGACCGACAAGCCATCCGACGACGAGAAGAACCGGTTCACCGCACGCGCCAAACGCTATGGCCGGGTGGGCGCCAATGTCGGCGGCGTGGCGGCCCGTATCGCCGGGCGGCGCCTCTTTGGGCTCGATCCCGAGCGGGATAAGGACGCGGCGGCTCTCGCCACTGCGTTGGGCGGCCTAAAAGGGCCGATCATGAAGGTGGCGCAGCTTCTCGCCACCATCCCCGAGGCATTGCCGGCCGAATACGCCGCCGAGCTGGGCCAATTGCAGAGCCAAGCGCCGGCAATGGGCTGGTCCTTCGTACGGCGGCGCATGGCGGCGGAACTCGGACCGGATTGGCAATCCAAGTTAGCCGGGTTCGAGCATGAGGCGGCGGCCTCCGCCTCGCTTGGGCAAGTGCATCGGGCAGTGGCGCATGACGGACGCCGCCTTGCGGTGAAGCTGCAATATCCGGACATGAAGTCGGCGGTGGAGGCGGACCTCTCCCAACTCGGCATTCTGTTTTCGTTGCATCGGCGCATGCAGCCCGCGATCGAGACCTCGCAGATGCTGGAGGAAATTTCCGCGCGGCTCCGTGAAGAACTCGACTACGAGCTGGAGGCCAAGCACACCCGTCTTTACGGTCTCATCTTCGAGGACGATCCCGTGATCCGCGTGCCGGACGTGTTGCCGGAGCTGTCGACCAAGCGCCTCCTCACCATGACTTGGCTCGATGGGCGGAGGCTTCTCGACTATACGGACCGGCCATTGGAGGAGCGCAACGCCATCGCGCGCGCCATGTTCCGCGCCTGGTGGTTCCCCTTCAGCCATTACGGGGTGATCCACGGCGATCCGCATCTCGGCAACTACACGGTGTTCGAGGATGCAGGAGGCAAGGCCGCCGGCATCAATCTGCTCGACTATGGCTGCATGCGGACCTTCGCGCCGAAATTCATTCAAGGCGTGGTAGATCTCTATCACGGCCTTCTCAACGACGACCGTGCGCTCACCGTGCATGCCTACGAGACCTGGGGCTTTGGCGGCCTCTCAAACGAGCTCATCGACATTTTGAACATCTGGGCGAACTTCATCTATGGCCCGATGCTCGAGGACCGGGTCCGCACCATCGCTGATACGGGGACGCCTGGCAGCTATGGCCGCAAAGAGGCCTTCAAGGTGCACCAGGGCCTGCAGGAGAAGGGCCCGGTGACGGTGCCGCGGGAGTTCGTATTCATGGACCGCGCTGCAATTGGGCTCGGCGGGGTGTTCCTGCACCTCAATGCGGAGCTCAACTATTACCGCCTGTTCAACGACGCCATCGCCGGCGCCGATCTCGCCGACGTGACGTGGCGCCAGCGCGAGACCTTCGCCAAGGCCGGCGTGCCACTGCCGGAAGGATCGTCCTCTTAAAGGTTGTGATCGGCCCTCACTTCGCAGAGGATTCGCCCTTGCGAATCTATCGAGAGGAGGGCTGACGATGGATTGGCTGATCAACGACGCGCTGCCCGTGCTGGCGCGCATTTTCATCGTCTGGATTTTTCCGTTCAGCTTCCTCGACAAGATCATCAATCATGAGGCAGCGGTAAAGCAGGTGTCCTCAGGTTGGCTTCCCGGCGGCGCGGCGCTGCTCTATCCGGCCATGGCGGTCGAGTTGTTGACGCCGCCGATGATCGTGTTCGGCTTCTATGACGGCATCGCCGCATTCATCCTTGCCGGTTACTGCGCGATCACCGCGCTCCTGTTCCATAACTTCTGGTCCTACCCGCGCTTCTGGTCGTCGGACAGCGAGGGTTATTCGCATGTCTGGGATTTCTTCAAGAATTTCGGGCTCGTCGGCGGACTGATCTTCGTGATGCTCGCAAGCGGCTTCTTCCAGAGCGCGGAAACGGAGATCGAGGAGGTGACGGTTCTCGGCAACCATGCGCAAGTGCAGGCGAGCCTCAATCGGGAGTGAGCATGGCGGAGCCGATCGGCAACAACATCACCCAAGAGGGCAACGGTCCGCCGGAGCTCTCCTATTGGCATGTCTGGGCGGACGAGAACGGTGTCACGCACCAGACGCGGTGCGCGCTTTCAGATTTCAAAGAGGAAAGCGTAGGCGGCAAAGCGGCGCCTGAATGGATCGAGACGCTGCTGACCTCCAAAGCCAATGTCGTCTTTTTCGTACAGCCGGTCGGCTGGGTCGGGGACTGGCACCCTAATCCCAAACCCCAGTGGATCGTCACACTGTCGGGCCGATGGTTTGTCGAGACGATGGACGGCACGCGGGTCGAAATGGGGCCGGGGGAGGTCTCCTTCGGCGGCGACCAAACCACCAAGGCGGACGCGCAAGGCCGCTTCGGGCACCGCTCGGGGACCGTTGGCGATGAGCTTCTGTCCCTGATGGCGATCCAACTCGACGGCGAGGAGTGGCTCGGACTGAAGCCATGCAGTTTCAAGTGAGGTGAACGCCAATGCCGGTCACTGAGCTCGTCCGGGTCGTCGTAACCGTCGCCGATCCGGCCGCGATGGCGGGCTTCTACCGCGAGGCGCTGGGGCTCGACGTGGGCCCCGAGCAGGCGCTGGGCGATCCGGCCTGGAGCGCGTTACTCGGTCTTCCTGAGGGGACAACCATACGCGTCGCCTCCGTTCGGTTTGGCTCTGAAACGCTCGCGCTCGCGTCGTTCGATCCGCCGGGCGCGCCGTATCCGGCGACACGCGCCTCGAACGATCAGTGGTTTCAGCACGTGGCGCTCGTCGCCGGCGACATCGAAGCCGTCTGGAAACGTCTCGAACGGGCAAAGCCTGAAGTCATCACCAAAGGCGAGCCGGTGCTCCTGCCGCCCAACACCGGCAGCGTCACGGCCTTCAAGTTTCGCGATCGGGAAGGCCATCCGCTGGAGCTGATCTCCTTTCCGAAGAGCGTCGGCGATCCACGCTGGCAGGGCGGTGCGCCTGGTATTCGCGGTTACGACCACACGGCGATCTCCGTGACGGACCTGGATCGGAGCCTTCCCTTCTACACGGACCTGCTGGGCTTCCATGTGGGCGGGCGCTCCCTGAACGCAGGGCCTGAGCAGGACCGGCTCGATGGGCTTGCCGGGATCCAGGTCGATGTGGTGGCGCTTCAGCCGGTATCCGCGCCCACGCCCCATGTGGAGCTGTTGCACTACCGGACGCCGCCGGGCCGAAAATCGGCTGCCGAAATCAAGGCCAATGATGTTGCCTCCGTCCGCCAGGTCCATCGGGTGGACGATCTCGCAGGGCTTGTGGCCCGGCTTCAGGCGGCCCAGGTGCCCTTCGTCTCGCCGGGAATCGTGGCTTTTCAGGACGGTGGGCAGGCCGCCGCGGTGCGGGACCCCGACGGCCACATGATCGTGCTGCTGGACTAGAAAAGGGCAGCAATCATTGCGGGATGCCCTGGATTTTGCTATCTGGCGTCAAGCGCGCCAAGCCGCGCCCTAAAGACGGAACACCTGGGGGCAGTCGAATGCATATTGATCCCAAAGAGGGACATCCCGACATGGACTACGCCGAGCACATGGCGACTTACAAAATGTTTTGTAAGTTCACCTTGTGGTCAGTGATCATCATCGCGGTGATCATGGCTCTCATGGCCTACTTCCTGACGTAGACCTCGCTTTAGCTCATCTCGAAACTTCAAGATGCATTCTACGCGGACGGTCGGCTGCGCTGCCTCGTTCGTCCGCTGAGGGAGCCACGATGATTGCGATTGGCGTACCTGGTGAAGGCAAAGACGAGCCGCGGATTGGGCTCACGCCCGAGACCGTCAAGAAGCTCGTGAAGGCCGGGGCCAAGGTCACTGTTCGGTCCGGCGCTGGGCTCAGGTCTCATTTCTCAGACGCGGACTACAAGGAGGCCGGCGCCGCGATCGCCAAGAGCGACGCCGCCGCCGTTGCCAAAGCCGACGTGGTGTTCACCGTACGGCGCCCATCGCTTCCGCTCGCCAAGGCCATGAAGAAGGGTGCGGCGGTCATGGGCATGCTCGATCCTTTCTCCGACGCCCGCGGGCTTGAGGCACTGGCGAAGACCGGTGTCTCGCTGTTTTCCATGGAGCTGATGCCGCGCATCACGCGCGCGCAGAGCATGGACGTGTTGTCGTCGCAATCGAACCTCGCCGGCTACAAGGCCGTGGCTGACGCGGCCGCCGCGTTCGAACGCGCATTGCCGATGATGATGACTGCAGCGGGCACGGTGCCCGCGGCCAAGGTCTTCGTCATGGGTGCCGGCGTTGCCGGCCTGCAAGCGATCGCCACGGCGCGGCGTCTCGGCGCCATCGTTACGGCGACGGATGTGCGGCCGGCCGCGAAGGAACAGGTCGAGTCGCTCGGCGCGAAGTTCATCGCCGTCGAGGACGAAGAGTTCAAGCAGGCGGAGACATCCGGCGGCTATGCCAAGGAGATGTCCAGCGCCTATAAGAAGAAGCAAGCCAAGCTCGTCGCCGATCACGTCAAAGCCCAGGACATCGTCATCACAACGGCTTTGATCCCCGGACGTCCGGCGCCCAAGCTGATCTCCAAGGCGATGATCGAAGGCATGAAGCCCGGCTCCATCATCGTCGACTTAGCGGCCGAGCGTGGCGGCAACACCGATTTGACGAAGACGGGCCAGATCGCCGAGCACAAGGGCGTGCGCATTTTCGGCAAGCTCAATCTGCCGGGCGAGCTGCCGGTCAATGCGTCGAGCCTCTATGCCCGCAATCTTCAGGCCTTCGTCGATCCGTTCATCGACAAGGAAAAGAAGGTCCTGGCCATCGATTGGGAGGATGAGCTCGCCACAGGCACGGCCATTGCCCGCGACGGTGCCATCGTCAACGACATGGTCGCCGGGAACTTGGGGCCAGGCGGAGGCCGTGCGGCCAAATCTGCAGCGAAAGGCCGGGCCAAAACGTCAGCAAGAAAGACGTCAGCCAGAAACACGTCAGCGAGAAAGACATCCGCCAGAAAGGCGTCCGCGCGAAAGACCTCGGCGAGGAAAACGTCGGCGCGAAAGAGACCTACGAGAAAGACACCCGCGAAACGCAGGCCGAGGGGAGGCAAGAAGACATGACGAGACGGACCCTGAATACGGTCCTTGCTCTCTTCGCCGTGGCCATGCTGGCCGAGTTGGCGTGGATGGGGCAGGCCTTCGCCGCAGGCGCGGCTGAGGGGGGCCACGACTTTATCTCGCAGTTTTCGATTTTCCTGCTTGCGGTGTTCATCGGCTACTACGTGGTGTGGAGCGTGACGCCGGCGCTGCATACGCCGCTCATGTCGGTGACCAACGCCATCTCGTCCGTGATCGTAGTTGGCGCACTGCTCGCCGTCGCCGTCGAGGCTTCTGAGGCCTTTTCATTTTCGGGGCATTGGCTGGCAAAGATCCTAGGGCTGATCGCGCTGATCCTGGCCAGCGTCAATATCTTCGGTGGCTTCCTGGTGACGCAGCGCATGCTCGCCATGTACCGGCGTAAGGATCGCTAAGATGTCGGGTGATCTTGTCGCGCTGCTTTATCTCGCCGCTGGCGTCCTGTTCATCCTGGCGCTGCGCGGGCTGTCCTCTCCTGAGACCTCGCGCCAGGGCAACTATATGGGCATGGCCGGTATGGCCATCGCCGTTGCCACCACGCTCGCCGTGGCGCAGCCCGAGAGCGCACTCTCCTGGGCGATGATCGTCGGCGGCATTGCCGTCGGTGGTACCATCGGTGCGGTAATCGCACGGCGCATTGCCATGACGGCGATGCCCGAGTTGGTCGCTGCGTTCCATTCGCTGGTCGGTATGGCCGCAGTGCTTGTCGCGGCGGCAGCCTATTACGCGCCCGAAGCCTTCGGTATCGGCGCGACCGGCGCCATCCGCGTGGCGAGCCTGATCGAAATGTCGCTCGGCGCGGCCATCGGCGCCGTCACCTTCACCGGTTCCGTCATTGCCTTCGCCAAGCTGTCGGGCCGCATGTCGGGTGCGCCCATCCTGCTGCCGGCGCGGCATCTCATCAACATCGCGCTGGCCATCGGGCTGGTGGCCTGCATCGTCCTGTTCTGCCAGGAGCAAACGCCCGCCTATTTCTGGGCGATCGTGGGGCTGTCGCTGCTGCTTGGCATACTCATCATCATCCCGATCGGTGGCGCCGACATGCCGGTCGTTATCTCGATGCTCAACTCGTACTCGGGTTGGGCGGCTGCCGGCATCGGCTTTACGCTCGGCAACACGGCGCTGATCGTCACTGGCGCGCTGGTCGGCTCGTCGGGCGCGATCCTGTCCTACATCATGTGTAAGGGCATGAACCGCTCGTTCATCAGCGTCATTCTCGGCGGCTTCGGCGGCGAGGTGGCAGGACCTGCCGGCGGCGGCGAGGCGAAGCCGGTGAAGCTCGGTTCGGCCGAGGACGCGGCATACCTCATGAAGAATGCGAGCCGCGTGATCATCGTACCCGGCTACGGCATGGCAGTCGCGCAAGCGCAGCATGCTTTGCGCGAGATGGGCGACGGTCTGAAGGAGGCCGGCGTCGAAGTGAAGTACGCTATTCACCCCGTGGCCGGCCGCATGCCAGGCCACATGAACGTGCTCCTTGCCGAAGCGAACGTGCCTTACGACGAGGTGTTCGAGCTGGAAGACATCAATAGCGAGTTCCCGCAAACAGACGTGGTGTACGTGATCGGCGCCAACGACGTGGTGAACCCGGCGGCGGAGGACGATCCGTCCTCGCCGATCTACGGCATGCCGGTGCTGCAGGTGTGGAAATCCGGCACCGTGCTGGTCAATAAGCGGTCGCTGGCCTCCGGCTATGCGGGCATCGACAATCCCGTCTTTTACGGGGACAACACGATGATGGTGCTCGGCGACGCCAAGAAGATGACGGAAGACATCGCCAAGGCCCTGTAGGTTGCCGGCAACCGTGCGGCGTAGTTAACGGTCCAAAAGATAACGAAGAATCGCCAAAGTCGGGCCCAGATTTGCCCAACTCCGGCTCACTTCCACCCTTAGACGGTTGATTGCACGACCCGTCGGTCCCGGCATGGCTTTGGCTTGCCCGCGTCGACGCTGCCGAAATCGGCGCCGCTTAGCTCGCAGTTAAGCTTCGTGGGGTTGGGTCCACCCGAAATTCCTTTGATTGGCGCAAGTTTTGCTACGGCGCGTATGCGCCGTTGAAGATCACTTTGGCTGAACGGGCCGTTCAAGCACCGTTCCGTCCGGCCAGCCTAGCGTTGGCCAAGAACAAGAAAATGCAGCGAGGCCGTGACTAACTTATGTTGAACCTGTTCCTCTCACTTGCCGGCATATTTGCGCTCATTTGCCTCGGCGGGCGGTTGCTCCATCGCTACTTCGTGTACATGCCCGATCCCCGGCGCATTGCTCCGAAGGCTGCAGGGCTCGTCTCCGTCGACGAGATCGTCTTCAAGGCTGCCGATGGGACGCGCCTGATCGCGTGGTATCGCGAAGCGCAGCCCGGCAAGCCGACGCTTCTGTATTTCACCGGCAATAGCGGCAACACCGCCGATCGCGCCAGCAAGATCAAGGCGATCGGCGCCGACGGCTATGGCGTGTTCATGCTGAACTACCGCCGTTGTGGTGGCTCGGGCGGAAACCCGACCGAAAAGCGCATCACCGCGGATGCGGTTAGCGCCTATGACTGCTTGCGTGGGTTGGGCGTCGCGCCGCGCGATATTGTCGTCTATGGCGAATCATTGGGTACGGCCGTGGCCACGCGGCTCAGCCTTCAGCGCGAGGCCGAGGCGCTGGTGCTCGAGGCGCCGTTCACCTCGGTGGTGGATGTCGGCAAGCTGCTTTGGCCGCTCCTGCCGCTTGAACTCATCATGACCGATCAATACCGCACCATCGATCGGATCGATCAGGTCGATATCCCGCTCTTCATCGTTCATGGCGGCCGGGACAGCGTGATCCCACTCTATCAGGCCCGGCGTGTCTATCACGCGGCCAGTGAGCCGAAGACGCTTCAGGTTCTGCCGCGGGCGGGTCACAACGATCTGTTCGAGATGGGCGCTTGGGGCCAGGTGCGTGCCTTCCTCGCAGGCCTCCGGCCGGAGCCTGTGGTGGCGGAGCCCAAAGTGCGGGCCGGCCATCCGATCGGGCTCGAGGCGGCTGCGGACGCGAGCCGCTAGAGCGGCCTGCCAAACGCAACAAAGCCGGGAAGGAACTTCCCGGCTTCACCAGCTTCGATCTTAGCGAAGAAAAGCGCCTAGCGGCGGCCGCGGCCCCGACCGGAAGAGGTTCCGGCTTCGCGTTGCGCCTTCTTGCGTGCGAGCTTGCGGGCGCGGCGGATCGCCTCGGCCTTCTCGCGGGCACGCTTCTCGGAGGGCTTCTCGTAATAATTACGGAGCTTCATCTCGCGGAAGATGCCTTCACGCTGCATTTTCTTCTTCAGGGCCCGGAGGGCCTGATCGACATTGTTATCGCGGACGACGACTTGCACGCGTCTATAATCTCCGAATTAGCGTTCATTTTGGGATTGAAGCGAACCCAAATCGACCCGAGCAGAGCCGATCTCAGTCCCGCATCAGGGGCTGATCTAGCAAAAGAGCCCTTCGTTGTCCAGGCTGGTGCCAGGGTCTTCCGGCCCATTCTCTAGACCGAGGTCTCTAGTCCGAGGCCTCTAATCTGAGGTTTTGGGCGTGAGGCGCGTGACATGGCCCATTTTGCGCCCCGGGCGGGCTTCCGCCTTGCCGTAGAGGTGCAGACCCAAGCCGGGCTCGGCGGCGAGCGCGGGCCAGGCCTCCACGTCGTCGCCGATCAGATTTGTCATCACCGCATTGCTGTGGCGGCTCACATCGCCCAGCGGCCAGCCGCAAATGGCCCGCACATGGTTCTCGAACTGGCTGACGCGGCAGGCATCGATGGTCCAGTGCCCGGAATTGTGCACGCGCGGGGCGAACTCATTGACGATAAGTCCGGGCTCTTCGCCCTCGCGCTGGAACATCTCCACGCACAGCACGCCCACATAGTTGAGAGCCTCGGCGATGGTGCCGGCGATCTTCCGCGCCTCGAACACGACCGAATCGGAAATGCTGGCGGGGACCCGGCTCGTGGCGAGTATGCCGCCCTGGTGCACGTTCTCGACCACGTCGTAGAAGCGCGTCTCGCCGTCTTGCCCCCGCACGGCGATCACCGAGAGCTCGCGCTGGAACGGCACGATGCCTTCCAACAGGGACGGCGCGGCGCCGATCTTCTCTAAGGCCGTTTCGGCCTCGCACAGTGTGTGGATCGCGACCTGTCCCTTGCCGTCATAGCCGAACCGGCGCGTCTTGAGCAGGGCAGGGGTGCCCACCCGTGCGAGCGCCTTGTTGAGATCGCCGAGATTGTCTACGGCGGCGTAAGGCGCAACCGGAATCCTGAGCCCGCTGACGAAGTCCTTCTCTGCGAGTCTGTCTTGCGCAACCGAAAAGGCCTTGGCCGGCGGAAACACGGGGGCAATCTCCCCGGCCACGTGGAGTGCTTCGGCCGGCACGTTCTCGAACTCGCAAGTGACGACGTCGACACGCTTCGCAAAGCCGGACAACAGGCTCGCGTCTTCGTAGGCGCCGACGGTGGACGCCGCCGCGACGTCGAAGGCGGGTGCGTCCGGCGTGTCATTGTAGATTTGTGTTTTGAGGCCGAGCCGGCTGGCAGCGACAGAGAGCATGCGGCCGAGCTGGCCGCCGCCGAGAATGCCGATCGTGCTGCCCGGCGGTAGCGGTTCAGGCATTATCTTCGACAGCCTCGTGCACGCCTGCGGTTTGTTCCGCGCGCCAGGCGGCGAGCCGGGCGGCGAGGCGCTCATCACCGAGCGCGAGAATGCCGGCCGCGAGGAGCCCGGCATTGGTGGCCCCAGCCTTGCCAATGGCAAGCGTGCCAACGGGTACGCCGGCCGGCATCTGGGCGATGGACAGAAGACTGTCGAGACCCTTCAGCGCCTTGCTCTCCACGGGCACGCCGAGCACGGGAAGCTCCGTCATGGATGCGGCCATGCCGGGCAGATGCGCCGCGCCGCCAGCGCCCGCGATGATGACTTTCAGCCCCCGCTCGCGTGCAGTCGAGGCGTACTCGTAAAGCCGGTTTGGCGTGCGGTGGGCGGAGACCACCTTGGTCTCGTAGGGCACGTGTAGTTTGTCGAGAACGTCCGCGGTCGCTTTTAGCGTGGGCCAGTCCGAGCGGCTTCCCATAATGATGCCGACGGCGGGGTTCGCATCGCTCATGCTTTCGCTCATGGGAAGGTCCGGCGCATGGCCTGTTCGCGGAAAGCGCGCGATTATAGGGACGCGCACCTTCTTGGCAAGGCGAGACTCGCCACGGTCCCCTTGCGGTTTCACCAGGAATCGGTTGCCCTGAGACCCCGACGACGCGATGAGGACGCCATGACCCAAGATCCGCCTGCCTCCCCTCCGACCAGCAAGTTGATGCGGTTCTACCTGCTCTTGGCCGTCTTTCTGATCGTGCCGATCGCGCTCAACTACGGACTTGCGCCCGCTGAGACGCTTCCCAAGTCCCTCGACGTCACGGTCGAGGGCACGGACCTGACCCATATCTTCCGCGGGCTGATGTGCCTTTATCTCGGGGCGGCGCTGTTTTGGGGCATTGCCGCGTTCACGCCGTCCTGGCAGCGCACGGCCGTGATCTGGGTCGTCTTCTTCGCGTTCTCGATTGCGGTCGGACGGGTGATCAGCCTCATCGTGGACGGGCGGCCGAGCGCGCTTCTGCTCATCTATCTGGGACTTGAGATCGCGGCTGGCTTGCTGGGCCTGTTTATTCTGAGCGTGGCCGACAGAAAGTCTAAGCGATGATGTCGGGCAGGAGCTGATCCTCGACCCGGGAGATCTCGTCTCTCAAAAAGAGCTTCTTCTTCTTGAGACGCTTGAGTTGAAGGGCGTCGGCGCGACCAGAATCCTCCAACGCGACGATGGCGCTGTCCAGGTCGCGATGCTCCTGCTTGAGCCGTTCCAGCACCGTCCGAAGCTCGCGAATCTCCTCGCTCTCCATCGGGCGCTTTTACTCCATTGCCTTCACGGCAGAAAGTATCGGAGCGAAAGCGGGGCGGTGCAAGGGTTTGGGGGCCCCAGCGCGGTTTCCACAGATGCGTGTGCCGCGCGCCTCTATCAACAGCCCGGCGTTAGACAAGCGCAGTGCAGTTTGTCAGAATGATCGTGGTGACAATCGACTTTGGAGGTCCGGTATGGCGCTAGACGCACACCTCACTGAATTGTCTGACAGGCACCGCGCGTTGGATCAGAAAATCGAGCAAGAACAAGGAAGGCCAACGTCGGACGAGTTCAAAATCGCTGAATGGAAGCGTCAGAAACTACGTCTAAAAGATGAAATGGAGCGGCTGAAACACGAGCCGCGACACTAGACGAGGCCTCCAGCCTCAGATTTGAGGCTAGGCTTTAGGTGATCGATGTCCGCGACACCTGGTTTGTTCCGCTCCAGGTGGATAAGGGTGTTTTATGGTCGTGATCGAGAGGCTCCAGGCCGCTCCCGCGGCCATTGTTGTTTGTAGGGCCCTCGTTGATTTGGATCAGTGTGGAAGCCGTCGGGCGCCATGATCTTGAACGCTAAGAACAAGGGAGGCCGGGACATCATGCAGACAGCTTGGCGCGCAGGCGCATTGGCGTTGGCATTGTTTGCTGCGGGCGCGGGGTCTTCAGCGGTGGCCGCCGAGAAAGGCTTGGCCAACAAAGGCGAGGTGCTCGTCCGGGAGAATTGCGCGCGCTGCCATGCCGTCGCGCTGGTTGGCGCCGGCCCGAACGCGGAAGCGCCGCCGTTCCGCACGCTCGGGCGCAAATATCCAATTGAGAATCTCGCCGAATCGCTCGCCGAAGGCATCGTCTCCGGCCATCCGGAGATGCCGATCTTCGTGTTCAAGCCCCACGACGTGGACGCGATCCTTGCCTATCTGGAGTCGATTCAAGAGGCGTCGCAGGCCGATCCCGAAGACGAGGCTTTGCGCCAATAAAGGCCGCGCCGTTCAGGCGTCGGCGGCGCCTTCCGGCCACATCAGCCAATTCCGGGCTTCCTCGATTTGGTCGGGGGCGAAGTGCTCCACCTCACACTCGATGAAGGGGGACACCAGGCTCGACCAGAGATTGTGGACCTCCGGATTGGCCACGACGGCAATGCGGTTGAAGTCCTTGAGGTGGCGGAAGCTGAATTGGACGTCATGCCACAGAGCGGCGGCGTCCATGCCTTCGAAATCCTTGATTTGCTCGAGGATACGCACGCGGCCGTGGCGCGCGATGAAGGCCTCCAGCTTCTTCGCCACGCGGTCGAACTCCTCCGTGGAGACCCGGCCGCTGAGGCAGATTTCGACGGCTTGGGCGTTGTCGTGCTCGGAGTAGGACAGCATGGAGGCGGGGCCGGGGTTTTTAGCGGACTCTTCGATGTTTCGCCGAAATGGCCGCCATCTTAGCCGTCAAGGCGGAGGGCTGCCTAGCGTTTGGGGTGGGCTTGATCTGCTGCGCCGGCGCGGCGCGGTGTCACTTGCCACACCAGCCGTCCACAGGGCACGGTTGGGGCGGTTAGTTCACCGGAATTTAAGCTTAACGAACCGACAATACCGGCGTAATACGGACCTAAAGACACTCAATCGCCGCCTTTTTTCGGATTACTATGGGCGTCAATAGAGGAGACCGGCGATCAAGAAGCTGCTCTTTTATCTCGTCTGCACTCTTACCATCGTTGTTGGCGGGGTGTGGATGCTCATGAGCCAGGAGCCCCCCGTCAAAATCAAGACGGAGGCCCCGGTCAAGCGCTCGCTCGCCTATCAACAGGCGCTCACCCAGCCGCGCGAAGAGCCGAAGAAGGACGCCGAGACGCCGGACATCCCGGCCTTCGAGACCGTCACCACCGAGGACGGCACCACGCCAGCCGGCGACCCGTCGGCCATTCAGGATATCCCCGCCGCATCCGACCCCGCGACGTCACAAGATACGGCGGCGCTGCCGGGTGAGGGCGCGCCCGCTCAAACGCCGAACGGCGCAGCCCCCGGGCAGCCTTTGCCTTGGGCCACGGACCAGGCCGAGCAATGGGGCGATGAGCGGCGTCAGCAGATGCCAGATCAGGCTTATGGCCGCCCGGTGCCGCCTGCGAACCCTTACGGTCAGCAGGGCGGTCCGCCGCCGGGTCAGCCTTACGGTCAGCAGGGTGGGCCACCGCCCGGTGGTGCTTATGGCCCGGACGGG
>Ga0209013_10000207_pt1 | contig 50046 bp, 44 predicted proteins | sample Cruoilmetagenom2_FD_187291 | JGI IMG/M metagenome (GOLD analysis project Ga0209013, IMG submission 187291) | Oil polluted marine microbial communities from Coal Oil Point, Santa Barbara, California, USA - Sample 2 (SPAdes) (version 2) | ecosystem: Environmental > Aquatic > Marine > Oil seeps ...
CGTATCCACTGCCCCTTATGTGCATCAATGGTTGCCATTGATTATTCAATTCTTTTAATATCAACAAATAACTTTCCCCGTGCAATGTATACGCACCGATTAATTCCTCAACTTGATCCCCATCGATATCGGCTAATAATATAGCTGGATGCTTATGGGGTTGCGGTAATTTCATCATCTTTGCCGCGGATGGTAGAAACCCCTTTAAAACGCGCTCATCTTCGCTCATCGTACACCCCCATCATAATTCTTCCTAAATTATCATATGCGGGTGAAAATTAGGTTTACGCATGTTTTTACAAAGTAATTCTTATGGAATTGTGCATGAATAAAACGGAATAAAACCCCGGATATAATGAAGAAAACCTGGTGTTAGGTATAAAATTGAACAATCTTATTATTACTTACCCATTTTATTTAATTAATAATTATGGTTATTAACCAAACAAAAAAGCAATTCCATTGGGTTGATCCCCACTACGGAATTGCTTTTTGTATTTATTTTCTCTGTTACTGAGTTTTTCCTGTTTTGTTTTCGTTTTTCGCACATGTGTACTAAAATCATTTTCTCCTCGAAACAGCGTGACATCTCGTCCTAAATTTCTTAATACATGTTCTCGTTGTTTGCGAGAGCGTGATTTGGCCATGTCCAACCACTCCTTTTTATGAATCTAAATTTATTTTAAACTATAACAATAATACCTTTTTTTCAATGTATTAGCATGTACTCTTGCGTATTATATAATTTAAAAGAGTGCTGTTTCAAGCACTCCCATCAAACAAAATATTAAATTTTTGCAGGGTCTAGTTAGTACCTCTAACATCACCTAGTTTAGTTCAAATTAACATTTTTTGTGAAACTGCGAACCAATAATGATTAACAAAATGAAAAGAACGACAAGTAATGCGAATGAATTGCCTCTTTTAGGTTCTTCGTAACCACATGGTTGATAGCCTCCACAACCACCAAATCCGCCATAACCACCATAACCGCCACCGTAACCGCCGTTATATCCCATGATAAAGTCCCCCTTTCCTTTGAAGATTACTCTTAGCATATGAAAGATAAATCGTTACACTTAGGGATAAGCGGAGTTTTAGATGAATAAATCATTTGTATCACTTTATATTTAATTTTACTTCCACTATGAACTAAAACCTAGACTATAGAATTATTCCATCCTATAACATTCGTCGTATTCTAATTTCAGTGGCTTATTGTTACAATTTTAATAAATACCCAATATAAGGAGTGGACATGCAAATGAATGTGACAGCGATCAAACAAGTATTGAAAACGTTACGACAATTTAAAACTAGCTCAATCCTTCATGAGTATCAAAATTTCTCACTCCATTATTGTGGTAATACAGATTCATTTATTGTGACTAACTCCACTACTCAAGAAGTGGAAGAGTTCAAGGATTTAGATCAATGTGCAACAGTTATCGAAAAAATGATTCAGGACCCCTCGGAATTATTATATGACTTGAAAGTAAATACCGATTAAGGCATAGCCAATCAATGAGATAAAGAAACAATAACTAAATGATGAAAGTTTAATGGATTCCGCAAATATTTCCCTAATCGTAATCATTAGCATTGTTCCAATTGTTAAACTAATGAAAAAAGCCAAGAGTAACGGGTTCTCTATTCCAAAAACACTTCCGATGGAGGCACCAACCGCTACCGGCAAAGCCACTAAAACAGAAACTATCACCAATCCAAAAAACCCCAATCCGACTAGAAATAAGGGCGTGAACATGATGATTCCCTCAGGAATATTGTGCAGTATTAACGCGGGTAAAATGGACATGCCAATAGATGTATCATTTGTTGCCCCAAGAATGACACCTACGGGCAAATTATGAAGACCGATTCCTATTGTAAGTAATAATGCAGTATGTAGAAGTAAATCTTTTTCACGGTTCCCTGTCATGACTAAGTTTCTGTGAAAGGTCTTATGCAGCAGTTCAAATAACAGGACACCAGCTAAGAATCCTAAACTTACAATCACCCAATCCCCTAGCTGGATGGATTCTGGTCCAATCTCAAAATATATTAATCCTACAATCAAACCTCCGCAAAATGCATAAATTGTCGCAATGCTTTTCTGAAAACCTTTAAGAGACCAAGCAACCCCACCACCAAACCCAATTCCTAATGCCGTAGCCAAAAAACCAATCAGCCAGACCGATGTCATACTTTCACCTCACATTTAATAGTGAATACCTTACCCGCCGATCGTACTATTTTCAATAACCGACAGGACGTTTAAACATAGGTGATCGTAAATAAACCGTTTACGATTACTTTAAATGTAATCGAGTTAAGTTGGTTTTAGACCTCCAACTTTACTGTCATGTAGGTAACGTTCGTCAACTTCACATTATACAGTTGACAAACTAGGAATTTGATGTAATAATGGGTAACTGAGCAATTAAAGATAACAGGAAATGATTGAATTTCTGGCATCTACTTAATGTTTTTGATTATACTTATTCACACTGGCGCGACTAAAGGGTCGCAAGGACGTAAAAGAAGGTAGGGTTTACGTTGCTTAAGGAAAAACACCAGTGGACAAATGACCGCGGCACGGAAAGCAAGGAACACTTTCTTAGGAAATTTTCTCCGATTGATTCGGAATAAACTATATGATTCAAAACTTTTATGTTATCTTTCTTTTACAAAGGGGCATGTCCAATCGGGCGTGTCCCTTTTCCAATTTCATTTTTACATAAAAAAACCAGCAACGATTTCGTTGCTGGTTTCTTATTTATTCGCCTAAATCAACATTATGATAAACTTGTTGAACATCTTCTAAATCCTCAAGTGCATCAATCATTTTCTCGAATTGAACTTGATCATCTTCAGAAATCTCTACATCATTTTGAGCTAGCATCGTTAACTCTGCGACAGTGAAGTCAGTAATCCCTACGCTCTTGAAAGCTTCTTGCATGGCATGGAATTGATCCGGCTCTGCATACACGATAACTGATTCATCTTCTTCTAGTATGTCACGTACATCAACATCAGCTTCCATTAATAGTTCAAGCACTTCATCTGCTGTTTTACCTTCAATACCAATAACAGCTGTTGCATCGAACATATACGCTACAGATCCACTAACACCCATGTTCCCACCATTTTTACCAAATGCCGCACGCACATCGGATGCTGTTCGATTCACGTTATTCGTTAGTGCGTCAACGATAACCATAGATCCATTTGGTCCAAATCCTTCATAACGAAGTTCATCATAACTTTCTTCTGATCCACCTTTTGCTTTTTCAATCGCACGGTCTACAATTGCTTTAGGTACACTGTACGTTTTTGCGCGTTCTAGCACAATTTTCAATGCTCGATTCGATTCCGGATCTGGCTCCCCTTGCTTGGCCGCTACATAAATTTCGCGTCCAAACTTAGCGTAGATTCGACTAGTATTCGAGTCCTTCGAAGCTTTCTTTTCTTTAATATTATTCCACTTACGTCCCATTACTGTTCACTCTCTTTCCAGTTTATCTCTTTATTTTACGATTGTTATATAACCAGTATGCATTTTGTTCACTGTTGAATTATACACCATGAGACTGATAACTTTCGAGTGAAATACAAAAAAAGTCAATTTGCCCATGGGGTTATTTTGAACGGCAATGTCACCAAACCGAGAATCAAATTCTCAAATTAGTTCCTCTTAAATTTCGGCTTAAAAAAAGAACATTTCACAGAAAGAAAGACTAACTCCAAGGAGCTAGTCTTTACTCTTACAGACCTTCTGTATTAATTCGATTTAAAGTTACTACGGTTTCCGTATTTTCACTTTTTTCCTCTGACACGTCGTTTGAAGACAGCTTGACATTCTTTTTCTCATTTTCTTTGCGAGTCTGGGTCTGTTCGTCTTGGTGGTTATTATCTTTTGAATCAAACATGAGTATGCCTCCTTCAAGTGAATATGTTTGTTTAGGTATACCCGCAATTAGCTTAAATCACACGCTTTTCAAACTTACTTTTTCATAAGCACAGTGAACTCATGTAACTTATTTAGCCTGATGATATTGTGATTGCACTTTTGACTGTCTACGCAAATATAATTCTTTCTTTAAGTATAGGTTCCGTCTCCAGTTGCTTTTACTTCAGACATGAACATACTTATTTCTTTATGATGATTGCACATCGCAAATACCCCTTTTTTGTTACTACTTCTGAGACCTCCATGGAGACATACCAGTTTTTCTCATAACTAGGAATAAGATATTGTGCTTATCATATTTAACAATTGACTAAGACTCAAATCAACTTCTAGACATAGTCATAAACGAACATTTTTAATAACCCTATTAATAATCATTCGTATTTAAGGTGATTTAACACTTGTATCTCTGTTTTTTGTACGTTAATATTGTCAAATAGAGAATTTTGATGATAAGCGTTGTGAGTTTCTACTGGAATATCATAGTAAGGGAGAAGATTATGAAAAATAAAAATCGATGGTTGATCGCATTATCTGCTGTGGGGATTCATATTTCAATTGGATCAGTTTATGCTTGGAGTGTTTTTACTAGCCCAATCCAACAACAATTAGGATGGGGATTGAAAGAGATATCGTGGACTTTTAGTCTTGCAATTTTATTTTTAGGATTATCGGCAGCATTTTTGGGACACTTCGTTGAAAAATTTGGCCCTAGAGTTTCTGGTACATTATCTGCCATATTATTTGGAATCGGCATTGCAGGTTCTGGCCTTGCCATTCAAATGGAATCCATTCTTTTACTCTATTTATTTTATGGTGTGTTAGGTGGAATTGGATTAGGGGTCGGCTACATCACACCTGTGTCCACTTTAGTCAAATGGTTCCCAGATCGCCGCGGATTGGCAACCGGATTAGCCATAATGGGATTTGGTTTTGCCGCAATGATCAGCAGTCCGATTATGAATAAATTGATTGTTTCTGTTGGAATTGCAAATACATTTTACATATTAGGGTCTATTTATTTTGTCCTTATCATTTCTTCGGCTCAATACCTTTCCAAACCAGCAGATGATTATGTGCCTGAAGGCATGAAAGCACTTAAAGATGCAGGCAAGTCTAAAGTGAAACCAGACCTTGCACAATTAACAGCAAACGAAGCCGTTAGAACGATACGATTTTGGGCGCTATGGGTGATGCTATTCATTAATATCACATGTGGGATTGCCATTTTATCTGTTGCATCACCGATGGCACAAGAATTAGTTGGAATGTCCGCTACCGCCGCTGCAACAATGGTGGGAATCATGGGATTGTTCAATGGTACTGGACGATTGGTCTGGGCAAGTATTTCAGACTATATCGGTCGGGTGAATGTATACACACTATTTTTCGTCATCCAAATTGCAGCATTTTTCTTTTTGCCAACGATCATTAGTGCTAGTATTTTCACTAGTATGGTTTGTATCATCATGACTTGTTATGGCGGAGGCTTTTCTACCATACCTGCTTATATAGGCGACTTGTTTGGTACAAAACAGCTAGGTGCAATCCACGGTTACATACTGACTGCATGGGCCGCAGCTGGATTGGTCGGTCCAATATTTGTATCATGGATTCGTGAAACAACGGGCAGTTACCAAAGCACACTTATCATCTTCTCGGTTCTATTTTTAGTAGCATTATCCATTTCACTCTTCATTCGATTGGATATTCAAAAACTGCGTCAATTAAACGAGCGCAACAATATAGTTGCCGATTCACAAACAAATTGATTACACAAGAAAGGTCGGGAAATTTATGACGATAACGGATTTATCCATTGCGACAAGCGCGAGTATCAGACCTATTCAAGAGATTGCCGAAAAAGCAGGAATTCCATTTGAATCACTTGAACTCTACGGCAAGTATAAAGCAAAGGTCGATGTGGCATCTTTACCACCTATCACTAAACTCGGACAAGTCGTATTGGTAACAGCAATCAGTCCAACTCCTGCTGGAGAAGGAAAATCCACGGTAACGGTCGGACTGGCAGACGCCTTCAATCAATTGAACGAATCGGTCATCGTAGCACTGCGTGAACCTTCATTAGGACCCGTTATGGGGATGAAAGGCGGTGCCACTGGAGGCGGATTTGCTCAAGTTCTCCCAATGGAAGACATCAATCTCCATTTCACGGGTGATATTCACGCAATTACTACTGCCAATAACGCGTTATCAGCGTTAATCGATAATCATCTACATCAGGGGAATTCACTGAATTTGGACCCACGCAGAATTGCATGGAAACGTGTACTTGATATAAATGATCGTGCGTTACGACAAATCACAATCGGACTAGGTGGTCCGTTACAAGGCGTTCCACGTCAAGATGGATTTGATATTACCGTTGCCTCGGAAATCATGGCGGTCCTATGCTTAGCGACTTCTCTTGAAGATTTGAAAGAGCGCCTTGCTCAAATGGTCATCGCTTATACTTATGAGAAGAAACCTGTTACCGTACGTCAATTAGGCGTTGAAGGTGCGCTTACTTTGCTCCTGAAAGATGCGTTCAAACCAAACCTGGTTCAAACAATTGAAGGAACACCAGCTATCATTCATGGCGGTCCTTTTGCAAACATTGCACATGGCTGCAACTCTTTAATGGCAACAAACACCGCTAGAAGACTTGCCGATATCGTCGTAACTGAAGCTGGATTTGGTGCTGATCTAGGTGCTGAGAAGTTCATGCACATCAAATCAAGAAAAGGTAATTTTCATCCAGACGCCGTTGTCATCGTAGCAACAGTTCGTGCTCTGAAAATGCATGGAGGAATTGAAAAGAACTTGCTGACACAACCAGATGCCGATGCTGTTAAACGCGGCATGGCAAACTTGGAAAAACATGTAGAAACAATCCGTCAATTCGGGATCGAACCAATAGTTGCACTGAACCAATTTATCACGGATACACTGTTGGAAATTGGAGAAGTCATGACTTGGGCTCAGGAAAATAGCGTTCAAATTGCCTTGACAAAAGTTTGGGAACATGGCGGTAAAGGGGGACTGGAGTTAGCGAAACTGGTCAAACAGGAATTAAGAAGACCGACTAACTTTACAATGCTTTATGATGAAACCGACTCTGTCGAAGAAAAACTTCGAATCATTGTCCAACAAGTTTATGGTGGTACCGGGGTCCAACTTACTGACAGTGCAAAGAAAAAATTAGTTGAACTTAAGAAGTATGGTTGGGATGCTTTACCCATTTGCATGGCAAAAACGCAATATTCTCTTTCAGACCAACCATCGCTTCATGGACGTCCTAAAGGATTCACGATTACCATTAGAGACATTATTCCGAAACTTGGTGCCGGTTTCCTCGTTTGTTTAACAGGCGACATCATGACCATGCCAGGCTTACCAAAACAACCAGCCGCTCTTAAAATGGATGTTGGTGTGGATGGAGAAGCAATCGGGTTATTTTAGATGAGTTTTACTGTTAGAAAAGAGGTTGACTCCTATAATGGAGTCAGCCTCTTTTCTATACATGTATGCTGATTTTCTCTTTCCATCTATTAATATATGCCTTCTCAATGAACTCCGGTCTATTAGCAAACAAACGGATGACGTCCTTGATTTCTTCTGCCCGGTACTTGTCATTCCGATTATTGGCAAGGGAAGGATAGCCCGAACCTCGTTGTAAATAGTCTGAGCTTGCAACGGTGTACCATACATCATCCTCTAAGGGTTTATTTCCAATCAACACCGTGTGAACATTTTTTCCATCATGCACGATTTCAGCTCCCGAGACATGTAAACTCCCTACGTATTTCCCTCTAAAACCAGGTCCCCTACCATCCGCCAAACAAACCTGTGCATCCAGTGATTGTTCAATAGCTAACTTCAAGTCCTCTCCTTTTATTTCAAAAGAAGTTGGATTTAATGGTGATGGACAGATTTCAATGAGTTTTTTATTTGATAAATCATTAAAAGCCCCTGCGCTTACGATACCACTGTTAATCAACCCAATATCACAGTTCAGCATAACCCTCAATCCATCTGCGATTAGGTTCGTAATTGGATTCTCTTCTATTACATCATGCCATAACGGTTGATTTAGCTTATATAATGGGCGGCTTAATACTTCAATTGCTTTTTCTTTATTTGTTTTAAGTATTGAAGTAATCTTCCAATCGATTTCCGCTCCAATTATTGACATTGTAGCCGAATGGATGAGGTGCACTTCCCCATTCTTCACATCAATTTCGAGTCCCCCTACATGCTCTCCGAACTTGCCCGCACTGTTCATAATGATGCCATTACTTATTTTCGCTTCCGAATACAGTTGATGGTCATGAGCAGATAGGATGATATCAATTTCAGGTATTTCCATCGAAAGCTCTTCATCAGCAACGGTTCCGATATGGCTCAACAAGATACAGATATCATATTTCCCATGATTTCTTTTGATTTCATTTGAAATGGCCTCTTTATAGGAAAGAATATGGACGCCAAGACCGTCATTAAAAACGCCTAAGTCTGGAGATGATCCAGTAATTAATATCCGAAGTCCATTTTTAACGACAATCGTACTCGGAACAACCCCATTTACTTGCATTTTGTCCCTTTTCAACAAGTTGTTGCTAATAAACGGAATCGAACTATTACTTGCCATATGTTCGAGTGTTTCAATACCGTTAAACGTCTCATTATTGCCGATTGTCAACGCATCGTATCCTACATACTCCAATAATTCAATAGCGGCCATGCCTTTTGTTCCTTGAAGCTCAATGCTCTTAAAATCTGCAAAATCACCACCATCGAGAATGAGTGTGTTGTCATCTTTCCATTCATTGATTAACGTGGAGATTTTCGAAAAATTTTCAAAGTTACTATGAATGTCATTGGTATGCAATATTTTTAGTCTCATGATATCCTCCAATATTTCTACTCTTTATCTATACCTTATTCGAAACTTATTCTGATTCTCCTGCTAGACCAAACGATAGTTTTTAAAGAAATCACTTTCTTTCACAAATCAAGTTTTCTGAATCTTTATTGGCATTCATTCGTATATTTAGGCAGTATGGCTTAAGGAAAGGGGAAATGATGTAGTGGGCAAGTATTCGATTGATGAATTTATTAAACAAACGAAACAGGATGAACGAGAAAATGATTATTTTGAACTGGAAACGGAGCGAGTTTTGGAAGTGAACTTGACAGATCTTGTTTGGGCGAAGGCAGGTGCAATGATTGCATACACTGGACAGATTAAATTCGAGAGGGAAAAGATGCTTGAAAATGGCATTAGCCAAATGTTTAAAAAGGCAATCACGGGTGAAGGTACATCTTTAATGAAAGCACAAGGAAAAGGACGCTTATATTTAGCTGATCAAGGGAAAAAGATCACGATTTTCGACCTGAATAATGAGTCGATTACAGTGAACGGAAATGACCTTCTCGCATTTGAACCTGGGATCAAGTGGGATATTAAACTCATGAAAAAAGTGGCGGGTATGATGGCGGGCGGGTTGTTCAATGTGAACTTAAAAGGTACTGGAAAAGTGGCAATTACTTCCCATTACGAGCCACTGACATTGCTCGTTCGTCCAGGTGAATCCGTCATTACCGATCCAAACGCAACTGTTGCATGGTCGGGAAATTTGACTCCGGAATTCAAGACAGATGTTAGCTTTAGAACGTTTATCGGACGTGGGAGCGGAGAATCCATACAAATGGAATTCAAAGGAGAAGGATTTGTTATTGTCCAACCGTTTGAGGAAGTGTATACAACAGGAAGCAGCTCTTCTTAAGAAAGGGTATTAGGTCGCTATGAACGCCTTACTGCTGCACCATGTCTACTGATTAAATAGAGGATAGGAAGTGCTTTGAATGCTGGCTTCTGGTGGTCTCACTTTCTTATCTTTTAATAATGCTTGGATTCCACTAAGGATCCAAGCATTTTTTCTTATTTATTTGCGGCAAGCTTCCACAAATGCTTTAAATATCTTCACAGAAGGCTCATCTCCGCTAGTTGCCATACTTTCCGGATGCCATTGTACAGCTAATACGAAAGAATGTATTTCACTTTCAACAGCTTCTATAATTCCATCACTCGCAACTCCGCTAACTCGAAGCGGTAACGGCACGTTTCGATTGGATTGGTGATGGCGGCTGTTTATTCTAAAACGATCAGATCCCGTGATTTGATGCAGTAAAGTCCCCTTAGGAACATCGACAAAGTGTGAGCCATGTGTCTTGGGTGCTAGTTGCTTATGTTGTAGTATATCGTGATTCACCTGAGCACTGATATCTTGGTACATATCCCCACCCACCGCAATATTTAATATTTGGCATCCTCGACAGACACCTAATATCGGTTTATCTAGTTCTAAAAATCTTTTAATCAACATGAGTTCAAAAGCATCTCGACTTGGGACAATATTGCCTAACTTTGGATGCGGCTCTTCCCCAAAAAGTGTCGGATCGATATCATAACCACCTGTCAGATAAAGTCCATCTATTGACTGTACAATCTCATCAATATCGGATATGTCCAGTAAGTTAGGCAATGCCACCGGCAACCCGCCTGCTTGCAATACGGCATTTGCATCATCAATCGTAATCATGTAATCAGTCCCATTAAGTTCAGTAAAAGAAGTAACGCCAATAATCGGTTTCATTTTCTCTCCACCCTATTTTCCATGAAATTTTCTCTCTACACGTGTGCGTTAGTCGAACTAAGCCACTATTAGATATTATTCTAGACAATGCCTTTGATTTCCTTTGAAGAAAAAAATGTCACCGCTTTTCTTCATGAAGTTACTTATCTTTGGTTGGTGGTATAAAGAGATCGCACTGCAAACTCATCATTTTAACCATACTCTTCAGAAAAGTTCGCCATTTGACTTCTTATGTCAATGTCTCTATATTATTACGAGTGAATAAATAATGCCCTTATCAGCTCAAGATAGGGTAGAGGTTGCGATGAATAATAGTAGTTTGAAGAAGAGTCAGAGAACTTGTTGATTTCAAATGAAAGGATTAATCGCCGAAGTGCTGTAACTCTCTGGTTATAGTGGCTGGGTCTGTCACCGAAAAGGTACAGGACTGTCATAGTGTATCGCTATGTTGAACTATCTTTTTGTCTGATTCGGTTTTTACACACCGTTTCTGAGTGTGTTTTTTTATACTCTTTTTTGACAAATCGTATAGTCGCTTGGTTAAGTGACCATAGAACCAATAGAGAGGATTTTTCGGAAATGGATACAAATAAGAAACTTGGATTATGGATATTAACTGCGTTAGTAGTTGGAAATATGGTAGGATCAGGCATCTTTATGTTGCCACGTACATTAAGTGAAGTTGCCAGTCCCGCAGGCGTCATAGCTGCTTGGGTAGTTACGGGATTTGGTGTACTGTTGATCGCCCTTGTATTTGGAAACCTGGCACTTAGAAAACCTGAACTAAACGGGGGGCCACAAATTTATGCCAAGGAATTGTTCAGATCTGGCAGTAATGCTTCCACGTTGTCTGGTTTTATGTCTTCATGGGGATATTGGATTGGGAATTTAGTGGGAAATATTGCCATCATCACAACTTTTGCCGGGTATTTATCTACTTTCTTCCCTGCTTTAGTGAATCAGGCTGAACTGTTCACAATTGGTAACTTTACCTTGAAATCTGGAAATGCATTGACCTTTATTGTCTGTACACTTCTATTATGGTTTGTGCATTTCATTATCCTGAATGGTCTTGAAAACGCCGGTAAGATCAATCTTGTTGCTACAGCAACTAAAGTAATCGGCTTCCTATTATTTATCGTAATTGGCTTGTTTGCATTTCAAAAAGCCAATATCATGCCTTTTGTAGCACCGAGATACGATGAAATGGACCATACCATTGGGTTATTGGGACAAGTCAATAATGCGGCTGTGGCAACACTTTGGGCATTTGTCGGTGTAGAATCCGCTATTGTTTTTGCATCACGCGCCAAAAAATCGATCGATGTCAAACGTGCCACAATCTTAGGATTATTGATTGCACTTGCTATTTATATTGGAATCAGCTCGCTTGTTCTTGGGATGTTGAGCCATGATGCACTGATTGCGTCAGATAAACCACTTATTGATGCCATTACAAATGTATTGGGACCAATTGGTGGAAAAATTCTTGCAGCAATTGGACTCATCAGTTTATTCGGTTCAACGATTGGTTGGGTCATGCTGAGTGCTGAAATTCCTTATCAAGCTGCTAAGCAAGGACTATTTCTTCCATCCTTCTTGAAAGTGAATAAAAAAGGAATTCCTGTATTCTCAATGATCATTACAAACGGACTTGGACAATTGTTTATTTTCTCGACGATTTCCAATACGATTGCATCTGCCTTTGATTTCATGATCATTGTCGCAACACTCTCGTACTTGGTTCCGTATTTTATTTCTTCCGCATTCCAGTTAAAGCTTGTCTATACAGGTGAGACGTATACCACGGGAAGAAGTCGAATGATAGATGGTATCATTGGTGTTCTTGCGACTGTTTACTCAATCTGGGTCATTTATGCCGGCACCGCCGATTTAAAAACATTTGTATTTGGCGTACTACTATTAGCCAGCGGAATCTTGTTCTACAACCGCGTAAAAAATGCAAATAGCATATAATTTTTGAAACACCGCCTTCTTCGAATCATGATGAAGGCGGTGTTTTTCGTCTAGTCCTTCTATTATCGAAAAACATTTATTTTATGGATATCAGCGCAATTAATAACCCTTGTAACCTAACCCCCAGTTAGGTATGGCTTAATTCCAATTTTAATAATGATTGAGTAATTGCAGGCAAAATAATTTCTACAGTGGTTCCCTCATTTAATTTACTTTGAATTGTTAATTGCCCATTATGACTTTCTATAATTTTATAGCAAGTCATTAGACCAAGACCGGTGCCCTTTTCTTTAGTTGTATAAAATGGCTCTCCAAGCGTAGACATCCGTTCTTTTGGAATTCCAATTCCTTGATCAATAATTACAATAGAAATTTGGCCGTCATCTTTCCTCTTTACCTTAACATTAATATTTCCACCAATAGGCATGGCTTCAATTGAGTTTTTAATAAGATTCAGGAAAACCTGTTTCAACTGATTTTTTTCGCAACTAATCATTGGTAAATCACTATCAATCTCAACGAAAATCTGAACATTGTTCAAAATTGACTGGGTATTAATCAATGTGACTATATCTTTTATCAATTCCTTAACATCCTGTTCAACAAAAATTGCAACACTCGGTTTCGCGAGAACAAGAAATTCACCCACGATTAAATCGATTCGTTCAAGCTCCGAAAACACAATATCAAAGTACTCTTCATCCAGTTTGTTGGTCTTCATTAGATGAATAAATCCCTTGATTGAAGTAAGTGGATTACGGATTTCGTGTGCTATGCCCGCTGCCAGTTGACCCAACATAGCCAGTTTTTCTGACTTTTGAAGTAGCCGTTCAGTTTGTTCTTTTCTCATCGAAATATCCTTTCCAATTGAAAGGACAGATTCTTTTCCACCAAATTGAATACACATGGAAGAACACTCCATAGAAATCATTATTCCATCAATACGCTTCATTCTGTGTTCCATACTACTTAAAGGTTGTACCTCTTTCTTGACCTGTTTTATTCGTTGCTGTATACGCTCTTCATACTCTGGATCAATTAAATCATAAATGGACTTACCAATTATTTCTTCCATGTTGGATGCTCCCATCATGCACACAGCAGCTTTGTTTACATAGACAATCTGATTATCCTGATGTATAAAAACCGATTCCGGCAATGAGTCTATCAACTTTTTATAGCTGTCTTCACTAGAACGTGCCTGTTTTTCATAGTAGCGAGCCTTATCATATTGCCTTCCAACAAGCCAAGCAATCAGGGTAAATATAAAGAAGTCTATCGTGAAAAAATTGTCATGGTTCACAATCTTTTGGTAGACGGTAAATAGTATCGAAATTAACACCAGAATAATTTGTCCCCATCTATTCATTGTATCCCTCTTATATTGGTATATTTGCTTATATCTTAGCATATATCAATTAAATTATTATTAAAAATTTTAATAATCAGAATATATTTCTCCTATTACTGTAATACATGCTGTTCTTCCAATAAATTAATTCAACAGCGGTTTCTCTGAAGCTTTCATCCACTCCAATAACCCAGCAATTTTTGTAGTTTGAGATGTGTTTTTTAGTACATGATTTACAAACATACGTTATACTATATTCAAATTTACTTCGAGTACAGAAAGATTGTGAGATGAATTATGACCACTACCAAAACACCATCAATTTCAAATCCAGTTTATCCAGTTATGTTTGCGATTGGCATATGTCATTTACTAAATGACGCGCTTCAGTCGGTTATTCCAGCAATGTTCCCGGTTCTCGAAGAAAGTCTTGGACTGACATTTACCCAGTTAGGGCTAATAGCATTTGCGCTGAATGCGGTGGCCTCTGTGCTTCAGCCTGTTGTCGGTTTTTTAAGTGACCGAAAACCAAAACCCTATTCCCTTCCGATTGGGATGACAAGTTCTTTGCTAGGTATGGTTGGTCTTGCGTTCGCACCAGAATATTGGATGATCCTAGTTTCCGTTATTTTTATCGGACTTGGTTCTGCGATATTTCACCCAGAAGGCTCACGTGTATCTTTTATGGCAGCTGGATCCAAAAGGGGATTATCTCAATCAATCTATCAAGTGGGCGGGAATTCAGGACAAGCACTGGCACCACTCATCAGTGCCTTTATATTAGTACCACTTGGGCAAAAAGGAGCTGCCCTTTTTGTATTGGTAGCAGCCGTTGCTATTTTTATTTTAATGAAGATTTCCGCTTGGTATAAAGCACAGCTTGAACAAGAAAAACTACTTAATCGAAAAAAAGTCTTAATATCTTCTTTTGCAAACTTAACAAGAAAACAAGTTGGGATTGCACTGGGCTTATTGTTAGTCATTATTTTCGTACGTTCATTCTATGTAACGAATATCACCAGCTTTTATGTGTTTCACTTAATGGAATCGTATGGCTTATCGGTTCAAAACGGACAACTATGTATCTTCCTATTTCTTGCCCTTGGAGCCGCAGGTACCTTCTTTGGTGGACCTATGGCAGACAGGATCGGGCGTAAAAGTGTGATTGTTTTATCTCTTTTAGTTCCTATCCCATTATGCATTCTCTTGCCGTATGTACCATTGCCAATCGTGATTATTCTGCTGATCTTGGTCGGTTTCTTCATTATGCTGAGCTTCTCCGTGACAGTGGTGTATGCACAGGAACTAGTGCCGAGCAAGATCGGGACAATGGCTGGCCTAACAGTAGGGCTTGCTTTTGGTATGGGAGCAATAGGAGCTGTCGTTATCGGGAGATTAATGGATCATATCGGTATTTATCAAACCATGGTTATTATTTCCTTCTTACCACTACTCGGGCTTGTTGGCCTAGCCCTCCCTCGGGATCAAAAATTATCGGAACCACCACTTGCCAACTAACTAAATAGGAACCCCCATTGAATAGTTAATGGAGGTTCCTTTGTTAAACTAACCATCAATGTCTCGTTTTTTATATCCAATGAACCCTACAACCGTGACAACAATGAAAAGTAAGGTAAGCATGGCAACTTTCATATAATCCATGTCTTCTACTGGAATCTTTGGAATATGACCAAACGGGGAAAATTTGCTCATCCACTCCGGGAATTGCAATACTCCACCTAAGTAAACAACAAAGAACGAGTAGCCTAAATATAACCAGGCTAATCCTGTCAACTTTGGCACAAAGCCGATTAACCATACTGCAACGGCAATCATCATCCATATTGCCGGCAGATACACCATGGCTGAGTTGAACATCGAGCCAAAGGAGATCGCTTCATCCATCACCGCTTTTCCTGCAGACCACAAACCGATAATAGAAAGTAACATCATCACAAATCCACCAACCATCGCGATGATGAAGTAGCTTCCGAGTAATCTTGTACGTGATACAGCTCGCGATAGCAAATGCTCCGTACGATTCTTTTTCTCTTCGCCTCTTAGCTTCAAGATAAACATTAATACCGGGACCGTACAAATCATTGCCATAATGGACATCAGCATGGTCAAAAATTGTTCAGTCAATGAAAATCCTTCAACAGGTGTCATGATCATTTCTATCTCTTTATAAAAAGATTCCAAATCTCCTAAAATGGACCCATACGACGCCCCCATCAAAAACATGCCTATTGCCCATGCAATGATACCCGTACGTTGAAGCCTTAATGCAAGACCCAGAGGACTTTGTAAAAAGGCTGATGCATGCTTGCGACCTTGTCTAGATGGCAGGAACCCTGATTCCAAATCACGTATCGCATTCAAATAAAGGGACAGTGCCGCTATGATCATCGACGCCCCGACTGTCAGCAGAATGGGCCACCAGTAATTATTCACGTATACTTCAGAACCCAGTACCCACCCTAATGGCGAAAACCAGGAGAGTGTTTCGTTACCGACATCACCAATTGCCCGAATCAAATATGCGATAATCAACACCGTAAATGAGTATCCAATCGTACCTTTGGAATTCTCCGAGAGCTGTGCGAAAAGGGCTGTTACAGTTGCAAAGAACATGCCTGTTGCACCTAATGCCGCTCCATATATCATCGAACCTTCCAAATCCATACTTTCAATTCCTAATGCATATAATCCTAAACCTACTAATATTATTAACAAGATGTTGACAGCAAATAAAACAAGGATGGTAGCACTTAGATTGGACAACCGCCCAGTCGGCAGTGATCGAATCAATTCTATTCTTCCATCCTCTTCATCTGCACGTGTATGGCGCGTAACAAGCAAGATGCTCATAATCGCGACAGCTATAGCGGTGAAAAGCAACATTTGATGTGCCATCATTGCCCCTGATGTATAGTTATCCAAGCCATATCCCGGGCCAATCATTGCCGTCATGGCTGGATTCTTCATCGTCTCAGCAATTGCCTGTCTATCTTGATCTGAGGAGTATAAATCAGTAAATGCCGAGGAAGTGATGACAGTTATTAACGATATCGCGAGTAACCAGACCGGAATCCGGACACGATCTCGACGCAAGATGAAACGGGAGAGTAATCCCGTATTGTGATATAGATGCCTCGACATTACGATGCACCTCCTACTCCTGCGTTCGAAGTTTGCTCTTCCCCACCATAAAAACGCATAAATAAGTCTTCCAATGTAAATGGTGTACTTTCTAATCTCGTAACTCCAAATTGACTGATATAAGAAATGATAGTATCCATTTTTTCTGTATCCACCTGGAATGTAAGGGCAGTTCCTTTCATTTCAATTTCATAAACCCCCAATTGTTCACTTAACGAAGGAATCGGTTGCTTCGTCTCTACAACGAGACTTGTTCGTGTTAAATGACGCAGTTCACTCAACGTGCCCGTTTCGATGATTTTACCTTGACGAATGATGCCCACTTTATCACAAAGCTTTTCCACTTCGGATAAGATATGACTGGAAAGTATAATACTCTTTCCTTCTCTTTTTGCTTCCATTACACATTCCTGGAAAACCATTTCCATCAATGGATCAAGACCGGATGTCGGTTCATCCAATATATACAAATCTGCATCAGACGAAAAAGCAGCCACTAATGCAACCTTCTGTCGATTCCCTTTTGAATAGGTTCTGCATTTTTTTGATGGATCCAAGTTAAACTTCCGAATAAGCTCCTCACGTTTGTTTATATTGTTTCCACCTCGCAACTTTACAAATAGATCAATAACTTCCCCGCCCGTTAAGTTTGGCCACAAGTTCACATCCCCCGGTACGTAGGCTATGCGCTTGTGAATTTCCACCGCATCTTTCCAGGCATCCATGCCAAATATCTTCACATCACCATCTGTTGCCTTCAGAATGCCTAGTAACACACGTATGGTTGTTGACTTCCCCGCTCCATTTGGACCAATGAATCCATAAACCTCACCTTTTTCCACTTCTATATTGACGCCATCCAAAGCCATGACCTTTCCGAATCTTTTTGTTAAGTTCTCTATTTTCAATACGGTCATTTTACATCCCCCTTATTTATAGAAACTTACTTTCATAATATCCAGGTATTCGTAAAACTCATCCCATAGCAGGTCCATATCAATTGCAGACATCTTTTGGCCTTGGAGCCTGCTTGTTAACTCATTCTGGTATCCTTCAAGAGACCATTGTATAAGCTTATAGACTTTATTCACATCAACTTCATCACGAAATAGGGACGTATCAATGTTGTCATATAATTTCGCATTTCCCAGTTTTTTTAATTCGTTCATTCGTGTAATTAAATCCTCCGCCAACTCTAATTCATTAGACAGGATCAGCGTACCCATGAAATTCATAATATCCGGGTTTTCGGCGTACAACTTCATCTTAAGAAGGGACACTTGCCTCATTCGATTAATGAAGTCTGTTTCAGTCGTGTCGACGAGATTCAAAAACTTATTCATTGTGATATTCATGCTGTATTCAATTAAAAATTGATAAAGATCTTTTTTATTCTTGAAGTAATAAAAAAGCATACCTTTACCGATTCCCGCATTTTTCACAATTTGATTTGTGGAAGCTTGCTCATATCCGTTCTCCGCAAACTCTTTAAGTGCTGCATTTAGAATTCTTTGTTGCTTACTTTCTTCGAGGTTTTTAAATGTTTCAGTAATGACCAACCACCCCTTCTTATTATATTATTCATGTCAGAATTAAAATAGACCACCCTGGTCGATTCACTTTTATCTAATTAGACCATAGTGGTCGATAATTTGCAATTCTCCTCCAATGTGGTTGATGGAATACTAAAATAACCGTCAAAAAAACGCTTGTTGCTGTATTAGCACAAGCGTTTTTCCACTAACGGTAATTATTCAATTGCCAGTCGATATGCTTTTACAATGATTCCGTCGTTAGCCGGTTCAAAGTCGAATTGCGGTTGTCTTTCAAAACCAATCCGTTCATACAATCTCATGGCACTAGTCATAAAATCAGCAGTGTGTAAACCTATGTATTTATACTCTTTTTGTTTTGCACGCTTGATACATTCACTTACCAATTTCTCTGCAATTCCTTTGCTCCGCGCATTTGGGGAGACCGCAAGCATCCTAATTTCCGGATAATCCAACTCGTCAACCAGTCCATCGTACGCATCTGATTTCGCAGGATACAACACAATACTTCCTACTACTTCTCCATCCAATTCAGCAACTAGAAACTCAACACCTGTTTGGGCGTCTGTATCTGATAGGATTGCTCTTTTGAGTGCATTCCAATGTTCGATGGGCACTGTTTGTGCATGTTCTTCATATGCACGAACCCTTTGTTCTCTCACCCAACCAATTTCATTATTTAACACTTCTCGAATATGCAGCATCTCATCAACCACTTCTCTATTTTTATTAGCTATGTTAACAAAGCTGATGATATTGAATGTACAATATACAGCAGCATATTTTAACTTAGCACTTTAACATAATATATCAAGACCGGATAACCTTTATGCTTCTTGATTCGGATAGACTTCTAGCATATGATTCATAGATGATTTAATCATTTCTTTTAAAACTTCGACGTCGATATCCGCTACTTTATTGACATACACACAAGCTTTTCCAGTTGTATGTTTTCCGAAATTTTGTAATAACTCCTTCCTTTTCGGGTCTTCAGGTGCAAAATACAAACTGATTTTTGCTTTTCTTGGTGAGAATCCAGCAAGTGGTGCATCGCCTTCATGACCCGATGCATATTTGTAATGATAAGATCCAAATCCAATAATACTTGGTCCCCACATCTTCGCTTCAAAACCACTCGTTTCAGTAAAAATGTCCAGTAATTTATAAGCGTCTTCGCGTTTCTTTGGATTATCAACATTCTCGATAAACTCAATGACACTGCTGTCAGTTTCTTTTGTTTTTGGTTCATACATATCCAAAATCCCCCATTTCTTGTAGATAGGCTGGTAATGTGCACTGCGCACCCTTAACACTACTATTCGATAACCTCGTTATACTTTCCTTGTATGTAGCACTACTTTTTCATGAAATCGCCTTATTATCAAACTTCGATATGCAAAAAAGAGACGTTCTCATAGCACATGAAGGAACGTCTTCTCTTTATGGTTTTTCTTGCTGTTTCTTGTTTACACACGTTTTCTTTTATTATCCTTAATCATTTCCGAACCAATGGCACCTACTATTAAAATGACAAACGAAATGATGCTGTAGTCTTTGAAAAAAGTTGTAAATGGTTTATCCATGAATAAAAAAACCGCTGTAACAACTCTTCCTACCAACATCAATAGTCCAACTACTAACATCCAATTAAATAACTTCTCTATAAATTTCATTGGTTCCTCCTTTGGAAGCAGAGGGACGGTTCTCTTGCTTCCTTTTAGGGATAGTTATCTTCATTTTTAAATTTATTTAATAAATATTTGTAAGATTATAGAGCATATCTACCAAAATCCAGTGAAAGCTAGAATCGTTAATCGAGCTTAAGAATGGCTTGTTTCTCCTCTTTTATGTAAAGCCCAGGATAGGAAGAAAACAAGAGAACCGCCCTTTGCTTACTATATCAGCTTATATCCCACAAAAAAACCGATACAGGAATAAATCCTGAAATCGGTTAAGAGAAGAACTACACACTTATTTAATTTCCAACCAATTGATAGGCTTCATGGTCGACTAATAGTGTGACATTGTCATGATGCCATAGCCAAGATGCCGGGAAACTTTCATGAACCTCTTTACTCAGCAATTTTTTAACCACATGGGCTTTTTTCTCACCCGCCGCCAACACTACAATCTGCCTACTCTTTAAGATGGATGAAATCCCCATAGTAATGGCATGCTTAGGGATTTCTTCATTTGACTTGAAAAAGCGTGCATTACTTTCTCGGGTTGTTTCATCTAGGTTAACAATATGTGTTGTACTAAGCGGACTTGTCCCTGGCTCATTGAAGCCGATATGACCATTTGTCCCAATCCCCAAAATTTGAAGATCGATCGGTCCCAGTGTATCAAGTAACTCCTCGTAATGTTTACACTCTTGTTCCATCGAAGCAGACACACCATTTGGAATATAGGTATTCTCCTGCTTAATATCTATATGATTAATCAGGCGTTCATTCATGAACGTGTGGTAACTATTAGGATGGTCTTTTTCCAATCCAAGATACTCATCCAGATTGAATGCTGTCACGTTTTGGTAAGTTGTTTTTCCCGCTTTGAAACCTTTTATTAAGTATTCATACAGACCTAATGGGGTTGATCCTGTTGATAACCCGAGCACCGCGTGTGAGTTTTTGGTGATTTGCTCTTCTACCATTTGGGCTGCTTGTTCGCTCAAGGCATCGAAATCTTCCAATACAATAATATTCATTGTATCCCCCCCTTTCGATAGGCAATTGTTCCCTTCATGTTCACCGTTAATCCCTAAACCCCTACAGCTCATATATTTAGTTTATTTGTTTCCCATCAAACTATGAGCTCTGGCTGCCGCACCAATTAACCCGGTATCTTTCTGATTGTGGCTGGCTTCGATACGATTTTCTTTTCCGTGTAATAAACGATGTTGCAACTGTTTCTTCACACCCATTTTCACCAGTTCTGCCAGTTTTGGATGATGGTTGAAAATACTGCCGCCGAGGACGATGCAATGTGGATCAGCAAACAAAAGGATGTGGTATAGATTTTTTGATAGCATATCTACGGCTTCATCCATGATTAGCTGGATTGCTTTATTACCTTCATAATAGAGCGTCATCATTTCCTTCAGCGTGATAGTGGGATTGTTCAGTTCCCTTCTTCCTTTTTCTTGCAAGGCAGGACCCGAGATGATGGATTCCAAGGATTCTCCTGGTTGTTCGGATAAACTAAACCCGATTTCCCCCGCCATTCCAGCACCTCTGAGAAAGCGACCAGCGGAAATCGTACCGCATGAAATTCCAGTGCTGAGGGTTATGTAGACGAGGGTTTCCTTGCTATATTTACGTGATGAAAATTCCCCCCATGCGGCCATATAGACATCACTGTCAATAATGACCATTGCATTTTTAAACATCTCAGACAGCCTTTCTTTTAAAGGGAAATCCCGCCATGGCAGGTTATTTTGGAAGAGAACAATCCCCTTGTCATGATCCAGTATTCCGGGAAGTCCGATCGAAACCGCATCAATATCCTTAAAACTTAGATTTTTTTCATCACACAACGCTTGAAAGGACGCGATTAGCGAGGCGAAAAGGCGTTCCCCGTCGACAGTTTCACTTTTTATTTCGATGGACAGAAGCATCAATCCATCCTGGTCGAAAATGGCTGTTGCTAGTTTAGTGCCGCCGATATCAGCGGCTAATGTATAGCCCATTTGATTCCCTCCCGATTATCATCCGAACGTTTCTTCCATTCTCTTAATTGGATCGTCTTTCATATCTTCACCCCAGTGGATGACTTGGCCGGCATCCAATAAAGCCTGTTTCAATTGAGGATAAGAAAGATCCTGTAAATCATCATTTTGCTGAATAGCCAGTGCAGCTGCTGCACCTGCTGATTGCCCTAGAATCATGAAAACCGGCTCCATTCGAATCGAGCCATACGCGATATGTGAGCTTGATAGACAAACCGGGACGAGCAGATTTGTACATTCTTCGGACTTAGGTCGAATTGAGCGATATGAAATTTCAAAAGGCGGAATCGCCACTTGAACATCTCCCTCATTGACACATCTTCCGTCAATGGCGACTCGGCGACAGTTATGTGAATCCATATGGAAAGAAGCAAGACCTATGGAGTCATCAATGAAAGACTGTTGCAAACAATTTCGATCGGTCATAACATAGTCTGAAATCATTCTTCTTGCTTCTCGAATATACAGCTGATGCGGCCAATGCCCCGTAGTTATAAACTCATCTTTTGGCAATCCCCATGCTCTTACTTCCTCACGAATCGCCTCGGGTACACTGGAATCATTCGCCAAAAAGTACAACATACCTAGGTCATAGTTGAAATGCTCTTGAAAAATCTCTTCACGTCTTTCATAACTACCTTCAGGCCATTCGTAGTTCATTCCTATGTAATCCGTCGAAACAGCCCCGTAATTGTTCAGATCTGATTTACCATTCGGCAGCATTTTGTGTAGTTTCATGGCGTCCCATACCCCTGCATGGATATAGCGCAATAATAGCCGGTATGCTGCTGCGTCATAACGAGGTGGTTTTGGGAAAGGCAGTCGGTTCGCCTCATCCTTCGTCAAACAAATCCTGAAATTGTATGCCTGGATTCGTTGATCACCTTGTCCTTGGTAACCTAGATCCGAGTATTCCGCTACTCCAGGAAGCAATCCACTTTCAGGCTGCCCTTCCACCACATAAGGATCGATCCATTTCTCGAACTTGTGATGAGGAGCCCCAAACTGGATACCATTATAGATTTCCTTATACGTGGAATTGGATTCGCGGCCTACATAAAATGAAATGCCTGCACGGGCCAATACATCTCCTTCATAGCTACAATCCAGGAACACTTTTCCTTTATAACGAGTGCCATCCTCCATAACAAGCTCCCTTATGTTTTGTTCCACTTTCACTACTGCTTCCAGGTGCTGATTGACATACACCGGTATTTCATGTTGCCCTATCCATTGATCAAAGACATATTGGGCAGCTTTCGGTTCAAATGTCCATTGCTTTTCTTTCCCATAGTAAGACGCAATTTTTTGGTAGAACTCTTTCGATAGCCCCCCAATTGCAGCTTCAGCTCCGAGGTCAGTAGCTCCTAGTCCACTTGCCGTCATTCCACCGATATGGCTACTAAATTCAACGATGGCAACTGATAGTCCTGATTTTTTCACTTGTATGGCGGCAGTTATTCCTGCAGGTGTGCCCCCGTAAATAATGACATCCATTTCAATCGCTGATGGTTGTTCCAGCTTTTTAGATGGAACATAATAGTGCAACTGGCTAAAATCCATTTGTAAGACCTCCATAGTTTCTGTTGGCATGTTCAGCTAAGTTTCAATTCCCACTGTGCTAAATAGTATTGGGAGAATGTTTTTACATAATAGACATATGCCAACATCATTTCCCGCGGGATCAATGATGGGAATTGCTCCTGATTTTCGAATACCTCCAGAGATTCTTGTTTTGCTACATCCAAGCTCGATACATAATCGATGATTTTACGAAGACCCTCCACAATTTGTTCGGTATGTTCTGTATGATTAAGTTTTTCCGGATCCACGACTCTTGCCGGGAAAAGAGGGACATTCCATTTCGTGTGCGCCGAAACAAGTTCTTCGAGAGTGAGTAGCATTTGCTTGAAATTATCCCCTTCCTGACCAAATGAGGAGAAATACTCGTCCATCACCTTTTCATAGCTCTCACCCCAAGCCAGTCTTGCGTAGAAATAGTTATTCATGTGATGGATCCGTTTCCATGGATAAGTTAATTTTTGCTCAATGTCATGTGTTTTTTTATGAATGGGAACAATTAAATTCAAGACGCCCGTAATGCCAAGCTGTTTATACTCGTTTAGGTCCTGTTGAATTCTAGTCATAAGCGGCGGAAAGAGCTCACTTAACATGAAATGATCACTATAGTACTCGAAGACTGTTAGAGTTCGGCTATTTTGTGAGATTTGTATCTGCCAGTCCTGCAAGGCATTGAACGCGCGCTGTTGGTTCGGTTCTTCATTCCGAATACCAGTTGAGTAATCCCTTCCCCAGTACGCATACAAGCCATCGACTTGATCGGTGATTTCTATTTTTTCACGTTCCAACATATTCCATGCGAGTCCGGCGTTGTAAACGATATACTCTACTTCGACCGCGAGCTTGCAATCGTCTAGCGCTTCCTTCAATTTTTCCGTAAAGAGAATGTAGTGAGTTAAAAAGTCAGCCGAAGTTTTACGGTCAACCCCAATATCTTCTGGCCAGAGAGAAATCCTCGTAACCACGTCATTGTCCTGGCAAATCTCAACGATTCGTTGTATTACTTTTTCCTGCAAAGGGGCATGTTCCGTAAAAAATGAAAGATTTTTCTTATGTTCGGAAGTCAATTCATTGTCCAGTAGACCTTGCAATAAGTAATTGAGACTGTGACCACCAAGCGTCACATTGACTCCCCGCTTTTTCAGAGCCGGTGCAATATGAGGCTTCAAATCCTCCCATAAGAAAAAAGTGAAGAAATACTCGTTTTGACCATTCTTGACTCCCCAATCAATCAGGGAGTCAATGTAAAGGGGATCCTTGATTGTCTCGATGACATTTCCTCTTCTGGCAAACATCGGTTCGTGGATATAGGGATTCTCATATGATGGCTGATCAGGAACATCTATAACTTCTGAATCTAAAGAGAGGAAACGATAGCCGAATTGTTGCTTCACATACGTATAGACACCGTATAAAACGGAGCGTGGCTTGTTGCCGATAATCCATGTACCGCCAGAAGATTGCATAATGGCGAATCCATCATCCTGAATTTGAATCCTCTCATCAGGAATTTCCAAAAGATGAAATTCATTTGATGTCATCAAGTTAATGCACTCCATCTGTTGCTCTGCGTTACCCCAATCAATAGTCTGGTGGCTCGTCATCTCTTTGCCTGCTTGCAGCATGAGTCTCTTTAATTCTTCCACTGCAAATAGAATGGTCTCGTGAGTTTGGCTGTACTGAATGTTAGGCATGGTGTGTATCACTTCCCAGCTTGAGGATTTCTTTATCAGAATTAAGGCTCATCTGCATGTCTACTATAGCTTTATGGACTTGTTCAATTTACTGGATTGATAAGCTGTCAATGCGACTTCCATAGATTTCAATCCATCGATGCCAGTAATCGACGGAGCTCTTCCTTCTTTAACGCACTCAATAAAGTCGAGGATCAGCCCAAAGTCCATGTCATTTCCGAAGAATTGATATTCCAGGGATTTACTGTTACTCGAAAATACCCGCAGGTGTTCCGCGAAAGCATCCACTTTTACCGTTTGCTTTGTTCCGATTACCTCAATCGTAACGTCCCCCCACATTGGGTATTCCGTGAATCGTGACCAGCTCGCATCATGGGAGGCAATAACACCATTGCTGAATTCAAGTGTCAAAAGTCCAGCGTCGTCAATTTCCACCTGGTGGAAGTATGAATCCACTCTGGCATGGACTTCTATCACTTCTTCATTCAATAACCACCTCATGATGTCCACCATATGAACTGTATGATCGAGTACGGCACCTCCGCCTGATTGCTCTTTATCTATGAACCATCCACCTGGGTTTTGCCCGCGATTCGTTGTGTGAAACGCGAGAATTTCTCCAAATTCACCCTGGTCCACCATTTCTTTCAGTTGCTGAATCGGCGAACTGAAGCGTACTGGATAGGCGACCTGCAAAATCACTTCGTTCTCCTCACACACCTGAATCATCTCTTGTGCATCTTCCACATTGGTTGCAATCGGTTTTTCGCACAAAATATGCTTCTTGGCATTTGCCGCATTAATCACCATTTCTTTATGACGACTGTTTTCACTACATATTATGACGGCGTCCATATCCAGTTTCAGGAATTCGGATTGTTCATTGTAGTGAGTGGTATTGTACTTGGAGGCTACTTCTCTTCCACGCTCTTGGTCTTCATCGAAAATCGCAGCAATGTCGACACCGGGAATTTGCATTAGGCTATCTGCGTAACTGTTGGCATGCATATGGGCAAAGCTCATCATTCCTATTTTCATGCGGAGTCCCCTCCTTCTATCAACTGTCGTATTTCTTGCAATTGCTTGATTAGTTTGCCATCCACTTTTCTGGACGATGCTATAATTTCATCGGCTGTGTAGCTTAAAGGCAAGCGCGTTTTGCTTTGCGCCTGGATTGGCTTCATGTGGTCACTATTAAACTCGACAATCGATTTGATTCCACTCAATTCAAGCTCAATTCGCTCTTCATTGGCCACGGTATATTCGATATGCGACATAATTCCACTTCCGAAGTAAACGAGCAGAATCGTATGTCGAAGACCTGCCTGACGTTTTGATTGTTTGACATGTACAGATTCTACGGCTCCAAAAGTCGAAGAAAGTACATACAAGTCGGATGCCATAATGGAGCTGTTTTCTTCTAGCATCACACGTCTAAAACGAAGTACTCCTTTCGTTTGCTTTTGCTGATTTACAAGTTTTTTGAAGTTTTGAAAAAATGGGTAACTTTCTAGTTCAAAGTAAACGTAAGTCTCCGTTTTGGTATCCACGGAAGTCAGGGATGTCGATGGAATGTAAACCTTTTCCGAACTATTGGCGACATCTTGGACAATATCCTCAGTTGCTTCCAATAAATAGACCACATTCTCTTCCCGGTCCTTTTTTACATCTTCAAGAGAATTGACTATAATTGTATGATTAACTGTTTTGCGAGTGTCGATCTTTTCTAGGTTTCCCACTAGTAAGATAGCGATGATTTCCTACCTCCCAACTCATTTCTCAAGCGATTCACTGCTTCCTCATTAGCCTGCTTCGCATCCTCGAATCCTTCATACTCAATCGACAACCACCCGTCATAGTCGTTATCCTTCAGACCTTGGACAATCGTATCGAGATTGACCATGCCATCCCCCGGAACGACACCGATCAACTCGACACCTTCGGTTGAACGGAAGCCCCGGAATGACTCGTGTTCTTCTTTTTCACGGAAATCCTTGAAATGCACATGAACGATGTTGCTTTTCAACCGATTGAACGCATCTACAGGCGATTCATGAACAAGCAGGAAATTCCCTGTATCAAATGTCAGTTTCACGAACGGGCTGTTAACAGTCTGGATGATGTGTTCAACCATCGTGCTCTTGCCTGCCAGTAAACCGTGGTTTTCAACTGCCAGTACAATATTTTCTTTTTCAGCGGCTTCTTTGCAGAGATTCAGACTCTCTATGATCCAGTCCGCTCCGTCTTCAAACGTGATATCACCATGGACATCCCCACAAAATACCCGGACAACAGGGGCTCCCAATTGTTTCGCGATTTGTATCCCATCAAGGACTTTTTCAACTTCTTTCAGTCGTTCTTCCCGGGAATCCTTCACGAAATTATTGGAAACATCGTAAGCTGACACTTTCAGACCCGTTTCGGCCAATACTTGCTTAACCGACTCGATTTCGGAATGGTGATTTTCTTGATTCGACCAGTACATATCGAGCAATTCGACTCCATCGAGGGAAATACTCTTCGCAAAATGAATAAAATCGGCAATGGTCCAGTTTTCTTTTTGGATAGTGGATGACAGGCTGTACATGCTTACACTGATTTTCATTTCTTCACCTTCTCTTCACTGAGGATCAATTAGGTATTTCTTGATAAAAGCTAGCTTGTTTTCTTCATGGAATGGATTCGTTTCATGACTGTATTGCGGGTAGACTTCTATTGTCTTCACTTCGGACGACAAGTGGTTATACGCCGCAAAAACAGTGGATGGCGGTGTCACATCATCTTCGAGGCCAATCTGCATTAATACGGGAACATGGATGTTTCCACAAAAATGGACACAGTCGATGTATCCCAGCGTGCGCAAGACGGTTTCATAAGTTTTATATTGGGGATCTGAAACTTTAAAATAATTGACGATTTCAAGATACGGACCTGCAGGCGCTATTTTCAAGGCACGTTCAAAATGTGTCAGGAAAGGATAGTCGGAAATCACTGCATCTATGCCGTCAACAAGACCCGCCAAACTTAGGACCAATCCCCCTCCTTGCGAAGAACCCGCAAGCGCGATTTTCGTATGTTTCACAGGAGCTTCTCCGGAGGTAATCCAATTGAATTGCATCCAAATATCCTTGTAAACATTCGTGTAATAGTAGGAATCTGGATTCAAAATACCTTGTAGCATCCATCCCGGCGTCCTGGTCCCATTGGAATATCTCGCGAAATCGGGTGATGCCCCCTGACCACGGACATCGAAAGAATAGACCGCGATGCCCATGCTGGTCCATTTCAGAAAATCAATTGGCATACCGCATGATCCCGTATATCCATGGAAACTCAGAATGACAGGACATTTATCCATGTTTTTTGGCTTCACTAAAATGCCCTTTAAGATCGTGCCATCCCAGCTTACAAATTCTATGTCCGCCACTTCAACACTTGGGACCGGATAACCCCTGAAACGAATATCGACGGCTGGTCGGATGTTCCCTATAGACTCGAGTTGTTTTTTCCAGAATTCATCAAAGTCATCTGGCTTCGATGATAACCCTGGTTGATATATCTTCAAGTCCTCAAGACTTAAATCACCTATTCGTCTCCCCATATCGATTGACTCCTATCGTTTGTTATAAAATTCTTGTGGCCATTCCAACTGGAAACCATCTTCTCGAAGCTGGTCCTGGAATGTTTGAAGTAATTCCTTATCTTCACGGACTTCCTTTGGTGATGCGTTAGTTTTTAGGCAAAAGGCTACTAGCGCACCACAGGCTTCCCCAATATTCCACTCTGTGGGATGGAGTCGGTAGCAACCATTCGTGATGTGAGTGGTGCCGATATTTTTGCAAGCCGCCAACAGATTGTCTGCGTCTTGATGAATAAGTGCACCCATTGGGATATGAAACGGCAATGCTGGAATGTCCAAATACGTTTTACCCGCCATACTCGGGTGCAGATCTATGCTATAGGAACCAACTCCAACACGATCTGTGTAAAACTTGCCTGTTCGACCTTCATTAAAATCTGGTGAAACATCCTGCTCAACAATTGTATATTCCGCCTTAATCCGTCTTGATTCACGAATATAGGCAGCCTTCGCCATTCCATCCTGTGTTTGGAATACATCATTGCGAAGCTTCAGCCCGGGATAGCCTGTGCCTCCGTCAAGTCTTGGTGCTTCTGTTTGAAGCCAGTAGAATAGGGATAAACTTAATTGTTTGGACTGATAGAGATGTTTTTCTTTCTCTTCTTCGGATACATCGTAAATATTCCCTAAAAAATAATCGCTTTGCGGCCAATTCATAAGACTTATATCGCCTGCGTTGATTGCAGAATGAAACTGCTTTTTATCAAAGACTCGTCGGTATTCCCAAAGAGGAAATCCTGTTTCTTGGCGGAAAAGCGTATATTCCCTTTTCTCTTTCGTAATTGGATGTGGTGCAAAAAAACTCAAATACTTATCCGGCCAAATCGCTGGATGGAAGTCCCGCCAGAATGTGTACATATCCGGCTCGTCGATTGTGTGATTCTCTCCTTCTCGATATTCCATGGCAAGCACATAGGTGAATGCCTGAATATCTAGTGGATCAGCAACTTCCAGCGCATGTATTTCACCCGTATCGCTTTTGGCTTCAGCCCCTGTCACATACTTAAGTTTAGCCAGTGGAAGCAGATCGCCAGCTTCCGTTGCATCTATGAAATAAGAAGCTGTTAAAGTTTCTTCTTTATCAGTGAGCCTGTCCTTGATAATTGAGCTGATCAGGGTTCTGTCTTCCTTGTGCACATCACTAACGACTGTATTCAACCTAATCGTCAACTGACCAGTCAAGACATATGGCATAAGCATATCTTGAAGTACTTGCAGACTGACACGGGGATCATGGCAAATATTGCTGACCAGGCCATTACCTGGATTGAATTGCTCGGCTTTCTTATGAACATTCATCTGCTCCAAATACCACTTTCGAACTCTCCCTCGATATTCCCGGTACCTTCGTGTCGACCCGAACTCCTCGATCCACGGATGCTCATCCGGGGGCACTCCTTGGGAAGTGACCTGGCCGCCGATCCAATCCGTTTCCTCTGTCATTACGACCTGTAATCCATTGGCACAAGCTGACAAAGCTGCTGCACAACCGCCAAAACCACCGCCTGCAATAATCAAATCTGTATGAGATGTATTCATTTACAAGTAAACCTCTTTGTTTGTTCTTGCAGATTCATAGATTGCACATAGCATTTTCATGACCTCTACGCCGTCCGCAACGGGTGCCAAAGGTTCTTTTCCTTCAATGCAACATTCAACAAAGTGGTTGATTTCATTGGTGAATGCTGCCTCAAAATCAAAGCTCAGGCTATCCACTTGAGGCGTGACATTAAGAATCGTGTTATTTTTTTCGGTGACCAGAACTAACTCCGGCTCGATTTCCGCTCCACCTTTTTCCCCGAACAGCTTCACGTACAATTCGTCCTCTTTCGCCTGAAGCGTAAAGCTCACATCGATAAAAAGGGAAGCGCCGTTTTCAAAACGGATAAGCGCGTTGGCTAGATCTTCCACATCATTCAAAGAAGCATCATAATCAGCAGCCTTGTAAAAACTTAGGTTCTGAATATTGCTTCTATTGCCGAGTTTTGAGTACGTATTTCCACTAACCGATACCGGTCTCGGTTTCCCCATCATGTACCAGCAAATATCGACCATGTGTACGCCTAAATCCATGAGAGGACCTCCTCCAGATTTAGCTTTATTGCTGAACCAACCACCGGGATTGCCGAGTCTTCGTAGACATGTGGCTTTTGCGTAATAAATATCACCGAGCTCATCTTGATCAATGAATTGTTTGAGTAGCTTCGTATTGCTGCCATGACGTCTGACAAACCCGACCTGTAGGATTTTGCCGGAGCGCTTCACTGCCTCTTCGACAGCCAGTGCTTCCTCGACCGATGTACTCAATGGTTTTTCAACTAGCACATGTTTCCCTGCATCAAGCGCGGCAATCGCAATTTCCGCATGTGTATTGTTCCATGTACAGATGCTGATTGCATCGATGTCCGGATTTTGAAGCATTTCCTCATAATTCAGATACAGTTTGACAACTCCATAAAGCTCCCCAGCTTTTTTCAATCGTTGCTCGTTACTGTCACAAAACGCCATCAATTCGACGTCTTGGTTCTTTGAATATGGTTTAATATGAAACTCTGAAATAGAGCCTCCTCCAATCACACCTACTCTTAACATTTCTTCATCCCCCTTTTACTTATGGTCATTTATAACGAATAATTTTCGTTAATGATTTTGACTTATTCGATATCAAATCTTCAAAGGCAGAAGGTGTTTCTTGAAAATCCACCTCATCAGTCAAAAATGACTGAATATCAATCCGCTTGTCACTAAGCAATCGAAGGAACTCCCCGACATTTCTTCCTTCAGTCCATCGGATATAGCCGTATGGATAATCCGTTGCATCCTTTTCATAAAGTGGATCATAACGGCCAGGTCCGCCAGCCCGTGAAATCAAAATCTGTGCTTCTTTGGCAAACATGAGATTTCGAGGGAAATCGGGTTCGATATCCCCTACGATTACCACTTTCCCTTGATTGCGAATCCAGTTCAGGCAGTGATGGGTAAGTGGGGATTTCTTTCCTCCCGCGCATAGAAGTACCGCGTCTGCTCCTCGACCATTTGTCGCTTTTTTCAGTTGGATTTCCATGTCCGAAAGTTGCGTGAATGCCTGAATGTTCTCTTCTTTCAGCTGGGCAATACGTTCAGGTTGGATATCCACAGCAATGACGTTATAGGCAGCTGCGTCTGCTATTTTGGCAATCATCTGGCCCAATAAACCAAGTCCGACAATGACGATTGTTTCTCCAAATTGCAGATTGGCTACACGCAAAGCATGAATCGCAATGGCCCCTATCCCCGAAAAAGCAGCTTCCTTCACTTCAACGCCTGCTGGTACTCTCGCGCATAATGTGATAGGCACACTCAAGTATTCGGCATGACCCACATATGGTGCTCCGTAGCAAGCCACGATATCGCCAACTTGATAATCACCCGCCTGTTCCCCGCACTCTTCAACTACCCCGACCGCACTGTACCCTAGTTGAATGTCCCGGGCATCACTTATGCCAATTAAGGTCGTCTCAGTCCCTGGCGATACTGCTGAATAGAGTGTTTTAATCAGTAAGTATGATGGCTGTATTTCCGGTTTGTTGCAGTTCTTGATGTGAACCACTTGATCACGTGCAATAATTGTCTTCATTTGGTTTGCTCCTAACTAGTTGAACCATTTTACCAGATTCGATTTGACAAATTCATCGTCGTTCAAGTGAGGGTATGCTGCATACACACGATCAATTTCATCACTTTGATTTGGACTCAATTTTTCCTTGTCTAGCAAACACCAATTCCCCTTGAGAATTCCTTGCCTTGTCAATACTTCGTTAATACCTGCGATACTTCCTTTAAAATGGTTGTTTGGATCAAAGAACGCAGCATTCGCATCGGTGATTTCCTGGCCGAGTGTAAGCAATTCATGCGGAACCTTATTGTGTTTAATTGACTCTTTCACCTTGTGGAAAATATCCACGGTTGTTTTAGTCCAGACAGACCAATGTCCGAGTAAGCCACCGACAATTTGTTTCTCCACCTTTTTTCCAGCAATATCAATGCGGTATGTTGTCAACAAATCGTTGATGATGTTATCGTCATTCCCTGTGTAGATAGCAATTTCTTCATTTCTGCTTGAATGGCAAACCGCCCGTATTACATCGAATGTTTGGTAACGATTGAAGGGAGCCGCTTTAATGGCATGGACATTTGGTATTTCAGCGAGTTGCTTCCAAAAGTCAAATGTCAAAATGCGTCCGCCGACTGCCGGCTGCAAATAAAAGCCGATGACCGGAATCACTTCTGCCACCTTTCTGGTGCGTATTAGCAAATCCTCTTCCGTTGCGTCCTGCAATCCGCCCATACTAAGTAATCCAAGATCATATCCTAAATCCTTCAAAAATGTGGCTTCACCAACTGCTTGCTGGAGCGGACCACTGATTCCACCTATTTTAATAAAAGATTTCGGTACCCGAGCATTTTTAATTTCTTCCATCGCCAATGACAATACTTTTTCATATAGATTAAATTGTGGATCGCGTATTTCAAACTGTGTCGTATGGACACCTACCGCAATTCCTCCTGCACCCGAATCAATATAATAACGTGTCAATGCCCGTTGACTAGCTTCATCAAGCTGCCGGTCCTCTGTCAGGGCTAAAGGATGGGCAGGAATGACTGTCCCTTCAAGCAAGTGTTTCTTAACTTCCGGATTCAACATTCAGAACGCTCCTTTCCGCTCTTGGAAATGAGTAGGTTTGTTGTATGTATCCCCGTTGTTCATGAGCCACTCCGCTGTCATATCAAGCATCTGCTGAATGGTCACTTTTGGATAGCCAAACAGCTTGTGCGATTTTGAAGCATTGTTCAAAAGGGATGTCTGTTGTTCTTCATTGACAAATTGAGGCGTTTTCTCAAATCGTTTGCCGAATTCCTCAGCAAGCCAGCGTACGGAAAGCGTCTCTGGACCTGTAACATTCAGAATCACTGGAGGGCTTTGGCAATGCAAAAGAGAGCGTAGAGCGTATTCGTTGGCATCTCCCTGCCAAATGACATTGACACTACCCATCGTAAGATCGATTGGTTTCCCCGCCAAAACTTGCTTCGCAATTTCAAGCAGTACGCCATATCTCAGGTCAATTGCATAATTCAAGCGAAACAGCAGCATGGGTGTCTCGTTCGTCACGGCGAAATTCATCAGTACCCTTTCTCTTCCTAAACAAGACTGTGCATATTCACCGATAGGTCCAGGAATCGTATCTTCCGAGCAATTTCCATTGACGACATTGGTTAGTGGATAGATATTTCCTGATGAAAAAGCCACGATACGTGAATTCTTGTATTTCTCAGCAATTCTACCAGGCAGATAGGCATTCATTGCCCAAGTGAAATGCTCATTTCCAGATGTACCGAATTTATTGCCCGCCATAAAAATTACATTCTTCACATCAGGAAGTGCTTGCAGTTCTTCATCCTTCAGCAAATCGACAGCTACCGTTTCAATCCCGAATTCCTCAAGTTCCTGTTTTAAAGTTCCTGAAGAAAAACGGGAAGCCCCTATCACCTTTTTCGTTACCCCCGCTTCATGAATGGCTCTTTTCGCCATTTTTGCTAAAGTCGGACCCATTTTCCCCCCAACTCCCAAAATTAACAGGTCGCCGTCGATTGATTTCATGTCCTCGATCAATTGGGCTGATGGCCTCGTCATAAATTCTTCTAACTGTTCAAGTGTTTTCATGTTCTCCACTCCTATAGGGTTATTTTATGGCTGTATATCTGTTCATTAAAAGAAATGTCCGAATATAGTCCTTAAATGCGCGGTTGCAAGTTTATTGTGAAACATTGATATCAATATTGTTTTGACATATTCGAATTTTCTAATTAATATGAGTTCAACATCACATTAAAGGACATGTCACTACGTTGCATGAAATATGAGGGGGAAAGACATTGGCTGACTTTCAAGATACGTCGGACATTAAGATTGGCATCATCGGACCAAAGGAATTAGTCGAACAAACACGGGAAACCTTGAAAATATTCCCGAATTTCAATCCAATTTTCCGAATCACGACTCCCACCAGCCAAATCGATCAAATCGCAAAAGAGTTGATCAATGAAATCAATGAAGTGGAAGTATTAATGATCACTGAGTATCATTCTTATAATTTCGTCAAACAAAACGTGGACTTCAAGATTCCCGTGCATCATATGCCGTTGATGGGAACCGGGCTGTACCGTTCTCTTTTTCTGATTAAAATCGCCGATCATTTAAGCTCTCTGTCAATTGATACATTCGAAAAAAAATATGTGGAACATATTTTGGTCGAAATGGAAGAAAACTCACACAAACTTCTCTTTTACAAGAACAATACCCCCAGCATCGATATTGAGGAAATCGTCCAGTTCCACCTGGAAAATTACAGGTATCATCAGTCGGTCGCCCTCACGGGAATACAGGAAGTAGCCAACCAACTTACCCTTTTACAGATTCCTGTTCAATGGGTGACACCCACTCAGCAGGATATGATTGTGTCTCTAGAAAGAGCACTCCTGGCTACTACCACGCGAAGAAACAAGGAATCCCAAATCGTTTTCGGTTTAATCAATATCGACAACTATAAGAGTGTCAGCCTCAAATACTCCACTGAACATGAAGTTCAATTACTTAAACTGAAACTTCAGCAAATGTTACTCGACTACATCAAGACGTTGGATGGACATCTTATCAACCTTGGTGGCGCAGAATATTCATTCATCACCACTCGGGGCATTTTTGAACGAGAGACACGGGGATATAAATTCATTCCCTTGCTTCAAGATGTTAAATCCCAGCTTGGCGTGACGATTAGTATTGGAATCGGCTTTGGCCAAACCGCTGCAGAGTCAGGAAATCATGCACGCCTAGCGCTGCGTCAATCAATCGATTTTGGCGGCAATGTCTGCTACATTGTTCGTGAAGACCAAAGTGTCATTGGACCGGTCGATATCGCTTCGCATATGCAATATGAAATTTACAGCCTTGCCATCACAGACCCAATGCTTTTGGAACGGGCAGAGAAAGCCGGTATGTCCGCATCCTATATGTCGAAGTTGATGGCTCGGGTCTCACGCCACAAAAAGGTTGAATACACTGCACAGGAACTGGCTACCACACTTAACATCACTCTGAGAAGTGCCAACCGAATTTTATTGAAATGGTCGGATGCAGAACTCGTCGAAATCATTGGTGAAGAGAAGATCACGCATAAAGGTAGGCCTCGACGGATTTATCGGTTGAGTTTCATAGAATAATAGATTTCAGGCCGATAGAGTTTTCTGTCGGTCTTTTGTTATTTCATGTTACAAAAAAACCGGTTTCCCTGACCTTTCACTCTCATTGGCCGCTTCTAGGAAACGGATGAGTTCCGTCGTTTCGTGCAACGGCACACTCGGGATGCCGCTAACGAAAAAGTCGATGATGTGTTCTAGTAGGCATGCGTAATAGGGTTTGTCACCCGCTTGAACCGTCATGCATTCACTCCCATCCTCAAAATGAACGAGTGCACCAAACTGGTTGTTTCCTTTTCTATTGCCTCTGATGGTCCCGATACGTCCGTCAATCCATAACCCTGTCATGATGTCATGATGTTCATTTGAAATTGCGGACACCGATTGGGTGCCAGGACCGAGAATCGCATAGAGCATTTCAGCCATGTGGATTCCGTACCAAAAATATCCCTGCTCTCGGTCAATCATGTCCATGGGACCGAAGCAATCGGCTCCTATAATCTGTCTTCCTGCATTTTCATGAAGAATCTTTGTTAATCCTTCTGCAAAGCGTAATGCCGAGGAACTCATGATAGGCGTTCCATACTTTTCCGACAAGTGCACCATTTCTGTTGCTACTTTCGAATCGAGACTGAATGGTTTGTCGATAAAAATGGGTTTTCTGTACGACACGATGCTTTTCAGCTCTTCAAAATGAACGGTTCCATCGACGGATTCAAGCAAGATTGCATCACATTCATCCGCCAATTGTTCTTTTGTCTGGACCATCTGGACGTCATAATTCTCGCGCAGTTCCTGAGTGAACTTCTCCACTCTTGACATACTGATTTCAAAATCCGGTGAACCGCCTGGAAAAGCGATGGTTACTTTGCCACCTTTCACATTGAAAGGATGGCTTGGGTCATTCAGCAATTTCGTGAATGCCACCGCATGAGATGTATCAAGTCCAATGATTCCAATGTTCAAAGCTGTCATGGTTTCATCACTTCTTTCCATTCAGGACATGGCATGGGGGTTAACTATCATTTCATGCCAGACATTTGAATTCCTTCAGTAAAGTAACGCTGGAAGAATAGGAAAATCAGAAACGTCGGGATAAAGGACACGGCAGATCCGGCCATTTCAATTCCGAAATTCCCCTCTTTGCCAAGCATAGATGCAAGACCTAGAGTTATCGGGAACATCGTTTCTTCAGTCAAGTAAATCAACGGTTGGAATAAGTCGTTCCAGTTTGAGATGAAAGAGAACGTTCCAACAGTTGCAACAACTGGTATGGATAACGGCAAAATGATCTTAAAAAACACTTGAAGGTCACTCGCACCATCGATATATGCCGCTTCTTCCAAATCGTTTGGAATGTTCTGCAGAAATTGCCTAACTAAAAACACCCCCATAATGCCCCATACCTCTGGAACAATCAAAGCCCAGTACGTGTTGATCCAACCAAAGTCCGAAAACATTATGTACTTAGGGATAATTAATAATTGTTGAGGAATCATGATTACGCCCATGAAAATCCAGAAAATCAAGTCACGGCCAACAAATTGCTTCTTCGCAAAAATGTAGCCCAATACCGCGCATAAGAACATTTGGCTAAGAACAGGAATAATGGTAATCACGACAGAGTTCCATATCCATCTGACAAACATCCCATCTCTCATGATGTACAAATAGTTTCCGATGGTTGGATCTTCTGGAATCCAGAACAACGGATCCATCTGCGCGAATTCGACTTCTTTAAACGAACCAAGAATCATTATGAAAAACGGCATCAGGAATGCGAATCCCAATATGAACAACGCGATATATGAAATTACTTTTTTCATGATGACTAATCTCCTTTCTCAAAGATCGAAGGTTTAATAAAGATTCGAGTCTTTGCCAAGATACTTTCTTTGAATAAGTGAAATCACGAGAATGATAAAGAATAATACATAAGACAATACAGCGGCATAGCTTAAGTTAAGACTTGTGAAACCTTGTGCATATAAGTAGTAGACCAGGGTCGTCGTAGCATAATTCGGTCCTCCGCCTGTCAATAAAAAAGCCGAGTCGAAAATTTGGAACGATCCGATCGTAGTTGTGATTAATACATAAAAGTGAATAGGCTTCAATAACGGGAACGTAATGGTCCAAAAAATACGTAACGTCGATGCCCCATCCATTTGCGCTGCCTCATACAATTGCTTGTCTATCGATTGTAATCCCGCAAAGTAGTAAATCATCGTGCTTCCCGCAACCTTGAATATACTTAACCCAGCCAGTACGGCCAGAGCTTGACTGGAATTAGACAAGAACAACTGAGGCTCAATGCCAAAGAAACTTAGGATAAAGTTAATCATCCCCGCCTCTGTACCCTTGAACAACCATCCCCATATACCTGCGATAATGACAAATGAAGTGACAACGGGTAAAAAGAAAATCCCTTTGAAAAATTTGGCACCGCGCACGCCGGAATTGATAATTAATGCCAGAATTAAACCTAGCGCCATTGTCGGCACGATATAATAAATTGAAAATTTAACCGTATTCCAGATAGCTTTCCATGCTAGTGAATCGTGGAGGAAATATTGCCAATGTTTGAGACCGACGAAAACGGGTTCTCCAATGATTCTCCAATCCATAAATGTTAAATAAAAGCTTAATAGGAATGGATACACTTGGAAAATAGTGAAGTGGATTAGAATTGGAACTAAAAAAAGATAAACGATCGCGTTGCGGTTCCATTCTTTTTTAAGCCTTTTTCCTAGCGGCGGTTTAGTTTTCTTGATAGTAAGTGCCTTGCTCACCGTAACCACCCTTTCCTGTGGATGTTTAAATAATAGAGAGTTTGATCTAACAAAGACCAAACTCTCTACTAACTTATTTAATTGACTTTTGCCTTGATTGCTTCAGCAGCTGCGTCCGCTGCTTCTTTTGGTGTTTTCTTGCCTTCCATCATTGTTTGAAGTTCAGCTTGAATCATTGGCATGATTGTACGGCCTTCAGGATGAATGACACCAGGCAAAGCATATTGTGTATAAGTTGCAAGTTGCGCTAAATATTCGTTATCCCCAAAAATGTCTTTCGCTGACTCACGAGTAGGAATATATTGAGTCACTGTATTGAATGCTCGTTGACTCTCAGTGTTAGTCATGAATTTGATGAACTCAGCAGCTGCATCTGCGTTATCTGTATTGATTGGTGATACGAACATTCCTGTTGTTCCGTATGTCACTTGTTCCTTGTTTTTCATTGGAGGAGCGATGACGAATTCAAAAGTATCTTGATTAAGCAAACGACTGACTGAAATCCCCGATCCAGTAATGGCCATCATTTTCCCACTGTCCCATAAGTCGTCATGGGCGATGGCAGTAATCGAGTCTTTTGGAATCCATTCTTTTTTATACATATTGTTGATAAATTCGAATGCCTCTACACCAGCGTCATCATTGATTTTTACCTCACCATTTTCAGTCAACACTTCTCCGCCAGCTTGCCATAAGAATGGATATAACGTCCCATTCATGGAACCTCCGCCTCCGAAACTTGTAGCATAGTAACCTTTTTCTTTAGCTTTGGCTGCCCATTCTTCAAATTCATCCCATGTTGCAGGAAGTTTGGAAGGGTCTTCGCCAATCGCTTTTACGATGTCCGTATTATACATAAGCGTATATGCTTCCTGAAGGATTGGCAGACCATACACTTTATCTTTCCAAGTTGTCGAAACCAATGCCGTTTCCACGAAATCTTCCATATCGTTATCTTCCAGATATGGTGTCAACTCCAATAACATCCCTGCATCTGCATACTGTGGCATTTGGTCAGGAATAACGTAAAAGACGTCCGGACCATTGTTAGCTGCAAGAGCAGTCAATACTTTTTGGTCACGGTTTGCCCAAGGAATTTGTTCGAAGTTAACTTTTACCCCTGTTTCTTCTTCATATTTCGAAATGATTTCTTCCCACATCGGACCTTCAATTTTTTGATCACCTGTGAAAGGATGAGCCCAAACCGTGATTTCTCCAGAAATACCGTCTCCATCTTTGCTTACTTCCTTCTTCTCTTCTCCATCGTCTGCTGTTTCTTGACACCCAAAAAGAAGTGCGGCAAACAAAACTAACATTAGGAAAAATCCATACTTTTTCAACATCATAATCCCCCTTAGGATATTAATATTTTTATTGGAAAGAAGTTTACTACCGACTGTACTTTTGGTGAATCCCCCTTTCATAAAAGACTTAGAATGGACTTTAAGGAAATCACATGCCGTTTTGAAATCGCGGAATGAAAGCGCTGTCAATCGACTTGCCTTTTCCCGTTGAACGAAAGATAGATTGATACGGATTTATTTATTTGACGGAAATTTACACTATATACTGAAATTACTAAATTATCCGTCAACTTGTTTAAATCTTATATGATTTCCAGTCAAGAGACAAGTCTCTTAAATGTCCTTAATTGGTGTAAACATAATTATTTTGAAGCATCATCCATCACATCCAGTAAAATGAAAGATTGTTTTCGAACTCTTTATCTTTTATAGTTAAGACTCAAAAGGTGGGATTGATATGAACTGGGAAAACTTTAATCGCGTCGCAATTCGGATGATGGAGCTAGCGTATATCAATATTTTGTGGATTTTCTTCACACTGGTAGGACTTGGGATCTTCGGTTTTTTCCCTGCAACGACTGCCATGTTTGGAGTTATTCGAAAACAGTTAAGCAAAGAGGAAGACATAAAAATCTTCCATACATTTTGGACACTATTTCGCCAGGATTTCATGAAAGCAAATGGCTTGGGATTAATTTTTGCCGCAATTGCTTACTTCCTGTATTTTGACATTTCATTCATACACTTGAATAATGGAAGATTTGATTTTTTACTTCCGGTCATCTCCTTTATTCTGATCTCGTACATAGTCACCATCTTATTTATTTTTCCTGTCTTTGCCTATTTCGATTTAAAATTTCTGCACTATATTAAACAAGCGTTTCTTATCGCCATCACTTCCCCAATAGAGGTTGTGGCAATCGGTGTAGTAGTAGGTGCAACCTATTTTCTAATCAGCCTTTTTCCTGGTGCCATCCCTTTGTTCTCGGGAAGCATCATTGCTTATTTAACGACTCTCATCGGACTTCGAGCATTTAGACGAATCGAAAGAAAGAAGTTTGCACAACAAGATAACAAGACAATCCTTTAAATTATTTTTTTAGAATAACAAAAAGAATCCAATTTGATTGAAGAAAATCAAATTGGATTCTTTTTGTTTTTAAAGCTGCAGCCTTATGGAACGTAGTCAATAATCAATTGAGCTCAATAACTCTCTTATTTCATTATATGCTTCTGGAGTCACATCAGTTGATTTGGCTTTTTCTAATTGTTCCAATGCTTTTTCAAGATGTTTTTTTGATTGTTCGATGCGATTGCTATCACGATGATGAATGGACTGTTTGATTGAGTTTATTAGTTTTTGACTCAAGGAATGAATTATGTTTCCAGATTCACTATGGTGGTATACAACATCAAGAGTTTTTTCATGTGTAATTTTTTCAGTGACGTTGATTTTCATCAAGTTTGATCCATTGGCATAATAAATATCGCCATCGTCTCCAAGTGTCATTAACTCTGCAGATGATAGTGTTTTATATTCTAGTGTAGCAGGATCGATGACCGTAATTTTTCCTGCTAATGTCGTAAACATCAAACCATCGGCATTCCAACGAATTTGAATAGGTCTCCAACGTCCATAGTCGGACACTTCCGGATAAATATTTTCACTTTTTACAATGTCTAGGGATTCTGGATCCATTGCGAAAATAGTGCCGCCAGTTGCAGACCAAAGCAACCCGTCAGGTCCAAGTTTCATGCCACTGATTAATTTAGGTTGCACAGTTACTCCTGGAATCTGCGGCACAAACTCCTCCACTACCTCTTCTTTTTCAATATCCCAGACAAAGATTTTTGCTGCATCTTCAGTAGGTTCAATGCCGAGACCTCCTGCCACGGTAGTTGAGCCATAAAGCTTTCCATCTTTTTCAGCAAGTCCAGCAATCGATTGATTATGGATTACATTTTTATAAACCTTAGTATTTTCTATATTATTTGGATCAAGCACAGTTAATCCTCCACCAAGAATACCGTAATCAGGAATTGTTCCGATAAAAAGTTTTTCCTGAACTGGGGTCATAATAAATGGTCGGTCTTCATCACTAATCTCGTAAATTTTCTTTAATCCGCTCGTGTCAGATACCGGTTTATTGGTGTCTAATTCATATATTATGGCACTTGGATAGACCCCAAAATACATTTTATCCCCAATTGCAGCCATACCTTCCGCTTGTCCTAGCGTAAATGACTCTGATACACCAGTCGTTGGATCATAGGAACTGGCTGTGCCTCCTGGGTATCCGCTCATATAGAGTTTTCCATTATTAGCTTTTTCTAATGTTTGGATAGGAATAGGATTTCCGACAATCGGATATTTTATGGACTTCACTTTCTTTGTATCCAAATTAATAAACGATACTGCTCCTCCAAACTGCACTGTCACCAATGACAAGCCTGGCAGGTCGGAATCATTCGGCATCGCAACCCACGAAGTATTTCTTAAAAAAGTACCAAATTTAACCCCTGTGTCAGTGGCTTCTAAAGTAGTTAGATTTACTTCTTTCAATATACTGCCTTGCAGGAAATAAACGCTGTTACTGCCTGGTTTACCTGGAACGATACGTAAACCTTTGTTTCCAGTATAGTGGGTATCGCTCCATTCACCAGTTTCAGTGTCATAGAACAGTAGTGCATTATTTCCCCCACCGATCCCGGCAATAATATACTTTCCAGCAGCATCTAACTGCCAAATGTTAGTACTTCCCTGGATTGCTGAGCTCGGAAGTTCTATTTTTTCCGACTCGCCAGTTTCCACATTCAACTTAACCAAATATCCATGTATGCCAATCCCGAGATAAAGGTAACCATCATGATAGGCAGTGGAACGGGAATATTCCTGGCCGGGTGCTACGCTTCCATAGTCTTTCATTTCCCCTGTACTCGGATCGTATCTGCCAGCTTTTGCATTAGGAAATGAACCATAGTAAACTCTTCCTTGTTCATCATATGAAAGTCCATAAACTACGGTTTCACCAATTCCACCGACATTGACAACTTCTTTTGTTACTGGAGAATATTCAAATAGATCTCCATTCCCTCCGATGTAAACATTTCCATTAGGCACCGTAATATGTGACCATGAGCTACCTGTGCCATCCAAAGGATAAGTCCGAAGCACTTCTTGACTGACTAAATCAATTACTTGGAATATTGCTGGATCCCCAGATGCAGTTGTGTACATGACATCACGGCCATCTTCATTTCCATAAGTTGAATCATAAATAGCAATACTTCTAATTTGAGCTCCGAGGTCTACAGGGTCACTGAACTTTTTGTCAACCTCTGCTGAAGCTGATTGAAATGTCATAAGGAATGTACTTAAGACTAATAAAGATACAATAAATGAACTGATAATTTTCTGAAATAATCTTTTCATATTAATCTCCCTTCAAAATTATGTTCTTTTAGTACAACAGCAAAAAAATAATCACCTCCTAACTGAGACGCCAAAATTTTTAGGCACTATCAAATGACAACGCTTTCAAAAATCTGTAAGTCTCCTATTAATATTTGTAATTTTCTGTTTGTTAAATACTATTATTAAAACAATATATTGGTATTAGCAAGTCTTTAAATGGACTTAAAGGAAGCAGGGGAACGGTTCTCTTGCTTCCTATTAAAGATAGTTACCATCTGTTTTTTACTAATTTTCAGGAATATTTATAAGATTATAGTATATATCCACCAGAAATTAGTGAGGGCTAGAGTCGTCAATCAATCTGGGGATATATATTGAGTGGTAACTCAACATCAAGCTGCAAGGATTATGGGTTTTTCCCCTAATCTTTTATTTAAAGAATAGGATAGGGGTATTAAACAAAGAAAAGGACTGAACCCTGTATTGGATTCAGTCTGAAATGGGATTGATTTTTGATTGGCAATAGCCGATCAATTGATGATTGAAAAACTATCCAAATTCATAGTCTTTATAACGTTCTTTTCTCCGTCCTTCCCCCTGCTTATATAAGTTTAAACCTGTCTATTTCCATGCACTGAATCTCAAAGTATTTCCTGTCTATCATTACTATTTTTTCTTAATCACAAAAGATATGGACCATCAAGCAAATAAAATTGCTGATAAATAAACGACGAATGTAACCGTGATACTGCTCAGAACCGTCGTCATTAGAACGGTTTGCGCAGCAATGTCTGGATATACATCATACTCTAGGGCAAGGGTTGCACTGTTCCTTGAAGTCGGAAACGAACTTCCTATAAACAACGATTGAGCGACTACACCATTTAGCCCCAAAAGGTAAATAAGTATAAGTGCGATACTTGGACCGATAATTAATCTTCCTATACTACTTACAAGTACCATCTTGTTAAATAGGGTTTTAAATTGGATTTTCGCGAGTTGCGCGCCTAATAGTATTAATGCAATCGCGATAAACGCATTGGCGAGTTGATCTATTGGCGTCCATATAAATTTAGGAATACTGATATTGAAAGCATTAAATATCCCACCAAGTATCATCGCATGAATAATCGGAAGTACCAGAAGTGCCCTGATTACGTCGAGTCCAGATTTTGTAGCTGAAATTAGGTTGTATAACCCATATGTGTAGGTGATGATGTTTTGAAATATTAATACGATAATCTGGATTGAAATGCCTAGAGGATTTAACTGGAAGATTAATTGGCTAACAGGTATTCCATAGTTCCCTGAATTCATTAATACTACACTATTTTTGAATATCCCTGATTCTCCTTTATCCAGTTTAAGAATTTTAGCAATCAACATGCTTACCAGCATCAAACAAAGACTAAAGATGATTAGGTAACTAATAATTTCAAAAAGGACATGAATATCGACTTTTGTTTCATAAATATTGATAAAAACAGCTGCCGGCATGAAACAATATGTAATTAAATTCGAGAGAGCTTTTAAATCAAAATTAAACTTTCGTTGCAAGAACGCGCCAATTAGCAAGAGGATTAATATTGGCAATATAACATTTAGAAACACTATACCTAAAAATGACATTTCTATTGCTCCGTTCGTTTGTGAATCAGTATTCATTAATATAAAATTTCCATTTTTAATAGGCACAGCGCTCTCCCATGGAAAGAGGAGCTGTCTTGCGGAATACCAACAGGATTTAACTTATCCTATAGTTAAAAGAAAAACCGACACCTACGCATCGGTTCTCACTCTTCTATATCTTAAACTACTATCATAACGAAATAACGCCAAATAGTATCGCAGCAATAATCATAACTAATGAAGAGGCAACTACCCATTTCAAGGCATAGCGCTGGTTCTGGCCGTAGTCAATTCCAAGCATACCGACTAGCAGATAACCTGCCGCATAAAGCGGACTTAGCACGTGGACAGGTTGACCAAGAACGGATGCACGGGCAATTTCAGCCATAGGAATATTGTAGCTGGCAGCTGTTTCGCCAATGATTGGGATGATTCCATAATAATACGGATCGTTTGCCATGAAATACGTAAATGGCATGCTCGTGATTGCAGTGATTAAAGGTAGCTGACTTCCTAATTGTTCCGGAATGACTTGCACAAGTGCAGTCGCCATAGCATCAACCATCTCAGTTCCGTTCATAATCCCCGTGAATATACCCGAGGCAAAAACTAGTGCGACAACTGCAAGAACATTCCCAGCATGGGCTGTAATGCGTTCTTTTTGCTCCGCCAGGTTTGGGTAATTAATCATGGTAGCGATGGCAAAACCAAGCATAAAGAGAACTGGCAACGGCAACAGGCCGACAATTAAGGCAATAAGAAGACCGATAGTCAGTCCAGCGTTTATCCAAATCAATTTTGGACGTTTTAGCGCTGCAAGCTCTCCCTCATTATCAACAGTTGCGGCGACTTGAACCTCGGATAGGTTTATTTCATTGGCGTTTGGGACATCAATTTGATGGATGCCAATCCGTTTACGTTCTTTTATTCCAAAGTACCAAGCAACGAGAAAAGCAAAGCCTAATCCGGCTGCCATCACAGGAACAAGCGGAAGGAAGACTTCCTCAGTTGTGAGCTGTAACGAGCTGATGACTCGAGCTGTTGGTCCTCCCCAAGGTGTCATGTTCATGACGCCTATGGAGAGAAGTGCGAGCGTAGCGAGCATGTATAAATTCATTTTCAGCTTTTTGTACAATGGAAGCATGGCTGTGACGGTTATAATGAATGTTGTTGTTCCATCCCCGTCTAGGGCAACAAGCGACGCGAGCGCAACTGTTCCAAGTGCAATTTTTAACGGATCACCTTTTACAATACGCAAAATCATATTTACAATTGGTTCAAATAAACCTGCATCAATCATGATGCCGAAATAAAGGATAGCGAACACGAGCATGACGCCTGTAGGAGCGACTTGGGCAATCCCTTCTAGCATCATATCTCCAATGCCCGTGTAGAACCCGCCAATTAAGGCAAATACAATTGGGACTATTATTAATGCCAGTAGTGCTGACATTCGCTTCGTCATAATTAATATCATGAAAACTGCAACCATACTATATCCGAATAGTGCTAACATTTTAAATTCCCCCATTATTGTAAGCGCTTCATTTTGGTTTACTTTAACAGGGGCACGCTTTGAAAAATAGATTAGTTGTTTTAATTTAATAATCGGTAATTAATTTCATTTTTTTCATAAATTTTATACAATAACTATCCGTCTCATTTAAAAGTGCTTGCTAGGTCGTTTGTAACGACGTTCTGGACGACCAACACTGCCGTAGACAATATCCACTTCCAATAAGTTACTAGAAACCAAATATTCTAAATAGCGTCTGGTAGTGGAGTGACTGGCACCAATTTGAATTCCAACCTCTTCAGCATTAAGGCTAGTGGACTCAGCATTCATTGCTAGTATAACTTTACGCAGTGTATGTTTGTCGATGCCTTTAGGCAAGGAATCGGTATTATGTTTTGACTCGGTTATTGGAACACTTTTGTGAAAGATACGTTGTATATCTTCTTGTTTGATAGGAGCATTCGACTTCCAGGATTCCCGTGTTTGGAGGTAATTTTCAAGAGTTGAAAAAAAGCTGTCCACCATAATCGGTTTCAGTAGATAGCTAAAGGCCCCTCCACGCATTGAATCTCCAATTGTCTTTGCATCATTTGAAGCGGTTATCATGATGACATCAATATTGCGGTGAGCCTGTTTGATTTGAAAAAGTATATCAATTCCATTTGCATCAGGAAGATAAACATCGAGCAGGATGAGTTCTGGTGTGATGACGTTCAACAATTGAATGGTTTCTAAAGCGGTTTGTGCTTTCCCTACCACTGTGAAATCTTCTTTATTTTTTATAAGCTGTTCATATACAGAAGCGGCGATCGGGTCATCCTCAACGATAAGTACCCCAATTGAAGGGTTGTTCATTATTTTTTCTCTCCTTCATTATTGTGTAATCGCTTTTGTTTTTGGAATAGCGATTGTCATACATGTTCCTCCTTGTAAACGATCTGTCCGGTACCATTCCCCACCTAACTGATGCAAGGCATGTTGCATAATTGCCAAGCCAAGTCCATGCTGGGCATGATTTTTAGTTGTCGCTCCTTCTGTAAAGAAATAAGCTTCTTCTTCAGCGGTCATGCCTTTACCATTGTCCTCAATATCCATAATCAACTCATCTCCAAAGTCTGTAAAGGACAAGTGGACAGTGGCGTTTGTTCCTTTAAAGGCTGAAGAGGCTTCTAGGGCATTATCAATCAAATTGCCAATTACTGTTACGATATATTCGCTTTGAATGGTTTCAGGGAAGTCTAGCCACTGGCTGTTTGCGTCAAATGTGAGCGATGCTTTCATTTCTTTGGCGCGGTTCACTTTCCCAAGAAGAACGGCAACAATCAAAGGATCTTTGACTGTAGTCATTAAAAAGGTGACTGTTTGTTGCAATTCTTGCACTTCCATCTTCATAAATGCCTTTGCATCCTCGTACCGCTCCAATAGCAGGAGTCCATTTAATGTGTTTAATTTATTTAAATATTCATGAGTCTGCGCTCGAATATGGTTCGCATGCTGCTGAATTTCAATAAGTTCATTTGCCAAGTCTTCAATTTCAGAGAAGGGGCGAATTGTCAGCACATATCCTGAAATTGCTGTTTCTTTTGCTTGGATGGGCGAGATGTCGACAATGTATATCAAGTTGTTCATGAGTATTCGTTCTTGAATTAAAGTTCTAGGATTCTGCAATGCCTTTTGTATAAGTACTTGCAAATGAGGCTCTGATAGCGTGCCTACTGCATGTTCGCCTAGAATGTCACGCGCTTTTTTATTGGCAGATAAAATATCGAGCGCAGGGCTGATGGCAAGTGTCGCATCCCCGATTGATTCGAGAATGGCTTGTTTTTCGGAAAATGCATGGGAAATTTCCTCTGGCTCCAAATTAAAAATAAGAGTCTTGACCCGGCGGGCTATAAAGAAGGCGCCTGGAATGCCAATCAGCAGCGCGAGACCACCGAAACCAGCAACGCGCAATTGATATAAGAATATCACATCTTCTACTTCGCTCGTTAAGAAGCCAACGGAAGAAATGCCTATAATAGCACCCGTTTCATCATAAATTGGTGTTTTAGCTTTAACCGCTTCCCCTAAAACACCGTTATCAATAAAAATAACGGATTCTCCAGTCAACGGAATTTCGTTACTTGTTTCAGTAACTCGGCCAATTTGATCTGGATGGGGATGGGAATAACGAATCCCCTCTTTATTCGCTATCACAATATAATCCGCGCCAGTCCGAACTCTAAGTTTCTCAGTTAACGGCTGAATCGTTTTTGCTGGATTTTCTGTAGAAAACGCAGCGGTGATCGATGCGTTTTCGGCAACCAATTCGGCAACTGCCAAAGCCTGCTGTCCCGTGGTTTTCTCAATCAGTTGGTCAATAATAGATGAGAAAACAACAGTGATAACCAAAATGCAAGATACGATTACAGCTAGCATGAGAAGGACCATTTGTCCGAAAAGTCCGGGGCGCTTTAATTTAGTAGACAAAAACATTGTGTTCACCTCATACAATATGGATTCTTCTAGCGTAAAGTAGCCGAGGCCATTCGGCAAGATAAAGGAAGCATGGGGACTCTTGCTTCTTAGTATTCCCAATAATACCGCTTCGGCGCATTGTGAATGCCTCATGGATTTCTTTATCCTGTTCGCATCCCCTTATCAATTATTTTATACATAAAAAAACCGATACAGGACTAATATCCTGTATCGGTTTTCCTAAATTCATTTATTCAACTGTTACCAATTTAGCAAGGTTAGGTGGTTTTATCCACGTTGCAGCTACGGTGAAGTGTTAGCCTAACTTAAGGAGTATTCTTTCAATAATTCATCTGCTTTCCCGATACTACTCAAAGTGTGACCAG
>Ga0209013_10000208_pt1 | contig 49849 bp, 44 predicted proteins | sample Cruoilmetagenom2_FD_187291 | JGI IMG/M metagenome (GOLD analysis project Ga0209013, IMG submission 187291) | Oil polluted marine microbial communities from Coal Oil Point, Santa Barbara, California, USA - Sample 2 (SPAdes) (version 2) | ecosystem: Environmental > Aquatic > Marine > Oil seeps ...
TTCGATTAATAGTACTTTATAATCTATAGCGCGAAATACTTCAGGAAAAGAAGATTGGATATTTGCGCGCACGACCCAGTACCGGACTGAATAATTTTTTTCCAGCCTGATCACATCTTCGTCCCTCAACCTGTTATAACGACGGCTTATTACTGCTATGTCACCGGGAGTTTTTTCCAACTCTCTAGTTTCGTAAATACTGTAACCTAAAGAATCGATGCGATCTACCCACTCCTCAACGTAGCTTCTCTCCCATAGGATAGCAGAACCATCCTTCCAGGTGACGAAGATCGGTCTTTGAGAGAGTGATCTAAATTCACTCCAATTTGGATCGATTAAAAACAAATCTTCAGTAGATGTGTTTTCATTCGCCCAATTGGCGATTTCCCTTACCTGTTGATCGGGGAGATTAACCGGGTCAGTTAATTCTTTTATTATAGATCTCCCGGATAATGAGATTATTCCAAATAGCATAACAACAATAACAACAATATTCGAAGTTCTTATTTGTGCACCACTTTTCATAACCCATTTCCATATCGGGTCTATGAGGACACACAGTGTAATGACGATGAGTAATAAAATGGTCAAGATGGTGAAATCGAATAGAAAATACCACAGGATACTGACAAAATAGATAATAATTAATAGACGCTTACGTGGAAAATCATTTTCGATAAGATAAGCAAAGACAGCTATGGTCGATATCGCTGCGAACGCAAACCACAAATCGGTAGCACGCGCAGGGTGTAAAACAAGCAGGGCTGGAGATTTAATAATATATGCAGCAGCAAATGCAAGTACTAACCATAGGAGACTGACCCCAAGCCAAATCATATTGTGGGTAAATAATCTCTGCCTTTCATTTCTGTAGCGATACATAACGAGACCGTAGAAAAGTATGAAAGTAAATAAACTGGCAAATTGTATTGGTTGCCACGTAAGGGGATAAAGATGGTACGGGAAACGAACTTGGCTGGCTTGCAACCAAAGTTCATTGTCCGTGGCACCAATACTGTAAGCAGATGCCGTGATCAGAATTGTGGGCGATATGAGTAATAGCAGTAGGGCAAGGGGCTTTATCCAGTTTTTCCAATCTGATCGGTAGCGGGCTATTATTATAAATACAACCGCAAAGTAAGCGCATGCATAAACACCATACATGCTGTTGAGACTAAAAGCAAGCCCAAGCCATACCGCCCAGAAATAAGGACGCATGGCGTAAAATGCTGCTATCGCCAGTAAGAAAAAGGCAATCGAAGCGCTGGTGTGATCGAAGTAGTTTTGGACGAGTGTCCCGTGACCGATAAGAGGTGAAGGCCATAAAGCAAAAAACGCCATAGCGCCAATAGCGGCTAACCACGAGTTGCGACTTATTGTTTTTGCTAAATAAGCAGCAGCAAATAACACCAGCGCTCGTGTGGCTAGAAATAAAATTGCTAATGAATAGTCATAGGGAATATAGTTCGATAGTTCTCCTATCAATCGCCAAACCGGGGCAGCATAATGAACAAGCGTGGATACAAAAGGATCGTTAGGGTATAACGTTGGATTGGCTATGGATTGGACAAGGGGGAGGATTAAAACCTGGTTCGCGCGATATAGTTGATAGCCTGTAATCACCAGGGAAGTGAGCAATAATATCAAACCCTGTGAAAAATAAATTAACTTGTTTTTCATCGGAAATCCAGGTTCACCCCGTCTTCCACCTGGTGATTGTATAATGGTTATTAACCATTGAGCTTTCCTGTCGTTGTGATTATACTACGGGAGTGAATATAAAAAAATAAAGCGATGTATTCTACCTCTTCTAGACGCCATGTTTTGTTGTTGGAAGCGGGATGCGCCTGGACAAACAGGTACAGCATCATGACAGATAGGTGGCTGCACCATTGATATTTTAGTTTATAATTTTTATGTACGGTTCACTACTTGATTAATAAGGGATTGTACTGAAATGGAACTGGCCATTATTAAATCTTAGGAGTTATCGAATGCGTGTTTGTCTTATATCAGTAGAGATTTTTGCCTGGGGAAAATACGGTGGTTTTGGACGTGCGACAAGGTTGATCGGAGGGGAGCTTGCAAAGCGAGGTATCCCTGTTACGGCCATTGTTCCCAGGAGAAAAGGGCAGGGAGCGGTGGAAAATTTAGATGGAATAAGGGTATTGAGTTTCCGTCCCAGGGATTTTTTAACGGCAACAAAACTTTTTCGGGAGGCTGATGCTGATATCTACCACTCTCAAGAACCATCTATGGGAACCTATCTTGCCCAGAGGGCTATGCCGGACCGGAAGCACGTGATGACATTTCGGGACCCAAGGGATTTCGAGGATTGGGGTATAGAACTCAAGTTACCTTCATTGAATTATGCTCAGGTACTTGCGAATTGGATATATGAAGACAACTGGTTAGTGAAGCGAGCTGTTCAGAGGGGAGATGCCTGGTTTACGATTGGCAAATATTTAATTCCTAAAGTTAAGGCCAAGTATGAGATGAAGGGTGAGCCAGAGTTTTTGCCTACCCCGGTTCCTGTTCCAGATAAAGTTAAAAAGGCAGAAACCCCAACCGTATGTTATGTAAATCGCTGGGATCGCCGGAAAAGGCCCGATATTTTTTTTGAATTGGCACGGTCTTTTCCAGATGTCAAGTTCCTGGCAGTCGGCCAAAGCAGAGACCCGAAATATGAAGCGTATTTACGCCAGGAATATGGAAGTCTGCCTAATCTGGAAATGGTGGGTTTTGTCGATCAATTTGCTTCCGATAAACATTCTCGAATAATGGAAAGTAGTTGGGTCTTTGTCAATACCGCTGTTCGGGAAGCGCTGCCGAATGCGTTTATAGAGGCTGCTGCACACGAATGCGCAATTATGAGTTCAGTGGATCCAGATAATATCGCGTCCAAATTTGGGTACTATGCGAAGGATGATGACTTTGCCGCTGGTCTGGAGTATTTATTGGCTGAAGACCGTTGGCGTGAACTGGGTGTGAAAGGGCGTAATTATATTCACGATGTATTTGAAGTCAATAAATCCATGGACCGTCATCTTGCGATTTATGAGCAGTTAACCGGTCTGAAACGCCCAGACGCTGTCCATGCGAGCGGTTCAGAGTCGATAGAAGAAGAACAGGAGTGAATAACGAGCCTTTTTTTAATCCATCCCCGGTGATGGGATTAAAAACGGCGCGCAGCGATAGACAGCCACTTTTGTAAAAGGTGATGTGTGGTTTTGTGTCAATTCATTTAGTAGAAGTTCCCATCTGCGATATAGTTTTGCGTTTGGAAATACGGATGTAAGGTCCTCCTCTCTGACCCCGGTTGAATATACCCGATAATTGAGTGATTTTTGCTTGTAGAGCCGGTGCAATTTCGTGATCTTTTCCACGGGTGATCCCAGGTCGCGCCTGTCAAAAAACTTGATCCGTTTTGAGTAGCGCTGGAAGAGCGTATTGGAAATGGGATACAAGTCGTGGCTTCCGATACCTTTTGGACATGCAGCGAGAATCACCTTTGAACTTCTCTTTTTTGCACTCATCAGCGGCCAGAAACCTCTATCGTGAGCGAACTGGAGATCGACATCGAATGGATACATATCCGCGATGACAATATCTGCGTCAGCAATTGGGTCGATTGTGTAGTGATGTTTAGCAAATTTGATACCCTGCAGGTGAGCCTGTTGTCTATCACCACAAAATACGCCTGCGATGTTCCGCTCCGTATTCAAAACCATGTTCACAACAAAATCCAGACCGATGATTTCTGCAATGTCCTCTATTTCCATCCGGAACTGTGTGTCAATGGGTCCCGCCCTGCGGCCGGCTCCTTTGAGGTGATCATGCATGAAGCGGGTCGTTTCTGCGCCAGCAACTGCGGGTGCGATTATTTTTGAGCCTCCTGAATATCCTGCGGCAGGATGGGGGTATATGCACCCGACGCCGATTCTTATGTCACACTCGACCACATCTTTATTGATAAATAAGGGGGTCCCACGCGTGGTCCTTCCCAGGTCAACCAGGTTTTCGCGGCAGTTGTGAGGAACTACTTTATACCGGGATAATATGTCTTTTCCCAGTTTAAAATGTAAATCTTCAATTGAAGCTGACACATGAGACCCACTTCCCACAACGATAACGATCGAGGCTTCCGAAATTCCTGCCTGTACCAGTTCATTGATCAACAAAGTGATCGGTTTAATTACCGGGGTAGGTCTGGTTAAATCATCGACGATGATTACCACTCGCGATCCTGCATTGACGATGCTTCCAATGGATGGACCGCTAATTGGTTGCTTGATTTGATGTTGTATTTCATCGGTAGAGAGAGCCGGGATATTTAGATCACCCAAAACATGAACGTCCCAGGAATCTGGGAAGCTGATGTTGTAAGGTTGATCTCGATACCAGGCTTCAGTCAGGAGGGTGATTTCTTTCATTGTATGAATGTGTGCAGTACCTGTTGGAATTATTTATCGCTGTATCCGCTTAAATATGTGGATACGTGCGGTGTTATTGCATGGATCAATTGGGGGCGTGCTCTCAAGCTCAATGAATTCGTTTGATGCAACCAGGTTAGCCAGAAATTCTTCCTTCTCCGGAATACCCATTACCAGGATATAATCTGCTTCACCGAGCCATCGTTCTTTCAAGATTGAATTCCAGTAACCTAATCGTAGGATTAGTTCTGTATCGCTTTCCCCTTCTGTCTTATACGAATAAGCACCGTTTAATTGGGCCGGATAGATTTTTACGTCAGCAACGTGCATCAGTGGGATCATTGAATCCCCGGCATTCCAATACACCTGGGAGCCTGGTGGAATAATCCTGGCGAGATGTTCTCCAGCGGCATCATAAGCAGCGATAACACTATGATCGCAGGGTCTCTCATTTTGTGTGTTGTAGAAATAAAACATCGGAGCTAGTAAGGTGCCGGTGATCAGAAAAATGATCATCAGCCAGTATCCATACCCTGGCGCTGGCTGGGACTTATTGTTCCGGGTAGCTCGTATCTTGTATCTGCTCCAAAATTCATGAGAAGAGATCAGGATTATCAATCCAATTGCGATTCCCACGATTGTTGGGACCAATTGTCTAGCTTCCCTCCCTTCAATTTTATGTTCGACCTTCAGGAATTTTTTCAGGGTGATTAATTCTAGTTCTGGGAAATCCAACAAAGTTTCAGGAATCCTGAGTTCTAAAAGTTGATTGCTGATCTCCGGAAAAGCGCCGAAGCCTGAAACGATGGCGAAAAGCAAGACGGAAATAATGAGGACAACCAGCTTCCAGGCGGGGATATGCTGGCGCCATTTTGGCAGTGTGATGATAACCAGTAAAAGTCCGGTAAATGAGAAGAATGATGTGTAACCCGATAAACAATATATGCAAAAATCATTTCCCAAAGCCACCCAGAGGTGGAAAGCCAGTAAAGAAATGAACAGGAGAGATAAGAATACCGCACTGCGGTATTCGCTTTTATTCTCCCAATCTTCTCTCCTGGGCCAGAGAATCCACGTGATTATTGCACCGAGCACTGCTGTAAAATGAATTCGGGTTGTTTGCAGCAAGCTCAGCAGGCGGTTTATTGGATAGATGTCAGGATTCCAGAGAGGTTGATACGATACAGATGTCCGCCATGGATCGAGGAAGGGGGTGAGACTGCGAGGAACTATGAACGCATAGCGTGACAGTATCTCTGGCCAATATATCCAGTTTACAATGACAAATGGAGTTATACAGAAAAAGATGGATATTACAGCCGTCCGTTTTCCGTACTCCCAATAAATGTACAGAACTAATAAAGGAAGGATGAAGCCCATGTTGATGCGCGTAAGCACAATTAGGCTGGCTAGTACGGAACCAGCAGCGATTTGCCACGTTTTCCGGTCTGCACCAATTACGAGTACAAGCATCCATACCAGCATACAGGCAACCAATACCTGGGAGACAGCCAGGCTGTACACGTATATTAAGTCAGGGTTTATGGCAAAGAATAATACGATTCCAGCAGCCCACCACTTCCCTCCCAGGCGGCGAGCCAGCAGCCAGAGTCCCAGCAGCATAAGCATGGCCAGGAAAATCGAGAAATAACGCCCGGCTCCCAATCCAGGTCCGAATAAATACTGAACAACACCCTGGAGCAGGAATGACAGAGGCATCTTATTCGTCCAAGGTCCATAAGGTTGGTAAGGGGTGTATTGACCAATAATGAACAGATATCCTTTAAACAGGTACGCCCCTTCGTCCAGGATGGAATCTAAAGAATGCGCAAAATTGACTGCCTGGACGAGATAAAGAGCGCCTCCAGCGATCGATAGTGCGAGCGCCCCCCATTCTTTGAATATATTTTTTATTCTCGTAAGACTTTCTCTATTCATTAGATTGAAATTGCTCACTCAACCAATCTTTTATTTCGGGTCATATCGAAAATAATAATCAGAATCGTCGTCACGGAGGCCAAGGCAAGTGTTTTAAATGAATCTTGCACAGGCCATGGAAGTCCGATTCTACGGTGCAGGTACCAGGGGATGAACCATAGCACACTCAGTAACACCCATACGAAAATGTACCGAAAAATTTTGTCGTTAGAATCGCGTTGCTTGACCCAGCCCCATGCTGCAATCATGACCTGAAGACCTATGAAGGTGGTGCGATAGCGGGGATTATCCCACTGGTCGCCTCCACCTCTGAAGGAGGCTACAAGGATCGCCAACCAGACGAGCACGATCAATATCCGCGTGAGTCTGTCCCCGTCTTTTGTCCAGGCACGAATGGACGCATACAGCAGCAGAATCAATAAAATCGTCCAGCCCAAGGCGCGCCAGATGGCAATCCCTTGCCAGATTGGTGCCGCTTGGGTGACTACCAGGGCCGCGGGCAGAAAGGGTTGGGCGATGCCATACGCCAATAGCAGATAAGCGTGTGACCATTCTGGCGTGCGGTCGAAGATGGCCTGGATCTTCCCCGAGGCGCGTTCAGTGAGATGCGCCTGCCAATCAGCAGATTTTTTTATCCACCAATTTACCATGCTGATGGGATTTGATATTTTGTCGGGTACGAATTGATCAAGGGCAAACCACACGCTTATGACGACCAGCAGCACCACAAGGATAACCACCAGCCATACGTGGCCTTTGCCGAACAGCAGGCCTGATTTCAGGGATTGGCGTAACCCGGGTAAGTTATAAAATAACGCGGTCAGGGCCAGCATGATTGCTAACAGGGCTGAAAAAGTTGGCGAGAAGGGTATAAACAATAAAATGGCAGCCAGCATCCAGGCCAGGTATACCCAGGTGCGTTCCTGAAGATAACCGACCAGTCCATAAAATGCCACGACGACCAGCGTTACGGTGAACGCCTCGCGCATTTGGGAACTGCCCAGCAGCAGAGCGTCGGGGAAGAGCACGAGGAACCATGCCGCCAGCCAGGCGATCTTCTGACCCCAGATGCGGCGTGCTAACACCCAGGTGAAGAGCACCGCCAGCGACGAAACCACCGAGCTGACGAGCGCTATCTGTAAGGGTTGGTGCTGCGCGCCTCCGAGATAGCGGTACAGCGATCCGCTGAGGAACAGCATGCCGCCGTATTGATCGACGCTGCGTTGATTCCTGAAAGACATCCATAGAGGGTCTTCAGATTGGGCGAGTTCCCAGGCAGTCTGATCCCTTTGATATGCGTCGGCCATAACATAGCCTGCTTGCTCGGCAGGTGAGTTGTAACCCAGGATTGGCAGGGTGAGATGCCATATCACTCCCGCACCGAGACGCAGGACCGCAGCCAGCAAGATCAAGCCCGCTAGTGCGCGCGGCAGCACGGAGCCTTCAGTTTTTTGTACAGTCCACCAGCAAACGAGGGCCAGAGCAAGGCATAAAACTCCTGTGCTCAAGAACACAGAGAAACTATCGATTCCAGTCGTTAGCCACGCCAGGAATAAGGAAACCAGCACCACGATAGAGATAAGGGCAATTGCCCAGACAAATCGTGGTATGGATGGTTTTTGGTCGGTTGTCATAATTAGCTGTGTTTATGTTTATGCGATACCGTCGAGAATCTGCTCCGCACGCGCCTCCCAAGTATAACGTTGAACGTCTTTGCGCGCCTGCGCGGCTAATTTTCGGCGATAGTCGGGATTTATTTCCAGGTGCTTTAGCGCGTCGACCCAGGCGTCGATATCATCTGGATGCCGCAGTACGGCGTTATCTGTGTTCAGGATCTCACCCAGAACCGGTAAATCGCTGGAAAGTATAGCACGTTCATTAGCCATGTATTCAAATAGTTTCATAGGGCTCAAATAGCGGGAGATATCTCCACCGGAAGACGCCGCTACGTGTCTCTGATAGGGCATCAACAAGACATCGCAAGCCGCCTGGTAGACGGGCAGTTCAATGTTGGACACGAACCCGGTAAGGACAAGGTTATTCAAGCTTCGTTTTTCTGATTGGTTTTTCAACTTATCTACCTGGTCCGGTTCACCACCGACGACTAAGAATGTCATGCCTGGTAAACGTTCGGCAAGTGAGAGCAGCATGTGGGTGCCGCGTCCGGCGTACAGATGGCCGGTGTAGCCAACAGTAAAACGGTCGACCGGTAGGGATAGACCCGCGTGATTATCCCCATCACGCCTGTTATGGGACAGCGTTTTTCGAGCCTCGACGGGAGAAGGTGGGTTTTTATAACGGTCCAGGTCAACGCCATCGGGGGCGACCACGGTGAACTGTGGTTTATGGGATGATGGCTCAGTTATGCCATAGGCCTCCACCAAGTCGTCTAAAAGGGCGCGGGTGATAACGACCAGCCGGCGTGCGCCGCTCCCGCGTATAAATCGTTGGAATAATCGCCTGCCCATCTTCCCGTGCGGTAGATCGTGGGCCTCCAGGATGGTGCGCATGCCGAGGCTGCTGGAGAGAGCGGCGGCCTGGGGTAAGCGCGTGTAAATCAGGTTCGCATCCCACCTGCGCGCCCAGCGGACTGCTGCCAGGCCGTAATCGTAACGCCGGAAACGGCTGCGGGCTTGAAGCCAGACGATTGGGAACTGGTGTTGTAAGCCATAAAGCCGGGACAGGTGCTCCCATTGATGATGTTGCGCGGCGGCTTCAATATCCTTGTCAGTCATGCGGAAGGGGTGGGTAAATGGCGAAGCCAGGCGAGTTTCGTGGTCGAGAGATACAAGGGCCTGGGTCATTTTCATGACCTGCACGGTATTGGCGCGTCGGGCCGGGATTTCGGTGGGTGCTATGACAGCTATTTTCACGAGGATGACTCCCGGTTTATCAGTAGTGAGCGAACTTTCCAATACGAGATGAGGGAGTTGAGCACGTAGAAACCGGCCAACAATGCAGCACTCGCCAGGTAGCCATAGCGCGGCACCAGCAGGATGACACCCAGCACTTTCAACCCGGCCATGATGAGATTGAGCTTTGTGGGGAAGTCGGGCCTGTCGAGCGCCAACAGGGCAGGACGGCGCCAGATGAATGTGTTGGCAACCAGATATCCAACGAGCAGGATCAGGAGAGCTGGATATGCGGGCAGGTATTCTTCGCCGTACACCAGGCGGATCAGCGGGCGTCCCAAGATCAGCAGCCCGATCGTAGCGACCAGAGAGTAAGCACCGCCCATGAAAGAGCCCTGGCGCATCACGTGGCGAAAATTATCCCACCTTTTACGCGCCGCCTCGCGTGAAAGTTCCGGATAGATCGTCTTTGGCAGGGGGCTGACCGGAAGCTGGACAATATTTGCCAGGGTTAAGGCGAGTTTGTACCATCCCGCCTCGACGGGGGTCCTGAAGAATGAGACCCATAATATTTCACTGTCTTTCGTGACCAGGCTGATCGAGGAACTGATATTGGTATGAATTGCGAAGTCGGCCAGTTCGCGCGCCTTGGAACGCAGCAACCGCAGAGGGGTGAGCCACCACCCGCGGCCCCATTGGCGATTGGCTTCCAGCAAAGCGGCAGCAGATAAACCAATACCGCCAATCGCTTTGCCGCCCAGGTAGGCCAATAAAACCGCCATCAGGCCGCCATCATTGAGATAAATCAAGGTGATTAAAACCAGCGTAAACAGGCTCTGCGCAACCAGCAGCCCAGACATTCCCCGGAAACGGTTGAAGATTTGCAGCAGCCCGGTGGAGCTTTCGGATATTAAGTTGAAAAGGATTGTCAGACCGTAGATGATGAATAAGGGTGTTAGGCTGCTGTCTTTTGCAAAATAGCTGGCGCCGATCGGTGCAAGGAGCACGAGCAGACCGAAGGCGACGATAGAGGCGAGAAATTCTAATATGGCGGAGGCTTTGAATACCGCTGCTGCACGCACTTGGTCATCTTCTTCGTTGTAATGCCCGATATATTTGATCACCAGCTCACCCATTCGAAACGAAATCAGACGGTTGATGACACTGGTGAACAGGGTGATGATACCCAGGATGCCGAAGTCGTTCACCCCCAGGAGACGTGCAACCAGGATACCCTGCAGCATGCCGATGGCGGCTGATATCCCGGTGGCGCTGAGGAGATAGCCGCTGTTTTTAATTATGCGGCGGGTGAGATTATTTTCGAGCAGGCGTTGGAGCCAGCGATAGGATGACTTCATCGTGAATTTGGAACGCGGGGCTAGACGGGGTGGTGAAGAGCTGCCTGATGACCGATCAGTCGGTATTTATATCTTGTGCCCAGGCGCGTTCGGCATTGTACCAGTTTATCAGTTCACTAACACCCTTTTGTAAAGTGACGTTGGGTTCCCATCCCAGCAGTTTCCCTGCCTTGTCGACGTTTGCCCAGTTGGAGCGCATGTCCGCAGGATGAGCGGGATAGTATTCAATCTCGGTTTGATTTCCGATTAAAGTCTCCAACAGGCGGATCAAGTCTAATATCGTGATCAGCTCGTGTCCACCCAGGTTGATGATCTCGTAGCCCAATGGTTTGAGCCCTGCGATTGTACCTCTGGCGATATCGTCCACGTAAGTAAAACCACGTGACTGCGTTCCGTCCCCATACAAACGCAGTGGGCGACCCTCGCTGATCCATTGGACGAAGCGGAACATTGACATGTCCGGGCGTCCGACTGGTCCATAAACTGTGAAGTAACGGAAGACGGTGACATCCAGACCATAGAGGTGATGATATACGTGGCATAAGGTTTCGGCGCCTTTTTTGCTGGCAGCGTAAGCCTGCATGGGGTGATCGCTGTCGCTGTCTTCTGGTGTTGGATAGGGGGCGTTTGCGCCGTAAACACTGGATGTTGAGGCCAGGATAAATTTTGGGATATTTAATTTCCGGCACAATTCCAATAAGTTCAATGTGCCGGTGATATTGGTATCTATGTATACCCACGGGTCGGACACCGCCTGGCGTACCCCTGCGCGCGCGGCCAAGTTTATCACGGCATCGAAAGTCGTTGAACGTGTGATACCGGTCCCTGGGTTTAATGGGGCAGAATCTAATATGGAGCGGTCAGAGATGTCCAGCTTGTGAAAGGTAAAACCTGGACGATCCCGAAGCTGCTCCAGCCGGTATGATTTCATGCGTACATCGTACGCTTGGTTTAAGTTATCCAGACCGGTCACCGTGTGACCTGTGTCCAGAAGGAGCCCAGCAACTCGAGCTCCGATAAAGCCAGCCGCTCCCGCTAACAAGTAGTTTGCCATGTTATATTCCGTTGCCGAAGGTTTCCGAGTGTTCCGTCAAACAACATTGTTTCGTATGAATAGTTCTCTGACGGAATACTTTAAGCTTTGTCAAGCAGATTCTAGCCTTATTCCGAAATTCGACGTTCGTGCTTGACAAAGCACTGGTGCATTATGTGTACATCTTTGACGCAAACATAATAAAGTTTTTTATAACACAATCGAATAGCCGTAGTAACTGTTCAAAGTTTGATGCATTTTAGCATTCAGTCGCCTGATCTCGTCTTCCGTTAAATAGTCCTGGTAGCCGCCGATCTTCCCTTTGCGTGTTTTGTACGAATCCATGTCTTCTTTATCGGCGGGTTTCAGTATGCCGCTCTTGAATCTGCCGTTTTCTTCCAGACGGTGCATGTTCTCAAAAGAGCCAAAATATACTGCTTCATCGATAGTTTCGTCGCTGACATTTTCCAATCCGAGAAATTCTAATACCCTTTCCAGCTCACCGTTGGCGTCCTGCTTGAGGTCCTCGTATCGCACGAGTAAAAAACCTTCAGGCACGCTGCGGTTTTCCGCCCAAATATTATAGAACTTAAGAATAGTATCGAAGCCACCATGCTGCCTGTCGATAAATTCTGATAGATTGCCATCAAAATGTGCCTCTCTGGTTTGGTATGGATTCTTTCCAAACATCTGGCCGCGTTTTACCGCTTCGAAATAGCTCGACACGATCACGTCCCTCGGGTCGCGCACCAGGAAAATAACCTTTTTGCCTCTGAATTTGTCCTTGTTTGTCTCCAGCTCAGCGGGCGTTTTAAGCATAGGACGGTCGTCGTGTACGACGCTTATTTTGGGGACCTCAGGATGCAATTTTTTCCTGCCATCCAGGAACAAGGTCTTTTCTTCTTCAGGTAGGGAATAATGCAAACTGATTGCCTTGCCGGTCATTAACCGCAGCCACGACCGTCCGCACTTTGGGTAGGAGATCAGGTACACGTCAGTGTCCCTGTGGGCGTACCAGCGCCGGGTGCTTTTAGGGACGAACGACCTGATCCTGATTCTGACCTGACGGGGAAGTCTGTCGTAGAGTGAACGGTAAGAAATCATTGTAATAGGCGTGAGGTGTAGGGGACGCCGTTGAGGATAACGGCGGGTCCAGCTCCCATCCTGGGATAACCTAGAACATGCTCAATTGTTTTGGATCTTCTTTGTCTTCGGGGGGCTGGTCCCGGTATTCCGGCATTTGTCCGGCTTTGGCGATCAGATCTGGTAGTTGCGCGAAGTCTGCTTCGACAATTGGCTTGAGTGAGGGTTGGTGAAGAGCGGCGGCCGGGTGATACATATTAACAACCAGGCGCCCTTTTATGTTCATAGATTGCCCGTGAACGCTGCTTATTTTTGCATTGGGCAGGAATCGCGCCATTGAGAATCGACCCAGCGTAACGATAACTTTTGGGTTAATGGCCTGTATCTGGCGCTCCAGGTAGGTGTTGCAGGCCGCTAATTCATCCGCCTGCGGGTCCCGGTTGCTCGGCGGCCGGCATTTGACGACATTAGCGATGAAAACCTGCGAGCGCTTGAGATTAATGGAAGCCAGCAGCTCGTCTAAATACTTGCCAGCGGCTCCAATGAATGGTCGTCCCTGTTCATTTTCATGGAAGCCTGGACCCTCGCCAATGAACATGATCTCGGCGTCAGCCGGGCCTTCTCCAGGAACGGCATTTTTACGCGAATAATGCAGATCACACTTTGTGCATATCGCTACTTCTTGAGCGACTTTTTCCAATTCCTCGGCTGGATTCACGACGTTCCTCCTGTTATCTTAATGGTGTGTGCTCACGTCTTTTTTGAAACTGTTTTATGTAGTGCCCAGCTCAATTAGCGGGTGCAGGGATGACACACGCTTCATCCTTCCGCTCTCCGGTATCTAGCCAGTTGATGTACATCTCGTCCAGGTGGCTCACAGTCATGATAATAGCGTCTTCGTTGTTGTCGCGGTAGTAGCGAGGCCGGTGTCCGACGATTTTAAATTTGAATCTGCGGTAAAGCTCCTGCGCGGCGTAGTTGCTCGCTCTGACCTCCAGAGTAGCCTCGGTTGCCCCTTTTTTGATCGCTTCCTTGAGAGCTGTCATTAATAAGCATCTGGCGATTCCATGCCCGCGATAATCCAGGTGGACGGCCAGGGTGGCGATGTGAGTCTCGTCAAGGATCAACCATATGACAACCATCCCGACCACCTGGTATTCACTATCAGGCAATAGGACCTCGGCTACCCAGAGCAGGGAGTTCTTGTTCTGGTTGAGCTCGTATTCGTAAGCGCTTTTAGGCCACGGTGTACCGAAAGAGAGGTTTTCGATAGCCAATACCAGGCTCAGGTCTGTGGGGCGCATCGGCCTGAGGCGTGTTTTTAGAAAATCTCTGTTCGATCCAGATTGGGCCGTCATCCAGGAATTGGCTCGTTACGGTGGATATAGATCGGGGAGAGTGTTGCAGGATCATCGACAGCCCCAGATTGCCAGCGTCTCCAGCCCAATTCGGCTAGGAACCCCGGTCGGCGAAGGGATAAAGCGGGGGAGGCCAGGATGACTTTCTTGTGCTTGCGGCTGAGTATCCGGCGATCTGCCTGGTTGAGCTCACCGCAGATATAGGTCGTCTTGCGTACTCGGCCGAGCAGTTCACGGGGTGTGAGCACCTCGGTGTCGCCAATTGGAACCCAGGTGTTCTGTTCAGCTTGATAGCGTCCGACTGCCAGCCGGCCGCGCCCGGCTTGTAAAACAGCGACCATGGGAAAGGCACGCAGCGGTTGAGATGCAGCCAGCGCGTCCAGGGTCGGGATGCCGATCAGAGGCAGGTGTCTGGCCAGGCACAAGCCTTTTGCCAGCCCCATCCCAATCCGCAGGCCGGTGAATGATCCGGGCCCGATCGATAGTGCCACCGCGCTCACAGCGGACACCTGCAGCCCGGATGTTTCTAGAATATCAGCGACAGCAGGGGCCAGCTCAACCGTATGAAAGTTTCTTGTGGTCCATACCACTTCGCTCAGCACCCTAACACCATCGTAGAGCGCCAGACCCATAGTTTTTGTGGAAGTGTCAATTGAAAGGATGAGGGAGGACATCAATAGACTCCAAAGACCCGCTCGCGAAAACTAGATAACAACGACTGGTAGCGCACCCCTCGGGCGGTGATGATCAGGTCGCGCTGTTCGTAATCCACCCAGTGCATCTGCACCCGCAGAAATTCACCCGGCAGAGCGCCCTGGATACGGTCAGCCCATTCGATTACGAGCGGTCCTGTTTCGATCATAGCATCGATATCCAGGTCCACGGCTTCGTGTGTTTCCTGGATGCGATAGGCATCGAGGTGGAATAATTTTGAGCCGTTCGGTTGGCGGTAGACATTGACCAGCACAAATGTCGGGCTGGAGGCCGCGTCCAATGAGCCCCAACCGGAAGAGATGCCCTGGACGAGCGTTGTTTTGCCTGTACCCAGCTCACCAACCAGGCAGATGACGTCCCCAGCTTCCAACAGGGAGCCCAGGCGCATGCCTGCCCGGCGCGTCTGGTCGGCGCTGCGGCTGATATATTCGATCGAATTGGGGTCCAGTATCGGCATCTTGCTGAGATTATACGCAAAGAAGGATAAAGAGTGAAGAGTAAAGCCTAAAGAGCAAAACGTAATGACATTCTAATTATAAGCAAAGTGTGACACCCTACTGTACGTTTATTACTATTTACTCCATATTCATTGTATTTTACGCATCACTTTTGATTTCTAATCCTGCCAATGAGGCGACAACTTTTTTTAGTCCAACTTCAGCGAAGAACACATCCACGATCTCATCATCATCATCAACTTTGCTGCTGAGGACCATGCCCTCTCCCCAACTGCCATGGTTTACGCGCATGCCGGGATGAAAACGATTAGTTTTCGGTTCGGGGGGCGAAGAAGCCCCGGTGTTTGTGTCAGACCAGCGTTCTTGTCGCGATGGGAGGTTTCCGACTCTTGTTCTACTCGGGTAGAGTTGGGCTCCATCGAGCAGCTCTTGAGGAATATCCCTCAAAAAGCGAGACGGGTCGGCGGGTTCGGAATATCCGTAGGCGCTGCGATTTTGAGAGAACACCAGGTACAGGCGGTCCTTGGCGCGCGTAATGCCAACGTACAAAAGACGCCGCTCCTCCATCATACTCTCGGGGTCTTCGAAAGAACGGCTGTGCGGCAGCGTTCCATCGTTCAGCCCCACGATAAACACTATGGAGAATTCTAATCCTTTGGCAGCATGCAGGGTGAGCAGAGTGGGTGCATTAGCACTTGCAACAAGCGTATCCTGGTCAGACACCAGGGCGACCTGTTCCAGGAAGGTTTCCAGACCCGGTTCGCGAAACTCTGCTGCCAGGCGCCGCAATTCCATCACGTTCTCCCAGCGATCCAGCCCTTCCTCGGTGCCATCGTTGATATAAGTATTGTAGTTCGAGTCTTCGATGATGCGGTCCATCAGCATCAACGGGTTGAGTTCTTCTTTCAAAGGAACCCAACCAGCGAGCAAGTGCCCAAAGCTGCTCAGCACCTTTTCTTCACGCCCGGAGAAGGCATTCTTGTAGACAGAATCGGGATTGTGCCCCAAATCGATAAGCAGTCGTCCTGGACGCAGATCGATTTTACCCGCTTGGATGCGAAGTGCGTTCAAGGTTTTGCTGCCTATACCACGCGTTGGGACGTTAATGACGCGCATCAGGCTGAGCTCATCGTCCGGATTGTACACCAATCGTAAAAAGGCGACGATGTCTTTGATCTCCCTGCGGCCGTAGAAGCGCTGGGCGCCCACCAGTTTGTAGGGTAGACCTGCACTGAGGAAGGCCTCTTCAAGCACGCGTGACTGGGCGTTCGTACGGTACATCACAGCGAAGTCGCCGGGTTGAGCCTGGGCGCGAGCCACCATTCGGGAAATGGTTTCTATGACGAAAGTCGCTTCAAGACGGTCGTCATATTCTTCGTGCAAAATTACTTTTTGCCCTGTTCCGCGGTCGGTGAATAAACGTTTGGGAGTGCGCTGGGGGTTGCGGTCGATGACGGCCATAGCGACATCCAGGATGACCTGGGTAGATCGGTAATTCTGCTCCAGCAGGATCAACTGGGCATCGCTGAAATCGCTCTCGAAGCGCAGCACGTTGCGATAGTCTGCGCCGCGCCAGCGATAGATGGACTGGTCCGTATCGCCAACCACGAACAGGTTGCGATGAAATGATGCCAGGTGCTTAATGATTGTATACTGTGCCAGGTTAGTGTCCTGGAACTCGTCCACCAGGATGTGTTCATATCGTCGGGCGTATTTTTCGCGCACTTCCAGGTTTTCATCCAGCAGATATGCCATCCACAGCAGCAGATCATCGAAGTCCAGGGCGTTGTTGCTCAGCAGCAGCTTTTGGTAAAGCTCATACACGCGAGCCACAATCTCGTCGCGGTAATTGTTGATGGGGAAATCGTCCGGTTGGAGCAGTTCATTCTTGGCGATCGAGATCGATGCATGCACACTGTGTGGGCGGTATCGTTTCTCGTCGATGTCCAAATCGCGGATCGCGCGCTTAACCAGGCTGACCTGGTCGTCAGCGTCAAAAATCACGTAATTCGACTCGAACGGCAGGTGCTCCGCCTCCCTACGCAGCAAACGGGCGCAGATGGCATGGAAAGTGCCGACCGTCAACCCTCGTTCGTATTCGCCTATCAGACTTGCCACGCGCTCCCCCATCTCGTTGGCAGCTTTGTTGGTGAAGGTGACTGCCATGATATGGTAGGGACTGACGCCCATCGAACCGATCAGGTAGGCGATACGCTGGGTGAGCACGCGCGTCTTACCGGAGCCAGGGCCCGCCATAACTAACACCGGTCCAAGGCCAGCCGTGACTGCACCCTGCTGCTGCGGGTTGAGCCCGCTTATAAAGTCCATTTTTTGTCGTACCTTAGTATTGATAATGTGGTGTTTTACTTGGGGCATCCATTATAGCATACTGAGCGTTGGCAGTTGATTGCCGGTTGTCAAGACACCTACTCTAGGCTAAAATTTTAACCATGAATTGGGACATATTGGGTCATGAGTGGGCAGTCCAACTGCTGAAGGGACACATCCAACGGGATCGTGTACGCCATGCCTATCTATTTTGCGGGCCCATGGGCGTTGGAAGGCGCACACTGGCGCTGCGCCTGGCCCAGGCGCTGAACTGCCCTCAGCCCACTGCTCCCGGAGAACCATGCCGTACCTGCCGCACCTGCACCCAGATCGAACGCATGCAGCATCCGGACCTGTCCATTGTGCAGGCCGAAAAGCAAGGGGGAGTTCTGAAGGTAGACCAGATCCGTGAACTGGGGCGCGGCTTGGGGCTGGCTCCCTACGAAGGGCGTTATAAAGTAGCCATCCTGCTGCGTTTCGAAGAGGCAAACGATAACGCATCGAACGCCTTGCTTAAAACCCTGGAAGAACCTGCCCCGAAAGTCGTGCTGGTCGTCACGGCTGAGAGTGCGGAAAGCCTGCTGCCAACGATTGTCTCCCGCTGTGAAGTGATGAGGCTACGTCCGCTTCAGGTTGACCAGGTCAGCCGTGGATTGCAAACCAACTGGGATCTGCCGCCCGATCAGGCGCAGCTCCTGGCGCACATTTCTGGCGGGAGACCGGGTTATGCACTTACCCTGCATCGTGACCCGGACCGGATGAAGCTGCGTGGCGATTGGTTGGACGAGCATGCCGCGCTGCTTGAAAACAATTGCGTGCAGCGTTTTAAAACTGCTGATAAATTGGCCAAAAAGAAAGATATATTACACCTTGAGCTTTCAGTTTGGCTTTCATTGTGGCGGGACGTTTTATTGCAGGCAGCCGGGGCCTCAATTCCTCTCGTAAACCCAGATCGAAGTGAAGATATAAAGAACCTGGCCTCAGAATATGACCTGAATACCGCTCAGGACATGGTGTCCAATATCGAGCGAACGATGGATTTGATAGATCGCAACGTGAACCCCCGCCTGGCTCTTGAGGTGTTGATGCTGGATTTACCAGGTACTCTTTAATGTGGGGCAACCCTGAATTTCGACATGTAAGCGTCCGATCAGTATCCAGCGAATCAGGTCGTAAGGATTTCATAAAGGAAGTGGAGTGAGTGATGCAGCAATTAGAAAGAGGGATTTTATTTGAAGACCAATATCTCGGTGTGACTGTCGGGGGATTGGTATTTCCGCATGGGACGATTATGATCGATGCACCACTGCGTCTGGAAGATGGGAGATTGTGGCACTCTATGCTGCTCAACCAGCGCAGGGGAAGCAATCGATTGCTGGTTTTGTTGGATTCTCATCCCGATCGTTCACTTGGCGCGCGCGCAATGGAGAGCACAATTCTGGCCCACCAGGCTGCGGGTGAGGTCTTTCGCGACAGACCAATGATATTTAAGGGCGTGAATCCAGACAGCGGCGCTGTCTGGGAAAGATATAACGAGGCGATCGGGATGCGTTGGACGGTACCGGACATCACATTTTCGGATCGCATTACGCTGCACTGGGGTGGGCCGGAGGTCTTCATCGAGCACCACCCTGGACCATCGGCTGGGGCGATCTGGGTCATTGTTCCGGAATTGAAGATCATATTTGTGGGAGACACGATTACGATCGAACAGCCAGTTTTTCTGGAGGATGCTGACCTGGACGCCTGGTTGGAGGCATTAGAGGTGCTTAAAAGTACGTACAGTGATTATCAGATCATCTGTGGGCGTGGTGGAATTGCCGATATAACTGCCATCCGGGCTCAAATCAGGTATTTGAAAAGGATCGTTCGCGGTATGGAAAAACTTGCAGATAGCAGCGCACCACCTGATGGAACGTCAAAAATGATTGCACCCCTCCTGAGGACGTTATCCTATTCTCATGAATGGCACGATCTTTACGGACAGCGACTGCGCCATGGCTTGTACAAATACTACGCACTTCATTACGACCCAACCGCTCCTCTTACGGAGTCACCAGATGGCGATGGTGATTGATACGGGATTTGCTCCTGTATTCGAGTTGACTCGTGGGGAAGATGTCGAATCAATCCATTATGGGGCGGCTGTGGTTGTGGATTCTGGGGGAAGACTCCTGGCATGGGTCGGAGATCCCGAAAGGAAAACATACCTGCGTTCTGCGGCCAAGCCGTTCCAGGTATTACCCTTCCTTGAACATGGAGGGATGGAGTATTATGGTTTATCGGAACGCGAAGTTGCCTTGTTGTGCGCCTCGCACTCAGGTACCGATGAACACATGGCCGTGTTGGGGTCGATCCAAAAGAAAACAGGTGTAGATGAATCGGAGCTGCTGTGCGGCATTCACCGCCCAATCCATAAACATACGGCCGAATCAATGCGGGAGCGGGGAGAGACATTTACACCTAACCGGCACAACTGTTCCGGTAAACATACCGGGATGCTGGCTTATAACCGGATGAAAGAGCGTGAACCCGGGTTTATAACAGATCGATTTCAATATATCGATGCGCAGCATCCCGTCCAGAGAGAGATACTGCAGACCTTTGCAGAGATGTGTGGAGTCGAGCCGGAACAGGTAGGTGTGGGAATTGATGGCTGCTCAGCCCCTAATTTTTCTTTAGCGCTTTACAATGTTGCCCTGGCGTTTGCGCGGCTGGCAGATCCGGTGGAAGGCGGCGTTCAGCCATCTAAACGTGCTGCTGCATGCAAGATGGTTGCTTCGGCGATGATGTCGCATCCTGACATGGTGGGCGGTCCGGGACGATTTGATACGCGTTTGATGGAAGTCTGCCGGGGCCGAATATTTATCAAGGGTGGGGCTGAAGGGTACCAGGGCGTTGGTCTGATGAAGGGTGCGCTGGGTCCGGGCTCCGCGGCGATCGGGATCGCAGCCAAGATCGCAGACGGGGATAGGAGACTGAGTGTTCGCCCGGCAGTCGTGCTCGAGATTTTACGCCAATTGGGGGCGCTATCACCCGATGAACTGGACCAGTTGTCCGAGTTTGGTCCCATTTTCCCAATCCGCAACTGGCGGGAGATAGTGGTCGGTGAGGCGCGCCCTGTTTTTACGTTGGATCGGGCACCGTAGCCTTAGAAAGATTATGCAGTGAAATGTGTATAAGCTTGTGTGTGCGTCGCAGACGCACACACAAACTTACACAAGAAAACTTACACAATCCAAAATAAACTGTCATGAAAAAAACAGAACAAGCTTTGGAAGTCCATCGAAGACTAACAGATTTTTATGGTCATCCTGAGTGGCGCAATCCTCTGCCCGCGGTGGATGAACTTGTGTCGACCATCCTTTCTCAAAACACGAACGATACCAATCGCGATAGCGCATTCAATGAGCTGCGAAAACGTTATCCAACCTGGGAGAATGTGCGTGACGCCGATGAAGACGACGTGATCGATGCTATTCGCACAGCGGGGCTCGCCAACCAGAAAGGACCGCGCATACAAAACGTACTGAGACAGATAACTCAGGAACGTGGAGAGCTTGAACTGGATTTTCTGGACGAAATGGAGATTGACGAAGCGCGGGCGTGGTTATTGAGGTTCAAGGGTGTGGGACCGAAAACAGCCGCCATCGTGCTGTTGTTCTCTTTGGGCAAGCCTGATTTTCCTGTCGACACACATATTTACCGGGTGAACGGGCGGTTGGGACTGCGCCCGGCGAAGATGAGCGTCGAACAGGCGCATCAATATCTTGGTGAGCTATTTCCGCAAGAAACCTATTATGCCGCTCATCTGAATATCATTCGCCTGGGTCGCGAGATTTGTAATGCTCGCCGTCCCGATTGCCCGGCGTGCCCGTTGAATGATATTTGCGATTATTATGCGGCGCTATAAAAAATATGTGACATGTCACATATTTTTGTGAATAAAATCACTCATAACTTATGATTTTTGACAATGAACGAATTTATAAATATTGTGTAATATATAGGCAGCAAGATGCATTTCAGGATACTTTCCTGATACTGCTCATTGCTGTTTCCTCCTTTGGCGAAAGCCTCCGCTGGGACAACCTCACCGCCCTGGCGGAGGCTTGCATTTAATCTCATTCCGACGTTCAGCTAGCGCTCGCGCCCAATCAATCTCAGGGAATCCCACAGCTCGTTCTGCAGTACTGTTAGAATCGTATAAATTATCCATTTAGTACTTGACTTTGAGTACCTGAGGCATATACAATCATAGTAATAGTCAGAGGTAATGTAGAACGCTGCAGAATGTGATGTCTATGGAATATAAAGATTATTACGAAACGTTGGGGGTCGATCGGAAGTCAAATGACGACGAAATAAAAAAAGCTTACCGTAAATTAGCCTTGCAATATCATCCTGATCGGAACCCAGACGATAAAGGAGCGGAGGAGAAGTTTAAAGAAATCAACGAAGCCTACCAGGTGCTCAGCGACTCGGAGAACCGGCAGCGCTATGACCAGTTGGGAGCTTCATACAATAACTACCAGCAGCGGGGTGGTACCCCCGGAGGGTTCAACTGGGACGATTGGGCCTCACGAGGAGCCCAATCAGGTGGGGGTGTCCGGGTAGAAGTTGGTGATTTGGAGGGTTTGTTCGGGGGAGGTTTCTCGGAGTTTTTCAACAACATTTTTGGCGGCGCGCAGGACATGGGTACACCATCGACGATGAGAAGTACAACCAGGGGGCGTGTACCACGTCCTTCTTACCAATATAAGACCGACATTTCTCTGCGTGAGGCTTTCCAGGGCACAACACGGCGAGTCGAAGTGGACGGGCGTCAGCTGGACGTGAAAATACCTCCTGGTGCGCGTTCGGGGACGAAGGTGCGCGTCTCGGGAGCGCTACCAGCCGGACCCGACGGTCAGGGAGGGGACCTGTACCTTGTGATCACGGTGCTGGATGATCCCATTTACGAACGGAAGGGTAATAATTTACATACGGACGCGGAAATTGATCTGTATACGGCCATCCTTGGAGGCGATGTCAATGTTCAAACGCTTGGCGGAAGCGTAAAACTCACGGTTCCGCCTGGAACGCAGCCTGGACAGAAGTTTCGCCTGAAAGGGCGGGGTATGCCTCACTTGAAGAACCCCAAAAATTATGGCGATCTTTACGTGAGAGCTGATGTGGAGATACCGCGCAAACTGACAGCGGAACAAAAAGACCTTTTCCAACAATTAACAAACACCGGATAGGGTGTGTAAGGAGGGAGATGGTACGATAGCTGGTAGGCCAGTGATTTAACGATATCGGCTTCAGGAAGCTGAAAACGTTTTGACCCGTTTGCCTTCCAATATAATTTCAAAGGAGGTTCCAATGTTAACAGATAGTAATCTGAGTGAACTATTGGGCTATAAATCCGAATCCCCGGTGCTCAGTGTTTATCTTGACACCGATCCCGCCGAGGGGAATGTAGAAATACACAAGCTGCGCTTGCGAAGTATGCTCAAAGACGTTGATTTACCCGATGACATCGTGGCCGTCACACGATATTTTGATCACGAGCATGATTGGTCAGGCCGTAGTGTGGCGGTGTTCTCCTGCACACCGGATGAATTTCTGCGCTTTTATACACTTTCGGTACCAGTCCGCAGCCGCGTGCGAGTCAGTGACCGACCGTACGTAAAACCATTGGCCGACATACTGGATTCATACGGAGGCTACGGTGTTGCCCTGGTGGACAAACAAGATGTGTGCATGTTCTACTTCCACCTCGGTGAACTGCGCGAAGAGGAGGGCTTGTCCGGGGAGAGCGTTCGCCGCACGAAACATGGAGGGGGTTCTCAGGCAGCAGGACGGATGGGTGGTACCGCCGGACAGGCGGATAACATCGATGAACTTACCGAAAGGAACATTAAGGATGCTGTAGATTTTGCAACCCAGTTCTTCACAGAGAATAACGTTCGGCGAATATTGATCGGAGGTTCGGATGATAACGTGGCCCAATTTCGGGGCCAGTTACCCAAAGCCTGGCAAAGTTTGGTGGTGGGGACTTTTGCGATGAGCATGCACGCCAGCAACGCCGAAGTGCTTGAAAAGGCCATGAAGGTAGGGGAAGAGGCGGAATACCGCCGCGAGGAGAAGCTGGCCAACACCGTGGTGACTAATGCGGCTAAAGGAAAGGGAGGCGTATTAGGCCTGGATGATACTTTGAAGGCCGTGCATGATGGGCGAGTGCAAATCTTGTTGATCCGTGATGGTTTCAGGTCTACAGGCTGCCGTTGTAAGGGCTGTGGTTATTTATCCAGCAAGCGTATGGGAGCCTGCCCATACTGCGGTGGTGAATGTGAAGAGATCAGCGATGCCGTGGAATTAGCCGTGCGCAAGGTAATGCAGTTGGGTGGTGAGGTGGAAGTGCTGCACAGCGACCAGGCTGTGGGGCAGTTTGACCAGATAGGTGCATTGCTGCGTTATTAGTTGATAGACAATATCAAATACTGAATAAAAAAAAAGCCGTGCTTATCACAGCACGGCTTTTTGTGATGTCTTGATTTACTGTTTAGTTAAGATTTATTTTGATGGGTTTCGGGAGGTGTTCCTCGGCCTTGGGCACATGCAGCATTAGCACACCATTTTTCATGTTGGCTTCAGTTTTGCTTGAGTCCAGTTCCACCGGAAGTGTGATTGTGCGTGAGAATCGGCCAACTGGTAGTTCGCTGGTCAGGTACTTTGCGTCATCTTCATCAGTGTTTGAGAATTCGCCGCGCAGCCTGACAGTGTTTTTCAGAACTTCAATGTTCAGATCGTCGGCTTCCAAACCTGGTACCAGCGCCCTGATTGTGAAGGCTTCGTCGTCAGATTGTACATCGACGGCCAGTGAGAATTCGCGCTCGATGGGAGTGGTTTCGTTCTCTTCGATGAAGCCGTCCATCCTGTTGCGCATTCTTGCCATTCGGCGGTAAGGGGAAATATACATCGTCATCATTCTACCTGCTCCTTTTTGATGTTTATAGATTGTCTGATTTAAACATTCTGTTTTTTGTTTACAGACAAATTTTACATGGCGAATATCAGAATTACGCAAACGGAACATACACATTTTGTTAGAATACTACACATAAAACATCCACCATACTCTGGTCGCTGGAGCCGGGAGACTGTCGTGGAATTTATGCTGCTGCGATGATCAGTTCGGGTGAATCGCTATTGAAGGGTGTGAGGTCGAAATCCCCGTAAGTTAAAACCTCAGTAAAATCTGCTTCATGGAGCATTTTTTCGTACACCATCACCGGAAGGAGCTGATGTTTGGCTTGAGCGCTGGTTCTATGAATATCGCCGTTTGGTCCCAGGTGGTCGTAATACCAGGTGATGGTAACGGTCTCCTGCTCGCGTTTCCAGCAACTGCTGACCTGAACGGGTCCTCCGTCGAGGGGGTGCGGGAAGATCTCTTCGATCTCGGGTTCGCCGATTTCAGGGAGATGCATCAACCGCTCGGGATTTGGCAGGCTGGCCGCGAAGAGTCCCTTAGGCAGCAAGTGCTGGTTTATGTTAGTCAGCGTCCTACGCAAATCGCTCGCCGGCAAAGTGCTGAGCGTGTTGCACGGCATGATGATCGCGCTGAACCGTGTGGCGAGAAAAAAATTCCTAAAATCTGCCTGTATTAGGTTGATTCTGGACTGAATTTCCGGAGTTAGCTGTTGTTTCAATACAGCTAACATATCGGGATTAATGTCCAATCCGCAGACATCCCATCCCGCACGGGCTAGCGGCAGGCATACTCGCCCGGTTCCGCAGCCCAGTTCCAGGATTCTATCTCCTCCCCCTTCGGCGATGCTTAGCCAAAATGGAATGTCTTCAAGATGGAGAGAGTGATGAGTGTGGTAGAGCAGGGATTCCATTGAAATAATCTGGCAGTTCTGATTGGCTGATAACGATTACTGGGTTTTGTTGTCCAGGAACCTCTGCACGGCCTGGATATGCTCTTCGGCCGCCCACAGGGGAGGAAATTCGGCCCCTTCATATGAGGCGGCGGTGCTGGGTGGCAGGTATACACCGGCGCGCAAGATGCGTTTGATGGCGCGCACAGCGGGTGCGGGATTGGAAGCCACCTGCTGTGCCAGGTCGATGGCGGTTGACAGGGCTTGTCCTGGAGGTGTAAGGGTATTGACCAGACCAAAAGCGAGCGCTTCCTCGGCGCTCAAAATACGTCCGGTCGATAACCATTCCAGAGCCAGGCTATACCCCACCAGGTGCAGCAAGCGCTGCCCGGCACCCCATCCGGGCACCAGGCCAAGTTTGATCTGCACGAAACCAATATCGGCGTTGGTTGATATAATGCGCAAATCGCACGCCAGGCAAATTTCAGCGCCGCCGCCGCGCGCTGGCCCATTAATAGCGGCAATCGTCGGGCAGGGCAGTGCTTCCAACATCTCGAGTGTCAAGGTCATCTCCCTGGAAAGCCGCACCCCATCCTCCTCGCTTGTGAACCTGTGCAGAGCCTTTAAGTCACCGCCAGCGATGAAGGTTTCATTCGAGCCGCTGACGATAAACGCGCGCAGATCGGACATCGAATGAGCGCTTTCGATACAATCCCGGAAGGTGTACATTGCATCCCAATCCAGGGCGTTGCGCACCTGGGGGCGGTCGATTTTCAGGATGGCGATTCCACCCTCAATCGATTCCAGTGAAACAGACATCAGACCTCCTCAACGAATCTTGGGGGACTCCCGGAGAGCCTCCTTGACGGTTCTGACCACTTAGCATTATACTCACGTTTGCTCGGGGCGTAGCGCAGTCCGGTCAGCGCACCGCGTTTGGGACGCGGGGGTCGGCGGTTCAAATCCGCCCGCCCCGACTTTTTTTTGTGATAACTTCTTTCACCAATGGAGTAAAAACGAACAGCAATTTTCTATGGGGAGGAGAATTATGGCCAAAATTAAATATGATGCGGTAGTACAGGCGGTTCATTATAAACCAGGTGGTCAGGTAGATTGGGTGCGCACATTCCAGCGTCGCGGGCCCATCTTTTCGGATTATGTGGTGCTTGACCGTGAAGCGCTGGTCGAAGAACTGAAAGCTGGAAAAAAGTATAAGGTTGGCGAGCGGGAGGCTCAGATGGGAGGTACCTTTGATGTTTCCGAATCACTGAGCTTGATTCAAGACGGTGATAATGATATCCTGGTTACTGGTGAAACAATATCTGAGCGGGATCACCTGGATGGTGTGCCAATAATTTAGGGACATTAAGCAATTGTCAGTGCCATTCCTTTCGATCATCATCCCCGCATATAATGAGGAAGATCGCCTGCCCAATACCCTGGAGCAGGCGTTTAGCTTTATTCAGGACCAATCTTACTCGGCGGAGGTTCTGGTTGTCGAAAATGGCAGTCGTGACCGCACTTTCGAGGTCGCACAGTCGTTCACCGGTCAGTATTCCTCCCTGCGGGTCTTTCAGGAAGCGGGACGCGGCAAAGGTTTGGCCGTAAAGCGGGGCATGTTGGAGGCGTACGGTGAATACCGCTTTATGTGCGATGCGGACCTGTCCATGCCGATAACGGAGATCAGCCGCTTCCTACCTCCTGCTCTGGATAATAAGGACATCGTTATTGCCTCGCGTGAAGCGCCAGGAGCTATCCGCTACAACGAGCCGCATTACCGGCATTGGGGTGGACGTGTGGTTAATATTATGATTCGTTTACTGGTATTACCGGGGCTGCAGGATACGCAGTGCGGGTTTAAATGTTTCCGGCATGAAGCGGCCGCAGACCTTTTTGGCAGCATGACACTGGCAGGCTTGTCTTTCGATGTGGAGATCCTGTATCTTGCCCGGCTGCGGGGCTGGGGTATCACGGAAGTTCCGATTCCCTGGTATTACGATCCCGAGAGCAAAGTCAGGCCACTGCAGGATTCTTTCAAGATGTTTCGAGATATCCTGCAGGTGCGCCGCAATCAACGAAACGGTTTATATGCCAGATGATGGCGAAAAAATTTGATCGCAGTCTTATACCGCCTGCGCCGGATTTTGCCTTTGAAGGTGTGCAGTGGGCGCGCGGTCTGCAGTACGTGGCCGGGGTGGATGAGGCGGGCAGAGGGGCGTTGGCAGGGCCTGTAGCCGCTGCGGCGCTGATTTTTCCACCGGATGAGGACTTGATCCCAGGGCTGCAAGGGGTGCGCGATTCGAAACAAATGACCCCCAGGGCGCGCGAAGATTGGGCCGAACGCCTGCCGGGTATAGCTTTGGCGTGCGGTGTGGGTTTCGCCTCGCCGGGTGAGATCGATGACCTGGGTATCGTGCCGGCAACCCGCCTGGCGATGGCCCGCGCGTTGGACAACCTCAGCCTGAGCCCCCAGTACCTGCTGATTGACTATGTTGAACTGCCCGAATACGAAATATCCCAGGAACCGCTCGTTAAAGGGGATGCGCGCTCCATGAGTATCTCGGCAGCCTCTATCCTGGCCAAGACCGCCCGCGATACCTGCATGCGGGATCTTGATGCCGTTTACCCGGGTTACGGGTTTATAAAGAATAAGGGGTACGGGACAGTGGCTCACCGGGATGCGCTGGTGCGGCTTGGTCCGTGTCCGATCCACAGGACGACGTTCAAGGGAGTAAGGGAGAGGGGATAGGCCCGTGTTAGAATCGCTCTGTTCGCTTTTTGGGTTGGGCTATTGATGGGATAAAGGTTTTTTCACCCCTTTCCCCTTAACCCCTGCCCCTTATCCTTAAAAAACTAACCGTCAACAGGAGTATTTTATGTCAACTGAAAAGACCCCTCGCCAATTCGGTTTGTGGGACAGCCCCATCACGCCGGTCAGCCTGGCCCGGGGAATGCGTTTTACGGAAGTGGCCTGGGACGAGGGTGGCTCCCTGGTTTGGCTTGAGTCGCGTTCGGACCGCAACATTCTGGTCGTCCAGCCGCCGGATGGCGGCGCAGAGCGCGATTTGAACGACTCTTTCTCCGTGCGAGCCAAAGTGGGTTACGGTGGCGGTGATTTTTGCGTCAGTTTGGGTCTGGTGTACTTCGTTGACGCAGACTCGGGGCGCATTTACCGCCAGCCTATAGAATCAGGTCTGCCCACGCCGGTCACGCCTGTATTCGGCCAGGCCGCCTCACCCGCGCTGTCTCCGGACGGGCACTGGCTGCTGTATGTGCATTCGTACGAAGGAGTTGACAGTCTGGCGGTCGTGGATGCGAGCGGTGATAATTGGCCTCAAAAGCTGGTGTCGGGTAGTGATTTCTACATGCAGCCCACCTGGCATCCGGATGGTAAGCGTTTTGCCTGGATAGCCTGGGACCACCCTAACATGCCCTGGGACGGCACGTACCTGCGGATAGCCGAATTGGACTTTCCTCTTGGCGGTGCGCCTGTTGCGGGAAAAATTACCACAGTTGCCGGTGGTGAGGGGACATCTATCTTCCAGCCGCAGTTCTCTCCGGACGGGCGGAGCCTGGTTTACGTCTCGGACGCCAGCGGATGGTGGCAGCTGTACCTGTACGACATCGAGAGCGGCGAGCACAGCCAATTGACCAACGTCCCCGCTGAGCATGGGGAACCGGCCTGGGTCCAGGGACGCCGCACCTATGGCTTTTCTCCAGATGGCATGGGGCTGTATTTCCTGCGCAACCAGCACGCGACCGTCAGCTTATGGCAGTACGACCTTGATTCTGAACGAGAATCCCGCCTGCCCCTTGATGATCGATATACTTATTTCGAACAAATCAGTGTCTCGGAGTACGGGATCGCCATGGTCGCCTCCGGCGGACAGATACCGACGCGTGTGGTCACCTGCCGGCCAAAGGACGCTGCGCCTTCTGGAGATGACTTGTGGGTTATGCGGCGCGCCACGTCTGAAGAGATTCCCCAAAGCGAATCCACCTCCCCGGAGGCATTTGCCTGGTCGGGGATGGACGGGGAATTGGCTAACGGCGTTTACTACCCGCCGCACAGCGAAAAATACGAAGGCATCGGCAAGCCGCCTCTGCTGGTGCGCATACACGGTGGCCCGACCAGCCAGCGATTCAAGCAGTTTGACATAGGCGCGCAGTACTTTGCCACGCGCGGCTACGCTGTGCTGGAGGTCAATTACCGCGGCAGCACGGGTTATGGCCGGGCGTACCGGGACAAGCTGCGCGGGAGTTGGGGCATCTACGATGTGCAGGACGCGGTCAGCGGCGCACAGCACCTGATCGATCAAGGGCTGGTGGATGGCTCAAAGGTGGTGATTATGGGCGGCAGCGCCGGAGGATTTACGGTGCTTAAAGCCCTGCAGGACCACCCCGGTTTCTTCAAAGCCGGCATCAACCTGTTTGGCGTGACCAACCAGTTCACCCTGGCGGCGGACACCCACAAATTTGAGGCGCACTATTCGGACACCCTATTGGGGCCTTTGCCCGATGCTGCAGCCTTGTTCCGCGAACGTTCCCCGATCTTTTTTGTAGACAGGATCACGGATCCGATCGCCGTTTTCCAGGGCGAGGAGGATGTCGTCGTGCCGCGCGCCCAGTCGGATGAACTGGTCGAGTCGCTGCGCAGGCGCGGCGTACCGCACGTATACCACCTGTATCCGGGTGAGGGGCACGGCTTCCGTAAAGAAGAGACCCTGGAGCACATGTATACCGAGATCGTGAAGTTTCTGAATCAATATGTGATTTTTTCTTAGTTGGTGAAAATAAACATCCGGGATTGTGCTTCACTTGCGGTTCGATTGAATTCTTGGAAGTGTGTAGAGTCTCCAGGTGCGTTGCACTCTTGTCCTGACCTATCTCTTCACCCAACTCTGGACCAGCTTGGTCAACTCGTCTGCAATAGCAGGGACGAACAGCAGCGGTAGGATGTAGCGCCACTGTTCCCATGTCAACGATACGGTTTTGAAGATCGGCTGTAGGAAGGGGATGTATACTACCGCCAGCAGCAAGAACAGCGATGTCAGCACTGCCAGGTTCATGTACCTGTTACTGAACACTCCGATCTTGAATATCGGGTAACGTTCGGAACGAGCTGTGAAGGCACGCAGCAGCTCAGAAAATGAAAGGGTTACGAAAGCCATCGTCATGGCTATTTCGGGTTGGGTGGGGTAAAGCTGCAAGCCTAAGAAGTAAGCAAACAGGGTAATTGAAGTTTTTGCGATGGTTTGCACCACAAGTCCCACGCGCATGGAGCGGTTGATGATCGGTTCGCTTGGGGGGCGCGGGGGCTGATCCATGATGTCCGGATCGCCCTTCTCGGTAGCCAGAGCTAGGGCAGGCGCGCCGTCGGTAATCAGGTTCAACCACAAGAGCTGCAAGGGGGTCAATGGAGATGAACCGGTTATCAGGGTGGCTATGAAAATGGTTGCGATCTCGGCCAGGTTGCAGGAGAGCAGGTAGTACACGAACTTGCGGATATTGCTGTAGATCACCCGGCCTTGCTCGACTGCGGACACGATGCTGGCGTAGTTATCGTCTGTCAGTACCATGTCGGCGCTCTCTTTGGCTACGTCCGTGCCGGTGATGCCCATGGCCACACCGATATCCGCGCGTTTGATGGACGGAGCGTCGTTAACCCCGTCGCCGGTCATGGCGACCACTTCGCCGTGGGCGCGCAGGGCTTCGACGATGCGCAGCTTGTGTTCCGGTGAGACGCGTGCGAACACATCGGTGTTATTCACCTCTCTGTATAACGTGTCTTCATCCATGTCATCCAGTTTGGGTCCGGTGAGCACCTGCTTGCCGGGACGCAGCAAGCCAATCGATTCGGCTATGGAGCGCGCTGTGTTCGGGTAGTCGCCCGTGATCATCACCGTTCGTATGCCAGCCTTGCTGCCGGTCTCCAACGCGGGCGGCACCTCCGGGCGCGGCGGGTCAATCATACCGACCAGGCCGGTGAATGTCAGGTTGCGCTCAAATTCTTCGGATGTTTTGTCTTCCGGTAGTTCCGGAACTACCTTGTAAGCCATACCCAGTACCCGCAGCGCATCCTGCGTCATCAGGTCATTCGCCCGCAGAATGCGCATTCGCTGCATGTCATCCAAGGTGGAGGTTGTGTCGTCCATTCGCTGATAGCGGGAGCACAGGTCAAGGATCAGGTCTGGTGCACCTTTAACCGCCACCACGTAGCCTTTGGGTTTGGTTTCTTCATCATCGAACGGGGAAATATCTTCAGGGCGGGGGTCGTGCAGCTCATGGATGGTAACCATGCGCTTGCGTTCCGAATCAAATGGGATCTCCTGGATGCGCGGGTACGCAGTGTTGAGATCGTCAGAACGAGCGCCTACCTTGGCCGCTGCCACGACCAGGGAACCTTCTGTGGGGTCACCAACCATGCGGTAAGTTGGTTTCCCATTGCTCGAGCCGGTAATCTCCAGGCTGGCATCATTGTTGATAGCGCCGACCCACAGCGTGGTCAAACCTGCCTGATAATTTTCCATTTTGATTATATCGGCATTAATTTTGAATTCCCCCTCCGGCGTGTAGCCGCCCCCGGTAACATCTATTGATTGACCGTCAGCCCAAATTCTTGTGGCTGTCATTTCATTTTGGGTGAGTGTGCCGGTCTTATCCGAACAGATGATCGTGGTTGAGCCCAATGTTTCTACGGAAGATAGGCGGCGGACGAGAGCATGGCGCTTGATCATCTCGCGCATACCCAGCGCCAGGCTGACAGTGACCACGGCGGGGAGACCTTCAGGCACTGCGGCAATCGCCAGGCTGACCGCCACCAGGAACATTTCCAGTGGATCGGAGCCGCGCAGCCACCCGGCGACGAAGACCAGGGCGCACACCGCCAGCGCCGCCCAACCCAAGGTTTTACCGAGTTGATCCAGGCGTTTTTGCAGTGGCGTGGCTTCCTGCTCAACGGAATGCAGCATTTCGGCGATCATGCCGATTTGGGTGGACATACCGGTAGCCACGACAACTCCCATCCCGCGCCCATAATTTACTAGCGTGCCCATGAAGGCGGTGTTTTTCCTATCACCGATGGGGATATCTGCGTCCAGGCGTGCTGCGGCGTCCTTCTTAACCGGGACAGATTCGCCGGTCAGAGCGGCTTCTTCAATGCGTAAATTTATGGCCTCCAATAACCGCAGATCTGCGGGAATGAAGTTGCCTGTTTCCAAAAAAACAAGATCGCCTGGTACAAGTTCGCTCGAGTGTACAGTCATGCGATGCCCATCGCGTTTCACATGGGCTTCGGGAGCAGCCAGTTCGCGCAGGGCTGCCAGCGCCTGGTCGGCGCGATGTTCCTGGATGATGCCCAGCGCCGCGTTCAAGATTACGATTGCCATGATGGCAGCAGCTTCGATATAATTGCCTAGCAGCGCTGAGATGACCGCAGCAGCGATCAACAGGATGACTACGAAATTATTGAATTGTTCCCACAGCATGTGCCAGAATGTGGTGGGTGGCGCTTCGGTAAGCTGGTTGGGACCAAAATTTTCCAGGCGGTTTTTTACTTCTTCAGACGATAACCCCGTTTTTTCATAAGTATTCAGTTCGGTCAGCACTTCTTTGGTGCCGATGGCGTGCCAGGTGTGGCCATTTTGTGTCGGTGAAATCACCCTCGGCGAAAATTTTTCTGTTGTCATGTATTGTCCAAATAATTGGTTAGTGTGTCGCGTAACATGTGTAATTTTGTATATGCGCCACAGGCGTACACATTAATTACACATGCAATGTTTACACAATTTCGTTGTATCATACAGCCTACAGATTAAGAGCGTGAAATAACCTGATCTTAACCCTCCGATAATTATAGCACGTGCATATTTTCACGATAACTGTACTTAAGTCCGGTTAAGATTGGAAACGTATCTGGATTATGGATGACAATTATCATATTGCTTTAGGGGCGCAATTTGCTATAATGTCCCAGTCCCAATAAATAAAGAAGAAAATAAATGCTTGAGAGGATATGATGGACTATAAATATATTACCGTACCCCAGGATGGAGAGAAAATTACCATCCAAGATGGAGAACTGCAGGTTCCCGCCACCCCAATCTTGCCATTTATTGAAGGCGATGGAACCGGGCGAGATATCTGGCGGGCATCCGTCAGAGTGTTTGATGCGGCTGTGATAAAGGCTTACCAGGGTGGTCGCAGAATATCCTGGATGGAAGTTTATGCCGGGGAGAAAGCTTATAATAAGTCCGGTTCCTGGCTGCCTGAGGAAACCGTGGATGCGTTTCAAGAGTTCCTGGTCGGGATTAAGGGTCCTCTGACGACACCGATTGGCGGCGGGATCCGTTCATTGAATGTGGCACTGCGTAAGGCGCTGGATCTTTACGTATGCCAACGACCAGTGCTTTATTTTGACGGCGTACCATCTCCGGTCAAGCACCCCGAATACGTGAATATGGTGGTTTTCCGGGAGAACACCGAGGACATCTACGCCGGGATTGAGTGGGAGAACGGCAGCGCTGAAAATTCACGCTTCAAGGACATCCTGCAGGAACAATTCCCCGATGAGTACGCAAAAATACGCTTTCCCGGCACATCGGGTATCGGCATCAAGCCTGTATCAAAAGAAGGTACGTACCGTCTGGTGACAGCCGCGATCCAATGGGCGTTAGAGAACAACCGGCGCAGCGTCACCCTTGTACACAAAGGAAATATAATGAAGTTCACAGAGGGCGCATTCCGCCAGTGGGGATACGAGATTGCTGAGCGGGATTTCGTTGACCGGGTCTACACATGGGCGCAGTGGGAGCGAACAAAAGCCAAGCAGGGTGAAGCGGCGGCCAACGCCGAACAGGAAGAGGCGCTTCAAGATGGCAAATTATTGATTAAAGACGTGATTGCCGATATTGTCTTCCAGCAGACGATCACCCGGGCGCGTGAGTTTGATGTGCTGGCGACGATGAATTTAAACGGAGACTATCTCTCCGATGCTCTCGCCGCGCAGGTAGGCGGGATCGGAATCGCTCCGGGCGGTAATATCAACTACATGAGTGGTAATGCTATCTTTGAAGCCACGCACGGCACAGCGCCCAAATACGCCGACAAAGACCAGGTCAACCCGGGATCGGTGATCCTGTCGGGTGAGATGATGTTCAGGTATATGGGTTGGCATGAAGCTGCTGACTTGATCATCAAGGGTATGGAAGGGGCGATTGCCGCTAAGACGGTGACGTACGATTTCCATCGTTTGATGGATGGCGCAGTGCTCTTGAAATGCTCTGAGTTTGGGGATGCGATGATTGAACATATGGATGGCTAAAGATTCAGGTGTTTCGTGCTCCGCTGATCAATATAGCTCTGGGCATTTCAGAGTTGCACCAGATGCGTATTGAACGGGTGCCATTTATAGCAGCCATCCGGTGTGCGAATTATCGTCTATTACATTTATTTATTATAAAACGGGAACATAACCACATACAGAATGGTGGCCACGACTAATGCGGCCACCATTACTGGTAAGCCCCGCTTGCTCCACATTGCCGACGTGATAGGGGTGCGCGTCCGTTCCGACAGCGAGGCCACAACAATGTTGGCCGAGGAGCCGATAATTGTGCCGTTCCCACCAAAGCCCGCCCCAAACACCAGAGCCCACCACAAGGGCGCCGTGTTTATACCGGCCACACCCAACTGATGGATCACCGGGATCAGCGCGATGGTAATCGGGATGTTATCGACCAGGGCTGACAGGAAAGCCACCACCCAGATAAAAATGATGCCTAGCAATAATGGGCTCAGGTTCCCAGCACCGGTCATCGCCTCGGCAATCCGGTCAAGGGCGCCAGACGACTCCAGACCCCCGACCATGACGAACAGGGCCATGAAGAAAATGAGCACGGTCCATTCGATTCGTTCGAAAAGCTCCTGGGTGTTGGGCCGGACCCACAACATGGCCACGCCCGCTCCTGCCAGGGCGATGAACGATGGACTAATTTTGAGCAGTTCTTGGAGGAAAAACAGCAGGATCGTCCCTGCCAACACGATAATTACCTTCCTTGCCGTGGCTGGATCATCCAGGGCCTTGGCGGGATCGAGCTTTTGCATGGCCTCAGCGTTAGCCGGCGGCTGGCGCAGTTCTTTCCTGAAGAGGATTAGCAGCAGACCGAGCACCACCAGCCAGGCAACTACCACTACTGGCAGCGCGTTTACCAGGAAATCGTTGAACGACAGACCGGCGGCCGATCCGATCAGCATATTGGGTGGATCGCCTATCAGGGTGCCTGCGCCGCCTGTGTCGGACAGCAGAGCCAGCGCCATCAGCAATGGGACCGCACTCATGCCCAGGATCTCGCTGATCAGAATGGTCACCGGGGCGATGAGCACCACCGTCGTCACATTATCGAGGAGCATTGAGAGCACGGTGGTGACGGTACCCAATAAGATTAGCAGGCGAACGGGTTTGCCTTTTGACAAACGGCCGACCTTAATGGCCAGGTACTCGAAAAAGCCAGTTGGTTGTAGGAGCGCTACCAGCGTCATCATGCCCAACAGCAGGCCCACGGTGTGAAAATCTATGGCTTCGATAGCTTGTTCTTCACTGTAGAAGGAGGCAAAGGTGCCCACCCCTACCATGAGGACTGCTCCTACAATGGCGGCTATGGTACGGGGTATCCGCTCGGAAAAGATCACACCCAATGTTACCAGGAAAATAATGGTGGCAATTAGCATGATTAGTGTGATTGATTATCGGACGCGCCTTGCCACCAGGTGGCGAGTAATGCCCGGCCTATGTCGACTCGTGATACAAGGCCTACCACCTTGCCGTCGCGGTTTACGACAGGCAGGTCGAGCAGGTGATCCTTGTGAATGAAGGCAAATGCCCGTACTAGTCCAGAATCTTCCTGGACTGAGGTGGGCGCTTCCATAACATCTACTATGGGTTGGTCGAGCTCTTCTTGAGCGGGTTCGCGCTCTTCCATCGCCCCGAAATCGCCGACGTAGTCGAAGTCATCAATCAAATCCACGAAGGCCGGCAGGATGATGTGCAGTAAGTTATGAAGTGTCAAAATACCCACCAGGTATCCGGCATCGTCTACAACTGGAAGTATTCCAATGTGATGGGCGCGGAACAAATTAGCAGCGTCGGCTACAGTAGCCGTGACCGGCGCCGTTACGATATCCTTCTTCATACTTTGGCCAATTTGCATAATTTTTCCTCCTTTGATCGCCTGGACCTGCCCGGAGAATCGGGGTCAATTCCTACACAGCCGGGCGTTAGTAGTTATTTATAGCTGGAAATAGCCAGTAACTGGTGATTATAAGTACCGCATCCAGATGTAAAAGCTGGCGATAACCAATGAAATTACGGTGATGATGACCCCATAGCGCAAAAATAATCGAAAACTGATTGGATAACCGCCCCTTGTTGCTATATTAGCTACAACTACATTTGCTGATGCGCCAACTAAGGTGGCATTTCCACCTAAACATGCGCCCAGAGCAAGTGACCACCAGAGTGGCTGCAACGGCAAGGCACCCTCAAGACTCTGGACAACCGGGATCATGGTGGCTGTATATGGAATGTTATCAACGATGCCAGAAAATAACGCCGACATCCAGAGCAGCAGCATTGATGTGAAAAGCAAATCCCCACCAGTAATATTAATTAAATACTCGCCGATTGTTTCTATTATGCCAACCTGGACCAGGCCCTCAACAGCGATGAACAATCCAATGAAAAAGAAAAGCGTTGCCCATTCGACGTCTCTAAGGACAGTGTGAACATCTTTTTGCGTCCACAATAACAAAATAACTGCACCACCGAGTGCGATCGTTGCTGGTTCCAGGTCGAATACACCATGAACCAGAAATCCAATCATGACCAAACCCATAACAACGGCGCTCTTACGTAATGAATTTTTATCCGTTAACAATGTTGATGTGTCCAGCACTTCAAGCTCTGCCATTGCTTCCTGATTTTTACTCCACTGACCACGAAACCATATCCACAGTACGCCAATAAAGACGATCAAAATAACGATTATTACTGGACCCAGATTCGCTAAAAAGGTCAGGAAATCAATATTCGCTGCACTGCCGATTAAAATATTTGGGGGATCTCCAATAAGTGTTGCCGCACCACCAATATTAGATGCCAGAATGACAATAATTAGATATGGTATTGGGTTTATCTTTAGATTTGATGCTACAAACAAAGTCACAGGTGCTAGCAGGATTACGATGGTTACATTATCCAATAAAGCGGATGCGATAGCCGTTACGATAGCGAGCATTACTATTATTCGAAATGGATCCCCTTTTCCCCAAACGACCGCTTTTACAGCAATCCATTGGAAAATACCTGTTTCTCGTAATACATTGGCGATGATCATCATCCCTGTAAGCAGAAAGATCACATTCCAGTCGATAGCATGGAAAGCTTTTTCTTGAGATACGACACCCAGTATGATCATCAGGATGCCGCCCAGCAGTGCGGTCAATGTCCGATCGATTTTTTCCGTAACGATTAATGCAAACGTAAATATGAATATTGCACCCGCGAGCAATACTTCGTTCATAATTTACTCCCCATCTTCTTTACCCTTATTGCTCCGCAGGCATACGGCTAGTAGTTCTAATAAATTAATATATCCAATTACATGATATTGATGGTCAACTACGGGTAACCCAGTTAATTTATTCTCGTGCATTCGATCAAATGCGTCGAAAATGGTGTCATCGCTGAATACCCAAACTGGATCTTGCATAGCGTCCTCTGCAGTACGCATGCGAGACATCTCGGCAAACTGCATTGCATGATCGAGATCGGATAATTCACTCAAGAATTCTTCAGGCATAATATGGAAAAATAAATCGTCGCTTAGCCGCCGCAAGCCGAGCAGCCCAACCAGCCGACCATCTTTTTTGACAACAGATGCGACATGAGAATTAGGATGTTCGATCATCGCCAGAGCCACTTCATTGAGTGGGGTACTGCTATCAACGATCGTAGGCTCCATTTTCAAGATATCAACAACGACAGATACAGGCGTATTCCGTTGAACAAACCACTCTGTTTGCACGCCGGTTGAAGGCGCACCCTCTTCAGTCTGGACCGGTTTTTCTTTATGCAATCCTTTAATTACTGTTATGGGTAAAGCCAAGACCAACCCGGTTTCCGGCTTCTCAAACCCACCAACGATACGATCCACCTCTGCTACGGCCTGTTCCATTAATTCTTGGTTATCAACAGCAGCCAACAAGGTGCGACGGCGAATTTCGTCAGCCTCAAATAAACGATCGAGTGCTCCAAGTCCAACCTGACTCAACCAGGTTGAAGCCCGGTGTGCGCCTGTACTCTCGATAATGGTGGTACCAGAAACACCGATCGATCTCCAGGTTTTGATAATGTCTGGCATACACTGTATATTGTCTAAAAAAACCACAATTAAATACGCCATTGTGTGCCTCATCTAATCAATCTAAAGGATTCGGGTTTTTTATGTAGGGATGATCAATATGGGGATATCTATCTGCTCCCTCATGATGTTATTCGCGACGCTTCCTGTACCCCATCTTATTGCTCGCGTGTATCCATAGGTGCCGATCACGATCAAATCGCAGCCTGTCTTCTTGGCATATTGAAGTATACGTTCGGCAGGCTTTCCTTTTTCAATTGCTGATTCGGCATCCAATCCCTGTTTCCGTATTGAATTTATAATTTCATCCAGGTAATCTTTAACAATCCCATCGATATCCCGGTCGACTTTTTCGACAACCGACGGGATTGACATTACGGATGCACGCAGGGGCGGGATCACACGGATAACAACAATCTTCGCATTATGCTTTTGCGCCTCAGAAATTACGAATGGTAATGCTTTCTCTGCATTTTCGGATCCGTCTAATGGTACTAATATTTTTTTGAACATGTTCACGTCCTTTTTGACATCTTCGACAGTATCTTCACGAGATGAGTAATCATCCACCGTAAGGGAATGGTGACAGTGCTATGGTTCCGTATCCGATGGCGTCTCTTCTGCAGGAGCGGGGTATGCAGGGGTGGGGCTGAGCGCTTCTGCCTCGGCTGCCGTGTTGGGTGCGCCGCCCATCACCCAGCGCTCGAAGATCTCGATCAACTCCGGTTTGAGCGCCTTGGTAGGCGGCATGGGACCGACCTCCGGATCGAGATAGTCCAGCTCTTCACGATAGAGGGTGAGGATCAGGATGCTCTCCAGATCGTAAGGTATCACGTTGGGGAAATTCTCCCCACTTTCCATCATCTCTTCATAGGTTGTCATGAAGTAATCGTTGTTTTCCTTGCCTGGACGGTGGCAGGAGATGCAGTATCGTTTGACGATCCGCTGGATGTGCACCTCGTAAGACGGTATCTCGTCGGGTCCAAGTGGGGGAATGGCGGATGCCATGGAGGCTTCTTCGGGTATCTCAACCCGGTCGTCCCAGGTGTAGCGCATGAAGGTTACGATGGCCTCGATGCTGCCTGGACCAAGCTCGCCTCCATATGCACGCCCGAACGGTGGCATGCCCAGGTCTGGCTGACCGTATTCAGTGATGTTGAACAGTGTCCCGTCCGAGCGCGTGTACATCTCGTCCTGGCTGCTGATCGATTTGACCACCACGCCTTCCAGCCCCTCAACTCCGACGATCTCACCGCCCTCGCCGTCAGGACCATGGCACTCCACGCAGTGCAGCGAGTATAATTCTTCTCCGACAACAATTTTTTCCGTGATCGTACCGGCGATGGTCTCCGTCTCGGGCTGGGGGGGTGTGTTGATAACGGCCATGACCGTCAACGCGATGATGCCGATGAAAATTATGGTCATAACCGATACGGCAAACTTGCGTTTACTCCAATGCCGGCGAGGATTGCGGTCGATGAACGGCAGCAAGAATAGGACCAGTATAGCCATGCCAGGGAGGACCGCTGCACCAATCCATTCGATTTGACCGGGGACGAATTTCAAAAACTCAAACAGGAACAGGAAATACCATTCTGGTCTTGGTATGTACGATGCGTCGCTGGGATCGGCTTTCGGCTCGTTTGCTACTCCGATAAAAGTCGCCAACCCGACCAGCAGCACGAAAATACCAAAGGAGATAATCAGATCTTTATAGATAATATCCGGGAAAAACTTGACGCCCTTCTGCTTGGCTTTATTGTATTTTTCTTTGTAAGCGTTTTTCTGTTCTTCGTTCGGCATGATCTTTCTCCTTCCCCCTATTCGTCTTTATCCGGGATATGGGAAATTCCCAGACGGATGATGAGATACATGTGAACGCCAATCACCAGAGCAATCATGGCGGGCAGGAACCAGATGTGGAGGGCGAAGAACCGGGACAGGGTGAGGGCGCTGATGTCCGGACCGCCGCGCATCACGCTTGTAAGGAAAGGACCAATAATTGGGACCGTGCCCGGAATTTCGGTCGCCACCGTAGTTGCCCAGTACGATTTCTGGTTCATCGGCAGCAAATAGCCGGTCAGGCCCATGCCCAGCGTGGTGAGCAGCAGGATAACGCCCGTAACCCAGGTCAGCTCGCGCGGATATTTATACGCTGCGTAATAGAATGTGCGCAGCATGTGGGCGATCACGGTGATCACCATCAGGGTTGCGCCCCAGTGATGAATGCCGCGGATCAGCCAGCCGTAGGCAACGCCGTTCATGATGAACTGGATGCTGTCGTAGGCGTGGTCCGGGGTCGGTGAGTAGTAGACCGTCAGGAATACGCCCGTCACACCCTGTAATACGAACAGGATCAGGCTGGCGCTGCCCAGGGTGAACCACCAGTTGACTTTGGGGACGTTGCGGTCCAGGACCGTGTCGTATATGCCTGTCAGTCCGAGGCGTTCGTCAAGCCAGTTGATCACTTTTGAGGACATGGTTAAGCTTCCTCCAGGCGGATGAACAAAACGCCATCTTCTACTTTGTTCTCGTATTGGTCCAGCGGCCGCGGAGGTGGACCGCCTACGACTTTTCCAGATATGTCAAATAAACCATCGTGGCATGGACAGACATAAATTTCTTCTTCATCACGCCAGGTCACCCGGCAGCTGAGGTGCGTGCACCAGTTGGAGTAAGTGGTCACATCATCTTCAGTTTCCCGCCACACGTAGACCCCAAAACTGTTGACGGTCTTCTCCCAGCCATTCACCCGGGCGCGAGTGAAAGTAAAAAGGGTGGGTTGGCCAACCGGGTACCCTTCCAGGGGTCCCATAGAGACCCAGGCGTCTGTTTTTTTTGTTCTTACGGTGGGAGAGATAAGATAGCCAATAGCCGGTAAACCAACTGCCACTGCCATAATGGTCCCCAGCGCACCAACAAAGATGGCTACGAATTCACGGCGGCTGATGTGGGGGGATTTGGTCATGCATACCTCCTGAGAGGGAGACGAGTCGGAATGGTTACTATTAAATGGAATGGAATGTGATGATTTTAATCGTATTATGCTTGAATTTCAAGCCGGTAATGTACGCATCGGGATAGACCATCATAGGCTATTGTATCAGCACAGTATACAAATTGGACAAAAATGGTTAAAATAACACCACTCTCCGGCAACCCGCATGGCGGGATTTATTGTGTACACAAGAAAACCTGCACAAGCCGAGGCTATTATATACTTTAACGTGTTTCTATCATTAGGACTTCTGGAACCAATAAACCATGAGATTTGTCACTTTTCATTGACATTGTGTCGGTGCGATAATTAGAAAAGGTTTTTTGTAGGTTTTTTCCCTATGAAATTTTTCTTAGTTCCGAAACAGGCGTAGTCATTAGAATTTTTGCAAGGAGACGCGCATGGCATTAAATAGAAATGTCGGATTAAAAGGGCTAAGGTATCGCGGGGGTGGCCCAATGTTGGCGTGGATGCTCCACCGGCTGAGCGGCCTCGTGATGGTGGTCTTTGTGGGCGGTCACATCCTGGCTTCATTTTTAATGCAGCAGTTTGGCAGCGATCTTGGCACGACCTTGAACATTATCTACGAGTCGGTCTACGTTCAGATCATCGTATTCTTTGCGGTTTTATTCCATGCGATTAACGGCGGAAGGATTGTTTTATTGGACACCTGGCCAAGACTTCTTGAGTACCAGCGTGAGATCACCTGGCTGCAGTGGCTGATTTTTATTCCCCTTTACGGCCTGACGGCATTCCTCATGGTCCGCAGCGCGCTCAGCGGCGGTTAAAGGAGATCGTGAAATGACAACAAGATCTGCTCCTCGAATTGGCTTCAGCTTTGAGTATCTGATGTGGGTATTTACGCGAATCTCGGCTGTGGCGTTGTTTATACTTGCGATTATCGGCATCGTGAGCGCTTTCTATCTTGGCGCCCGCACCCAGACAGACGTAGGAACGGTGCTGCGCTGGACGTTTTTCCCCAATCCAAACCACGTGGTCAACAGCGATATCCCCGATGTGACGGTGGGATGGGCGAACGCTTTCTGGCAGGTCATGCAGATGCTGATCCTGTTCTTCGGTGTGACACACGGAATGAACGGTCTGCGAGTTGTGGTAGAGGATCGGCTGGGTGCGACCTGGGCACGGATTTTCTGGCGGGGTTTGATATTCTTGTTGTGGCTGTTTATTCTGATAGTCGGTGTGTATGTGATTCTGGCTTCATAAAGAGAGTCGAGGATTCATGAATAATTATCATCAATTTGACATTATTGTCGTTGGCGCCGGAGGGGCAGGCTTGATGGCTGCCCTCTACGCCTCTCGAGGTGCCAGTACAGCGGTGCTCAGTAAGCTTTACCCAACGCGCTCGCACACAGGCGCGGCGCAGGGGGGCGTGGGAGCCGCTTTGGGCAACCAGGGGGAAGATCATCCGGAATGGCACACATATGACACAGTGAAGGGCAGCGATTACCTGGGCGACCAGGACGCGATTGAGTTTATGTGCAGTGAGGCCGTTCAGACGGTCTATGAATTGGAGCACATGGGACTACCTTTTTCTCGCACGCCCGAAGGCCGCATCGCCCAACGTCCGTTCGGTGGGCATACCAACAATAACACTGGCAAACCCGTGCCGCGCGCCTGCTATTCCGCTGACCGCACAGGTCATATGATCCTGCAAACGCTCTACCAGCAGTGCATAAAGAATAACGTGACCTTCTTCGATGAATACCACGTCATTGATCTGCTCCTGGTGGACGGAGCGGCAGCCGGTATAGTCGCCCTGGAATTAGCCACCGGTGAACTGCACGTATTCCACGCGAAATCGGTGATCTTCGCCACGGGCGGTCACGGTCGAGTTTGGTCGGTCACGTCAAATGCTTACGCATATTCCGGTGATGGCGTAGCGATCACGCTGCGGCGCGGCATCCCGGCCGAAGACATGGAGTTTTTCCAATTCCATCCGACCGGAATCTATAATATGGGCATCTTGATCACAGAGGGCGTGCGTGGTGAGGGCGGTGTGCTGATCAATAATGAAGGTGAACGCTTCATGGAACGCTACGCACCCACGGTGAAGGACTTGGCCTCGCGCGACGTGGTCAGCCGGGCGATGTTCCTGGAGATGCAGGATGGTCGCGGCATCAACGGGGAGCGCTACATGTACCTGGATATGCGTCCGGAAGTTGTGAACAAGTATGCGGCCGAAGACGGGCGAAAACGTCAGGACGGCTCGCCGTATATAGTGACGGGCGAAGAACTACTTTCCAAGCTGCCGGATATCGTCGATTTCGCACGCACCTATCTGGGCGTTGATCCAGTCACGCAGCCCATGCCGGTTCAGCCAACGGCGCATTATGCCATGGGCGGTATCCCGACAGACATGTACGGCCAGGTGGTGATCGATGAGAAAAATACTGTCTACCCGGGACTGTACGCAGCCGGTGAAGTGGCTTGTGTTTCCGTGCACGGTGCAAATCGCCTGGGAACCAACTCGCTGCTGGACATTCTGGTCTTTGGAAAGTATTCGGGTCTGAAAGCCGTCGAGTATAGTAATGAGGTCGCATTCCAGGAGCTTCCTGAGGACGCTGAAGATTTCGCCCGCCAGCAATTGGAAGACCTGCAGAACAGGGTGGGGGACGAGAATGTCGTGGATATCGCTAATGAAATGAAGGACGTGATGAACGATTACGTTGGCGTTTTCCGCACGAAAGAGGGAATGACCAGGGCGCTGGAAACAGTTCGACAGTTAAAGGAACGCTTCAAGAATATCCAGCTTGGAGATAAAGGCAGGATATACAATACAGATCTGCTGTCGGTCTGGGAGTTGGGCAACCTGCTCGATCTTGCAGAAGTGACAGCAGTGGCTGCCTTGAACCGTACGGAAAGCCGCGGCGCGCACGCACGCGAGGATTACCCCAAGCGGGACGATGAAAAGTGGATGAATCATTCCCTGGCCTGGATAAAGGACGGGGAAATCGAGCTCGCTTACAAGCCGGTGGTTATCACCAAATACCAGCCCCAGGAACGCGTTTACTGATCACGGAGTAGGTCATGGAAGTTACACTGAAAATTTTTCGCTACAATCCGGAGACAGACAAGAAAGCGCATTACGAGAAGTTCAAAATTGAGGCTCAGCCGACGGATCGCGTGCTCGACTTATTGGAGTACATCAAGGGCTATCACGATGGCACGCTCTCCTTCCGCCGCTCCTGCGCCCACGGCGTCTGCGGCTCGGACGCCATGCGCATCAACGGGGTCAACCGCCTGGCCTGCAAGGTCCTGGTGCAGGATCTGGGCAGGGGCAAGATTACCGTGGAGCCGATATTGGGGCTACCGGTGCTCAAAGACCTGATCGTGGACATGGAGCCGTTCTTCGAGAGCTACCGGGGGGTGCTGCCTTTCCTGATCAACGATGAGCCGCCTCCAAAGAAAGAACGGCTGCAGAGCCCGGAACAGCATGCACGCTTCGAAGACACGACCAAGTGTATTTTGTGCGCCTGCTGCACGACGTCCTGTCCCTCCTATTGGTCCAATGATGATTACGCCGGACCGGCAACCATCGTCGCCGCACACCGCTTTGTGTTCGACAGCCGCGATCGGGCTGGCGCCGAACGTTTGCGCATCTTGAACGATACGATGGGCGTCTATCGCTGCCACACCATTTATAACTGCACCGACGCCTGCCCGCGCGAGATCCAGGTCACGCGCGCCATCGGCGAGGTAAAGAAAGCCATCGCAACGGGGAAAATTGACTAGAATCAAAGACATCGATTTTGCTGCCGTGAAATTTAAGGCAATTTTTCATAATTAACTTATTGGGTGCGATATGAGTGTTTTTCTCTTGGTATTGGGAACACTGGCCGGAATTTGTGTTGGCATCGGCATTATTTATCTTTTTCTTGGTTTCCGAAGGCAGGATCGAGATCGTCTGTTTATTACATTCGGCTTGTTTTCGCTGGCTTACGCCGGGGCAATCGCCACTGCGGGGTTGGCATATAAATCAAATTTTCTTGAACAGTACATGGTAGTCTCCAGATGGGGGGGTGTTTTTACAGTCCTGGCGCTAATTTTATTAATATGGTTTGTGGCTGAATACACGAAAGTCAAACCACGCATATATTTATTTGGGCAAACTGCTGTACTTTTTTTACTGATGTTTGTGGCGGTGTTTCGAACGAACTTCATCCACACCGATATCTTTGGCATTGTCCAGGTTTCGCTGCCTTGGAGAGAAACTGTATCACTGCTGGACGCCAACGGGAGTATCTGGGAAATCATTTTCTTCCTGTCTCAGTTTGCTGTTATTGGCTTCCTTATTTATGCCTGTTTGCGACAATACCGAGCCGGGAGACGTAAGGGTGCTCTCGTATTAGGGCTGGGGCTGTTGTTTCTTATCTGCGCGCTTGTATTTGACATGCTGCTGATTGACAGCGGCGCCCTTAACTTCGTCTATCTGGGTGATTATGCCTTCGTGCCGTTGGCGGTTGTGATGGGCATCTATCTGGCAAACCAGGTCGTCAGGACAGAGGAAGAAGTGGCCCTATATCGTCAGAATTTAGAAGATCTAGTGGATGAACGAACTTTGGAACTGAAGTCTTCATACGATCAGTTAGCTCTCGAGATCATCGTTAGGGAAAACCTTGAAAGGGAGCTACAGAACAGCGAACGAACTGCAAGGGCGCTGCTCAACGCGCCGCATGATTCTGCCATGCTGCTGGATATTGAGGGGATCATTCTGGATATCAACGAGGTCGGAGCGGATCGATTGGGTGTAAACGCTGCTGATGTCAAAGGGACGGACGTCTACGATCTGCTCCCATCCGACCTGGCCGAGTCCCGAAGAGCAAGGCTCCAGGAATTGATAACAACTGGTAAACCGGTACGATGGGAGGACGAACGCGGGGGGAGAATTTTCGATAACAACCTGTACCCGATCTTTGATGAAAAGGGAGGAGTCGTCAGTTTTGCGGTCTATGCCACGGATATTACCGAACGGAAGGCGGCCGAATTACGTGAAAAAGAAGCCGCAGCCACCGAGCAGCGCAGTCGACTGGCGCGCGACCTGCACGACGCTGTCACCCAGACCATTTATTCCGCCAGCCTGATCGCAGAGTCCCTTCCAATCATCTGGGAGCGCAACCCGGATGAAGGGCACCGCAACCTGGCGAAGCTGCGCCAGTTAGTGCGCGGCGCGCTGGCGGAGATGCGTTCCTTGCTGTTCGAGCTGCGTCCTTCCGCTCTCGAAGCCGCTGAACTCGGCGTTCTGTTGAGCCAGCTCGGTGATGCCCTGACAGGGCGCACGCGCATCCCAGTGGAAAGAGAGATTGAAGATACGGCCTCGCCTCCGGATCGTGTGAAGATTGCCATTTACCGTATCACCCAGGAGACCTTCAACAATATAACCAAGCATTCGGAGGCCACCCTGGCAGAACTGCGGTTGGAATCGAATTTGGATCAGGTTTCGTTAACTATACGCGATAACGGGCGCGGCTTCGATCCCGATCAGGTGACTGACGATAAACTCGGTTTAGGCATCATGCGCGAGCGGGCTGACGAAATAGGCGCAAGGCTGGATGTGGAAAGCGCACCGGGTCAGGGAACGAAGGTTGATGTTTGCTGGTCGAGTGGAGACTCTTAAATTCGTTCAGAGTTACAAAAACAGGCTCGTCATTCTGAACGAAGCGCAGCGGAGTGAAGAATCTCCCGCCGGTCGCGAAGGAAATTCTTCCCTTTTTCCGAATGGCATAAGTAATTTAGGTATTGTATAATAACTCTCAAGTAGGACCCCAACATGACCCAAGACTCTCCAATCCGCGTGATGATCGTTGACGACCACCTGATGGTGCGCGACGGTCTGAAAGTATTTCTATCGGTTTATGACGATCTGGATGTTGTCGGCGAAGCCAGCGATGGGCAGGCTGCCCTGGAAGTCTGTCGCCAGGTCCGCCCGGACGTAGTGCTGATGGACATCGTCATGCCCATCATGGATGGACCAACCGCGACCCGTGTGCTGCGCCGTGAATGCCCAACCGTGCAGGTGATCGCCCTCACCAGCTTCGCAGAAAAGGAACTCGTCCAGCAGGCCATCCAATCCGGCGCCATCGCCTACGTGTTAAAAGATGTCGATCCGGACAAGCTGGCGGATGCCATCCGGGACGCTCACATGGGCAAGGGCACCATCGACACTTCTGCCGCTAAATTACTTTTAGAAACAGAGGAGAAGCCTGCTCACGACTACGACCTGACTTCCCGCGAGCGAGAGATCCTCGCGCTGATTGTCAGCGGCAAGACGAACGGGGAAATCGCCGAACAGCTGACGCTCAGCGTCGGGACGGTGCGCTTCCATGTCAGCAATATCCTGTCCAAACTAGGGGTCAGCAACCGCACGGAGGCCGTTAGTCTGGCCCTGCAGCAGGGATTGATTCCTAATATATAACTAACATCAGTTTAAGACCTGGCAGGTGCGCTGAATAATCCCGAATTTACATCAGCTACATTCGACGACTGGTGGCTATCTACCCAGTCAAATGTTGAACCTGGACATTCGTCCAGGTTTTTCCCGCGTCCTGTCCAGGTCATAAACCTGACGATTGCCAGTTCTTCAAAGTCTTATCAACCTGTATATTTAGGGTGGAGTGAACCGTTCTAAAAAGAATAACGTCGCGCGTTTAGACGCGCACGAAAATCACCTGTACAAAACAAGAGGGAGAGACTGATGCGCATCATACTGGCGACCGCGGACCGGGATCTGCGATTGGCGATTGAGCTGCTGATGAGCGACGAGCCTGGGCTTAAAGTGGTCGGCGTGGCGAGCGAGACAGAGGGCTTGATAGCGCTCGTCAAATCTTCCTCCCCAGATCTCGTTTTATTGGACCTGGATCTAGCAGGGCGACCTGTTGATGAAGTGCTAAGTGAGATGAAATCTTTCAAATGTGGGGCCAGATTTGTCGCATTGGGGAAATATCCTGGATTGAAAGCTTATGCGGTTAAGTCCGGTGCAGACGTTTACGTGACCAAAGGAGACCCACCAGAGACCATCCTGGCAGCCGTTCAGGAGATTCAAACCCAATAATAACCCGATAATCATTTTAAGAGAGGAGTGAGTCAATTATGTCAAATCAAGCTGTTGTACAAACCAACGAAAAAGGGCCCGCCTTTGAATGGTGGATGATTTCCAATCTCGCCTTTGGGGCCGGCTTTTCGGCCTTTATCTCGCTGCTCATACCGCCCTTCGTCACCGATGTGACCGGCAACGCCGCGGACGCCGGTATTATTATGGCCATCATCAGTCTGGCTGCGGTGTTAGGGCCGGTGTTGGGCGGTTTCGCCGACAAATACCGCGCCCACCGCCTGATACTGAGCCTGGGTGTGCTCGGTATGGCGGTTGGTTTCTTAATGTATTCGATTTCCGCCGATGCCAAGGCGCTGTACGCCCTGGACGCCATTATGCTGGGTGTCTCGGTCGCCGCGATCAACGCCGTGGGTCCAGTCTTTATCGTGGGCGCTGGATTATCTCGAGCCCTACAGGCTAAACGTCTGACCACATTCAACCTGTTGGCGCCCATCGGGCAGGTGATCGGCGGCGCCATGATGGCTTGGGCGGCGAGCGCCGGCATGGATTACGGCGTGCGCTTCATGATCGCGGCCGGTGTAATGCTGCTGTGTTTTGTGATCACCTGGTTTTCGAGCGCCAAACCCTCCAAGCGCATCATTTTAGTGGAGGACAAGCCCGATGAACATCACGAAGTACAGAAGAAATCATTCGGGCTCAAGCAGCTCTTTATCTCCACTTTTGGGCTTTACCTGCTGATCCTGGTGCTGAGTTCTGTCGGTAACAACGGCATCAACGCCCAGATCGCCAATATCCTGCCCAACGTATACGGCATCGACCAGGCCACCACCTCCGGGCTGATCTCGCTGGCAGGGCTGCTGAACATCCTGTTCTTCTTTGTTGCCGGAGCCTGGTTGGCCCGAAAGGGTGCCATGCCGGACTTCATCACCGGCAACGTCATGCGC
>Ga0209013_10000209_pt1 | contig 49764 bp, 53 predicted proteins | sample Cruoilmetagenom2_FD_187291 | JGI IMG/M metagenome (GOLD analysis project Ga0209013, IMG submission 187291) | Oil polluted marine microbial communities from Coal Oil Point, Santa Barbara, California, USA - Sample 2 (SPAdes) (version 2) | ecosystem: Environmental > Aquatic > Marine > Oil seeps ...
GATCATGTCTTCCAGGATGTCCACGCTCCGCGGGACGTAGAGTTGAAACCAGCATACATCGGGGGCCGCTTTCGCGATGCTCTCTATCGGCGTCGTGCTGAATGTACTGAGGACATAGGGGATGCGGGCGTTCTGAGCAGCCCGGGCGAGGGCCGTCTCGGCACCAGGCCACAGCATGTCGCCGAGGCCTACCGGCGACACGCCGAACGGCAACGCGTACTGGGTGCCGAAGAGCGTGACTTGGGTGTCGATCGTGCTGACATTGCGCAGATATCGCGGCGTCAGATGCACATCGTGAAAAGCCTGCCGGTTGCGCCGTTTGGCTTGTTCGTCGTCTATGCCGCCTTCGAGATAGTCGAAGGCAAAGTTGGGCAGGCGGCGCTTGGCGCGGCGCTTGAGGTCGGCAATGCCCGGATAGCGGGCGTCGTAGCACATGGATGGGACTTGACTCATTCGGTCTCTATTCTGTCCGCCGGACGTGTTTCTTCCGTTAAGAAGCATCGCAGAGCCTGAGAGGCTCATTGCAGCCGTCAAGGTATCGGCATTGATTTCTAGCAGGGGACCTCACGGAGGGCCTGGATCACGCCAGCCCCCTTGCGGCCCGGCTACGAATCGATCCAAACGCATCGTTGCCCACAGGCCCTTAGCGTCATTCTTGCCGGTACCGAGGGCGCTGGCCTAGGCTGCAATCGCAATGCTCGACCAACCGTTCTCGTTCTTCGCAAATTTCGGACACTACGAGCGCGTCTTGTCGGCGACCATGGTCACGTTTTCTATGCTCGGCATGGGGGCGACGCTCACGGTTCGCGACTTCGCGAACACGCTCGTTGCGTGGCGGGGGCTTGCCGTGGGTCTCGTCGCGCAACTGGTGCTGGTCCCTCTATGGGCAGGACTGACGATGTTCGTCGTGGGTGCCCTCCCGGAGGGCTTTGGCGGCTTGTCGTTCGCGGGCGCCATCGGTATCGCGACGGGGATCGCTCTGATTGCGGCGATGCCCGGCGGTTCGCTATCGAACCTGCTCACCTTCATCGGCAATGGCAATGTCGCCCTGTCCGTCTCGCTGACGGCCATCACGACCTTCATCTGCCTCTTCGCGACACCGATCGTTCTGGCCGCGCTGGTCACGGTTCAGGTCCCCGGCGACTTCGTGATCGACAAATCGCAGATCATGCTGGACATCGGCCTGTTCCTGATCGCCCCGCTGCTCGCCGGCATGGTTGTTCGGCGCTTGACCCATTCCAAGCAGCAAATCCTGTTCACGAAGCTCATGGTGCGCGCGAGTCTTGCGCTGCTCGCCTTGATCATTATCGGGTCGCTCGGTGCGGGACGGCTGCAGTTCGCCCCTTATGGCTGGCTGGGGCCGGCCATCATCATCGTCTTCGGTGTTGGTGCGCTCTACCTTACGCGCCTCTGTGCTTTTGCCTGCGGCATGGTCGAGCGCGACTCTCTTGCAATCGTCATCGAAGTCACGGTGAAGAACGGGCTGCTCGCGCTTCTGGTTGTAACGTCAATGTTTCCGAGCCGCATGCTGGTGACCGAGGGCAGCCAGGTGGGCAGCATGATCATTGCCGCGCACGATGGCTGCATCTTCGTCGTGCTGTTCTTCAGCGGCTTCGCCCTGATCGCCGGCTCGGTGACCACGCTCCAGGGGCGCAAGCGCCGGGCGCGGAATGGCGAGCCCTCCTAGCTTGAGCTAAGGGCCTAGCGTGGGGCAGGGGGCCTCGCGCGCTACGATTACGATAGTGTTAGGGCGTAATGACCATGCCCGCGTCGGCAGACTTCCGACGGGGACCGATTTTTCCGGCTTGAGCGTCGCCAGATCGATGATCGTCGATGATGAGGATGCGAGACCCTCGGCCATCATGCAGGCGGGTTTGGACTAGAACGTTTGGCACTTTCGCCCTTGCTCGCAATGAGTCGGCGAAGCAGGGAGGCTAGCCGATTGGGCGATGCCACTGTTTCCACACCGGTCGATGGAAAATGGGAAGCGGCAGGTCTAGGGCTGGTAGGAGAGGGCGCATCGCGCACCCCGTGTATCGGCCAAGTTGCTCGAACCTGAGCTCTATCGGATGTCGGACGACGCCGGTTGGGATAGGGTTGGCCCGTCCGCATCGTTGGAGAACAAAGAAATGCTTCCTCGCGTCTTTTTGGCAGTTGGGTTTGCCATCGCTCTTGCCACGGGCCTTGTTTCGGTGATGCTCCATGCTGAGGAGATGGCCTGGACAGTTGACCGCTATGAAAGCGATTCCCCGGACGGTGCGGATACCGTGATCTTGAGTTACGGGATTCTAAACACGGATGCGGTCGCCTTCGAGGCGATTTGCGGCGGGCCGGATGGGGCCATGCCGCGCGCGGTCTTCTGGTACGACATCGTCGATCTCTCGGAGGGCGAGGACGTGGTTGTTTCGTTCTCGGCCGGGGACTTCGAGGCCGAATTGCCGGGGCAGGTCTTTGGCAAGGACGCGGAAGTGGGCATCTCCGGCATCCAGGTGGCGATCGAAGCCGGGGCGCCGCTCTGGACCGCTATGAGGAAAGGTGCGGCAGTGACCTATGGGATGGCTGGCGGAAAACGTGAGGCACTTCAACTCGCCGGGGCGGCTCAAGCGGTCGGCGATTTCGTGTCCGCGTGCCAAGCGCCGGCCTCGCCCGACGCAGCGCGGCCGGCGAGCACGAAACCGGCGGTAGGCCCGACACGTCCGCAAGCGGAGGCCGTGTCTTGCGACAAGTTCGGCACGATCAAGTCCATGGAGTCCAAGACCCCTATGACCGTCACCTTCGTCAACAGGTCCGACGGCTATCGCGGCCTCGTGTGGATTGACCCGGAAGGCACGCCTGTCGACAACACCGGGCTCAACCAAGCGGAGTCTGTCACCGTCCCCACCTTCCAGACCCATGCGTGGATGATCACGGACGGTCCGGGGAATTGCATCGAGATGTTCGTTCCGGTGGGTGGGACCACGATGTTCGAGATCACGGCGCCGGCGCCGACCCTCGGTCCGGAAGACGACTAAACTCCGTAGGCTGCCCTTCGGCAGACCGCGCCTGTCTCTAATCACGGAGTTGTGTCCGCCAGGCGCTGCGCAGCATGATCCAGCGCGACAGCGCCGTCCGTAAGAACAGGTAACCAGCCGAGCAAACGCGCCGTCATTGTAAGGGTCGCGCATTTGCCAAGCTCCAAACGAGCTCGAGATGTTGAAAGGATCAATCCAATGTTGACCAAGGCCTACAAAGCCGTGATGGATCCCTCGGAGAATCCGCTCTTCGCCCTGCCGAGAATGGTTCGCTTCCACTACATGCTCATTCTCTCTTATATGTGGTCGGCGATTTTCGCGCTTTGGATCGGGTACACCTGGATGATGGGTCCCAGCTTCGTCGCGCATTCCTTGCTACTTATCGGTGTATTCTTCACCGCAGAAATTTTCACGCTTGCCGGCAAGGGCCCTCAAGCGGTCGCTGCGAAGAGCGCTCAAGCTCAGCACTAACCTTGACCGTAATCTGAATAGGCAGGCTGATCTGGGACAGTAACGTGGCTTATGTTCTGGTTATTGGCGCCAGCGGTGGTATCGGTCGGGAGACGCTAACTGCGGCTCTCGAGGCGGGCCACCGCGTCCGCGCGTTTTCACGTTCAGCCGACACGTTCGACCTCAGGCACAACAGGGCCGACACGTGCCGTGGCGATGCGACCAATGTAGCCGATATCGATGCGGCCTTGGACGGTATTGAAGTGGTCGTGCAGGCCCTGGGCGTCAGCGCAAGCGAGCTTTTTAAGCCGGTGAGTTTATTTTCCGTATCGACGCAGGTCCTATTGCCAGCGATGCAACGCCACGCGATCAGGCGTTTGGTCGCCGTAACCGGGTTCGGTGCAGGCGACAGCCACGATGCGATTGGCTTACTGCAGATGGTGCCGTTTCGGGCAATGCTTGGCAGGGCCTATGACGACAAAGATGTGCAGGAGCGGTTGATCAAGAAAAGCGGCCTGGACTGGACGATCGTGCGTCCCGGCATACTGACCAACAGTCCGCGGGGCGGCAGCTACCGGGTCTTGGAGAAACCGTCGCAATGGCGAAATGGCGTCATCTCCCGCGCCGATGTGGCGGACTTCATCGTGCGGTCCATTGACGATGACGATTTCATCCACAAAGACCCTGTGCTTGTCTGGTGAGCGATGGGATCCACTCATTCCCACCAGGCGGCGGGAGCGCGATTGTCCTCGGCGCGAGCGGCGGTCTAGGGACGGCGCTGTCCGACGCGATTGCGCGCAGCGGGCGCTTCGGGCGGCTCGTAAAGTTCAGTCGCGCGAGCGAGCCGGCAATCGACCTTCTGGATGAGGTCAGCCTCGAACGTGCGGCCAAGTATGCGTCGGGCAACGACGGTGTTCGTCTCGTGATCGACGCGACCGGCTTTCTCCATGATGATCGTCATAAGCCGGAGAAGACCTGGCGCAATCTTGAGCCTGACAAGTTGGCCCGGGCCTTCGCTCTGAACGCCATAGGGCCGGCGCTGATCGTGAAACATTTTCTGCCGCTGCTGCCGCCGTCCGGAAAAGCGGTGTTCGCCACGCTTTCGGCGCGCGTGGGGAGTATTGGCGATAACCGCCTTGGTGGCTGGTATAGCTATCGCGCATCCAAGGCTGCCCTAAACCAGCTCGTGCGCACGGCCGCCATTGAACTGAAGCGTCTCAAACCTGAAGCGGTATGCGTGGCCTTGCATCCCGGCACCGTCGACACGCCTTTGTCTCAGCCGTTCTCTCGGGCCGGTCTGCAGGTTCAATCGCCTGCGAAGGCCGCGCGTCATCTGATTTCCGTCATCGACAGGCTTGGGCCCGATGAGTCGGGGGGCTTCTTCGATTGGCGCGGCGCCCCCGTGCCCTGGTAGCGCGTTCGAACGCGATCTCGGCACAAACTTCACGATGCAACGGCGATGTGTCGCGGTGCTCGGCCGCACTAGGCTTTTCCCAGCCAGTTTTCGACGATTTTTCCGGCGCGCGTGGCAATCGCAGCAGGGGAGTCCGGGCGAAGCGCGCTCTCGTCCGTAGGCATGGGGCGGCTGGCCTGATATCACAGGCGAACCGGTAGCGGTCGAATCGTCTCTGGCGGGGCTGTGGCGCCGATCTGGGCCGGTTTCCAGCCGGTTCGAGCCTTGAAAATCCATTGAGTGGACGGTCGATGCAGGACGCCGTAAGCAATTTTCCCTTACGCGACGAAGAGGGGGATGTTCGTCCCGAATTCCTCCATGCGGTGACCGATGCCCTGGAGTCCGGCGACATCGCCCGCGCGCGGTCGCTGACCCTCGATCTTCATGAAGCCGACCTTGCCGATCTCATCGAGGTTCTGCGCCAGGACGAGCGCGCCGAGCTCATCGAAGCCCTGGGCGATGAGTTCAAGGCGGCGGCGCTGCCCGAACTCGACGAGGCGGTGCGCGACCAGGTTCTCGAGGAGATGCCGCCCGAGCAGGTCGCCGAGGCGCTACAGGAACTCGAGTCGGATGAGGCGGTCTACCTGCTCGAAGATCTCGACCGGGAAGAGCAAGAAGACATCCTCTCCAAGCTTCCCTACTTCGAGCGGGTCGCCCTGCAACGGAGCCTCGAATATCCGGAGGATTCCGCTGGCCGCATGATGCAGACCGATCTGATCGCGGTGCCGCCGTTCTGGTCCGTTGGACAGACGATCGACTATATGCGCGAAGCGGACGATCTGCCCGAGCGGTTCTACGAGATTTTCGTGGTCGACCCGGCCTATCATCTGATGGGTTGCGTGGCGCTCAACAAGATCTTGCGGTCCAAGCGCCCGACCCAGATGGACTCAATCATCGACGAGGAGATGCATCCCATCCCGGTCGCCGTGGACCAGGAGGAGGTGGCGCACCGGTTCGAGCGCTACAACATGAACTCGGCACCGGTGGTGGATACAGACGGACGTCTGGTCGGTGTGATCACCGCCGACGACATCGTCGAGGTGGTCCAGGAAGAGGCATCGGAAGACATTCTGGCCATGGGTGGTGTCGGCGGCGAATCCATGGCTGACACGGTTTGGGAGACAACGCGGCTGCGCTTCAGCTGGCTCGTGGCAAATCTGGTCACTGCCATCGTCGCATCTATCGTCATCAGCTTCTTCGAGGCGACCATCGAGCAGATGGTGGCGCTGGCCGTGCTCATGCCCATTGTGGCTTCCATGGGCGGCAATGCGGGCACGCAGACCATGACTGTCGCGGTCCGGGCCCTTGCGACTCACGATCTTGGGCCCGCCAACGCGATGCGGGTCATATGGCGTGAATGCGCCGTGGGGCTTCTCAATGGGCTGCTCTTCGCCGTGATCATGGCGGCCATTGCCTATTTCTGGTTCGGGAGCGACGGTCTCGGGCTCGTCATCGGGGTCGCGATGGTCGTGAACCTCTTCGCCGCCGCGCTTGCCGGTATCTTGATTCCACTCGGGCTCGATGAGCTGAACCTCGACCCCGCAATCGCGTCCGGCGTGTTCGTGACGACCGTGACGGACGTGGTGGGCTTCTTCGCCTTCCTTGGCCTGGCTGCTTTGTGGTTAGCTTAGGGGCGAGGGGAATTCATGTTTTTCTATTTGGCTAAGGCGGTGTGGTTCGTCCTGCAGCCGTCCACGTTGATCGCGTTGCTGATCGGCTATGGCGCGATCCTGATCTGGACGGGCTGGGCGCGTTGGGGCCGCCGCTTCGTGTCGATCGGGGCAATCCTGCTCCTGGTGGTCAGCCTGTCGCCGCTCGGCAATGCGCTGATCCTGCCGCTCGAAGACCGTTTCCCGCGCGCCGATCTCGACCGGCCGCCGGCGCCGGCGGGTCTCATTATCCTAGGGGGCGCGGAAAATCGTCTGGTGGGTAGCGCCCGCAAAGCGCCGACTTTGAACGAGGCTGGCGAACGCCTGCTCGAAGGGGCAATCCTTGCGCAACGGTTTCCGGACGCCAAAGTCGCGTTCTCCGGCGGCGATGCCGGTATCCTCTATAAGTCTGACAGCGAGGCGCAGGGCGCCGCGGATATCCTCACTCGGCTCGGCGTTTCCCGGGACCGACTGATTCTGGAAGCTAATGCGCGGGACACCTACGAGAACGCCATCTATCTGAAGAAGGAACTGGAGGGCGATGGCACGTTCGGACGGGACGCGCGCTGGCTCCTGATTACGTCGGCCTATCATATGCCGCGCTCGATCGGGGCCTTCCGGCAGGCCGGGTTCGACGTGGAGCCGTGGCCGGTCGATTACCGGACGCGGGGTCGGCAAGATTTCTCAAAGCCCTTCGACAAGGTCTCGGAAGGTTTGCGGCGTGTCGATACGGCGACGCGCGAGTGGGTGGGGCTGTTGGCCTACTGGCTCACAGGCCGCACTAATGCGCTGTTCCCATCACCAGATCGGACTGGGGGCAGTCAGGGCTGACACAGGCCAGCGAACCGGTATCGAGCCAGTTCTTGAGATAGGCCGCCGCGCGTAAGTCTGCCCCGTCTTCGCCTGCGAACGTCGCGACCATCTCGCACAGAACGCCGAAGCGCACGCCTTTGGTGGCTTCGGCCCACATCATTGCTTCTTCGGGACAGAGCGGCCTGAAGCGTGACGTGAGGTCTTGCCGCCAGACCAGGATCATTTGCGGCTCGGGCAGCAGCATAGCCTCGGGCGGTGCAGCCTCATCCTTGAGGGCCATCCAGATGTCCGCGGCGTTGGTCTTGAAGCGGAGCCGCTTGGCGGTTGGGTGCGGACTGAAGACCAGGTTCGCCCAGTCTTCCGGCGGGATCGCGGCGAGTTCTTCGATGGTCACGGGCTGGGCATCGGCTGCATCGAACGCATCCGCAAGCGCCTTCTCGAGTGCGGCGAGCTCCGCAACCTCCTTGTGTTCTGAGAAGGGCGCGGTCTTCCGCGCGAACTCGGGAAGGTAGCGGCCGAACCAGCGCGCATTGCGCTTGTCCGAGGGGTGTTTGGCAATATAGCCCTGCGCGAGGTCCGAAAATGCCTGGTCTCCGAGATAGGCGTGGGTCAACTCGTAGTCGCGGCCTAGAATCTCGGCGAGCCGTAGCACATAGGCGTTGCGGTAGACGCCGAACAGAGTGCGCCGGTCCTCGCGGTCGTTGTCGTTGATATCGGTCAGGATTGCGTCGTCGCCAGACACGATTCCAGCCTGGAAACGCGCTTGAAGGTCTTTGAGGCGTGTCATGACCGTTCCGTCACTCCGCGGCGATCACCTGTTTCGCCGCTTGAACTTCCCGGGCAATCTTGCGGGCGATATCGAGCTCGGCGATCACCTCCGCCAACGGCGGGATGTTGTCGTCCCGCTCGATCATGGTCGAGACCGGGCCGAAATGAGAGACGGTCTCGCGGTAAAAGTCCCAAACTTCGTTGCATACGGGGTGGTCGTGCGTGTCGACGATATGCTCGCCCTCGTGGCTGTGGCCGGCAAGATGAAACTGAACGATCCGGTCGCGCGGAACGCCATGCAGGAAGTCGCGGGTGGAAAAGCCGTGATTGCAGGCGCTGACATAGACGTTGTTGACGTCGAAGAGCAGCCAGCAATCGGCGCGGCGTGCGACTTCGCTGACAAAGTCCCATTCGCTCATTTCCGACTCCGCGAAAGTCACGTAGCTCGAAACGTTTTCCAGGGTGAGGCGGCGGCCCAAAAAGTCCTGTACGCGGCTGACCCGTTCGACCACATGGTCCAGGGCTTCCTGCGTATAAGGAATAGGCAGAAGGTCGTGCAAGTTTACCCCATGCACGCCGGTCCAACAAAGATGGTCGGAAATCCATTTCGGGTCGACACGGTCCGCGAGCATCTTGAGCCCGGTCAGATAATCCATGTCGAGCGGCGTGGTGGACGCGATCGACAGCGACACGCCGTGCATGACGATCGGATAGCGCTCGCAAATCTGGTCGAGGATCTGCAAAGGTTTGCCGCCGGGGATCATGTAATTCTCGGAGATAACCTCGAACCAATCGACATTCGGTTCGCCCGACAGAATCTCGTCGTAATGCTCGGGACGCAGCCCAAGGCCGAAGCCGAGATAGGGTGGTTTGTGGTCGGACACGGCGATCTCCGGAAATTCAATGCGCCGATCTTATACCAAAAAAAGGCGAAACCGGCCGCGAATGCGGCCGGCCTCAATTGGCGTGGGGCTAGCTCTTGAAATCGCCACCCTTTTCAGCGCACTCGGTGTCCGTCATGACGACGAAGCCCTTGCCCTTGCAGGCATTGTGGCCCTTGCAGGCGCTCGAGGCGGTCTTGCAGGCGCTCTGGCCCTTGCAGCCGTTGACACCGAAACATTTTCCAGTGTTGCCGCCCTCGGCAAATGCTGACGTGGCAAGCGTGCCGGACACCAGCAGCGCAGCAGCGGTAAGGGCAATCGAGGTGCCAGTCTTCTGAGTCATCTTCATCGGTACTCTCCTGTGTGTGGGATTCCCTAAGTCTGGCGCCGAACGCCATTTCAGGACGGTAGCTCCGATTCCTGCATAGAATGCGTCACACCTCTTCAAAGCGTTGTGAGTTGCTTCACGCTGACGTGAAGAATGCCTGTTCGCATCAGTTTCGGTTCGCAGTGTTTTCGCTGTGCGCTCCGAACCGCTATCATTCATGGCCACGGGGGAGCTCCGCATGTGTTTTAAGGATGTCATTGTCTATGTGGACGGGACCGAAGCGTCCAAGGTGCGCGACGGTTTGGCGATCGGCCTGGCCAAGGCGCAGGGCGCGCATCTCGTCGCGGTCGCCTTCGCCCCGCAGGCGTTGATGCCGCTCTACGGCGCCGATGTGGCCTTCGCCGACATGAGCGGCGTGCTCGAAAGCGTAAAGGCACAAGGCGAGGAGGCGTTGGCGCGCTTCGGGACCGCTGCGGCCGCGGCCGGGATCTCGCACGAAGCGCGGCTCATGCATGGAACGAGCGACGAGTTCCCGCACGATTTCGCCGCCGCGGCGCGCCTCACCGACCTCGCGATCCTCGGTCAGCCACGGGATGGGGATCCGCTTGTGGGTCAATATGCGCTGCTGGAGCGCTGCCTGTTCGCCTCGGGCCGGCCCGTGCTCATCGTGCCGGCCGCGCCCATGGAGGAGTCAGCCGGCGGCGATACGATTGTCGTGGCTTGGGATGGAAGCGCGGAGGCGGCGCGCGCCTTCAGCGATGCCCGCACGTTCCTCAAGGCCGCGAAGCGGGTCGTGCTTTTGGCCGGTCTCCGCGAGGAGTCTCGCCATGACATCGGTGTTTCGGCGGACGGTATGGTCGCGCATCTGGCCCGTCACGATGTGACGGCCGAGGCAATCATGGTCACGATGAGCGAGGGCGGCGATGTGGGGCGTCTCTTGCTCTCCCGTGCGAAGGAGCTGGAGGCGGACATGATCGTGATGGGCGCGTTCCATCACTCGCGCTGGCGCGAGCTCATTCTGGGCGGCGTCACGCTGACCATGCTGGAAGAGGCGACCATCCCGCTGCTCATGGCGCACTAGCGGTGGCCGAAGCCGAATGACGCTTCACCTCGTCAAACTCTGTGTCGGGATCGACCGGCTGCAAGACCTGAGGATCTGGCAGGCGAAGCGCCTGGACGATCTGGCACGGGCGGGGCGTGTCGCAGAGCTCTGCCACAAGACCAAACAGATGCCGCGCCGTAGGGCCGAGGTCCTGAATGGCGGTTCGCTCTACTGGGTCATCAAGGGGTTCGTCTCGGCACGGCAGCGCATCCTCGATCTTAAACAGACGGTGCGGGAGGACGGCCGGCACTGTTGCGGAATAGTGCTCGACTCCAAGATCGTCGAGACGCGGCCGAACCCCCGCCGTCCGTTTCAGGGCTGGCGCTATTTGGAGGCCAATGAGGCCCCGCCGGACCTCTCCGGGTCAGACGATGGTACCGCCGAGATGCCGCCCGGCATGCGGGAGGAACTGCGCGCGCTAAGGCTCATCGACTGACAATTTTACGCTAGAGACGGGACCGGCACGTTGTCGATCAGGCGCGTCTTCCCGAGAAAGGCCGCAACGAGGATGCGGGCTGATGCGACGGGTCCGGACAAGGGCGCCAACGTTTCCGGATCGCGAGCTTCGAGATAGTCGACGCGGAATCCGGCGGCCTCAAGCGCCGCGCGCGCGCTTCCCAGAGCCTGCTCGGCGCTGAGGCCTGCCGCCAGCTCGTGCGAGGCCTGCTGGATCGTGGCGTGCAGCAGCGGCGCCGTCTCGCGCTCCTCTGCCGAGAGATAGGCGTTGCGGGAGGACAGGGCCAATCCGTCTGGTTCGCGCACGATGGGACCACCGACAATCTCGACCGGAACATTCAAGTCCCGCACCAAGCGCTTGATGACGAGGAGCTGCTGGTAGTCCTTCTCGCCGAAGATCGCGATATCGGGTGTGCACTGCAGAAGAAGCTTAGCGACCACGGTGGCGACACCGTCGAAATGATCGGGACGGGTCGCGCTGCACAGACCGCCGGTTACGCCCGCCACATGGACCTTGGTGGCAAAACCCTCCGGGTACATCTCGTTGGCGTTCGGGGTGAAGAGCAGCGCCGCGCCGGCCTGTGCCAGAAGCGCGGCGTCCCGGGCCTTGCCACGTGGATAGGCCGCGAAGTCTTCGTTGGGGCCGAACTGCAGCGGATTGACGAAGATCGACGCGACCACGCGGCCGGCGAGCCGGTTTGCCTGCTGGACCAGCGACATGTGGCCCTCATGGATCGCGCCCATGGTGGGGACCATGGCAACCGTCTCGCCCTGCGCGTGCCAGGCGGCGACGCGGGCGCGCAAGTCCGCAACGGTTCTGACGATCTCGAGTTCGGTACTCATCGGAGCCTTTCCAAAAAATAGTGCGGTTCGGGAAGGGGCGCGACCATAACGCCTCGCCGCAAAGCCCCGAAACACTTAAATTGGCGTCATGAACGCGCCAACCGCCGCATCGGGTTCAAGCGCTCCGCAGGCCGACCGGGCGGAGCTAAACGCGGCCTTGCTCGCCGATGAGGACGCGCTGGTCGCGGCTCTGATCGAGGCCGCGCGTTTCAGCCGCGAAGACCGGCGCAGGATCGCCGGTATCGCCACCCGACTCGTCGAGGCTCCTCGGGAAGGGCGTCACTCCCAGGGCGGCATCGATTCCTTCCTGGCCGAGTATGGGCTCTCCAGCGAGGAGGGCGTGCTGCTTTTGTGCCTGGCCGAAGCGCTGTTGCGGATTCCGGATGAGGCCACCGCGGACCGGCTCATCGCGGGCGGTGATGACAGCTGAGCCCCCGATCGGCATTGTGAATGCGGCAAAAAACGACCATCTATAGCGGTGTGGATTTTCTCAACGTTTGAACCGCATCGCGGAGCGGGTGAATGAGCGAACCGAAGACCCCGTCTAAGAACGCCTCAAGCGATGTCGCGCCTGGAAGCTCGTCCTCGGCGGAATTGGATGCCTTTCTGAACAAAGTTCAGAGCCTCCAGCCCGCTGCGGCGGGTACAGGTCGGATGATTTTCGCCATGGACGCAACTATGAGCCGTCAGCCCACTTGGGACCTCGCACTCGGGCTGCAGAGCGAGATGTTTCGCGCGGTCAAGGAAGTCGGCGGGCTCGATGTTCAGCTGATCTATTTCCGGGGCTTCGGCGAATGCCGGTCCAGCAGTTGGGTCGGCGACCCCGATGCGCTGGCGCGGCTGATGCGCCAGGTCCATTGCGAGGGCGGGCACACACAGATCCGGAAAGTCCTGTCTCATGCGCGCAGAGAGACCGAGCGTCAGACCGTGAACGCCCTGGTCTATGTGGGCGATTGCATGGAGGAGAGTATCGACGATTTGAGCCAGCTCGCGGGCGAACTCGGCCTTGTGGGCGTGCCGGTCTTCGTCTTTCAGGAAGGCCACGATGTGGGCGCCGAAAAGGCATTCAAGGAAATCGCGCGGCTGTCGCGTGGCGCCTATTGCCGCTTCGATGCGGGCTCGGCGGCGCAGCTCCGCGCGTTGCTAAAAGCCGTTGCGGTCTATGCCACAGGCGGGCGCAAGGCGCTCCAAAACGCGAAGAGCGACGCCGCGACGCTTCTGCTCGAACAGCTTCGGTAGGCTTAAGCGCATGGTCTACTTCTTCGTCGGTTGCGCTCTGCTGGTCGCTCTGCTGTTTCTTGGGCGCATGATTGTCAGGGCCAACCCTCAAAGGCTCGCCGGTACGATGCGCAAAGTCGGTGCGGTCGCGCTCTTTGCTTTTGCAGGATTTCTGGCGTTGCGCGGCGCGCTGCCGCTCGCGGTTCCGCTTGCCGCCTTTGCCATGAGCCTCATCGCCGGTGGCCGTGGTCTTGGCGGCTTCGGCGGTTCGGACCAGAAGTCCGAAGGCCAGACCTCGCAGGTGCATACCGAGCGGCTGGAGATGGAGCTCGACCACGACACGGGCTACATGGACGGCAAGTGTCTTGAGGGCGACTTTGCGGGCCGCACGCTTTCGTCCTTGAGCGAACGCGAGGCGATCGAGCTCTACCTCGCCTTCGAAGCAGACGGGTTTAAGGAATCCGCGCTTATGGAGGCCTATCTCGACTGGCGGGTTCCCAAGTGGCAGGACAAGGCCGACCGGGCCAGGGACGGCTCGGGCCCCGGCGGGTTCGCCAAAGGGCGGATGAGCGCCGAGGAAGCGCGGGCGGTGTTGGAAGTCGGTGCGGACGCCTCGGATGAGGAGATTACCCAAGCCCATCGTCGCCTCATGATGAAGCTGCACCCCGATCATGGCGGGTCCAACTATCTGGCGGCGCGCATCAACGAAGCAAAAGACGTTTTGCTCGGCAGTTAGACTTCTCGGCAGCTCCCGCAGGGCCTGCGCGTCGTCACTCGGCCGCGAGCGCGATACAGTCGAGCCGCATGCGCTTCAAAGCCTCGCAGGTGCTGCGCGCATCGGATTTCGAGAACCCAGCAAACCGGGCCCGATACCACTCTTTATTGTCCTTGTGGAACGTGGCCGTGAAGGGCAGGCGCCCGTCAAGAAGCTTCGGCGCGCGCTGGCGCACCATGCCGAGACGGTTCTGTGCATCGGCTGGCGAGGTGTAGGAGCCCACCTGGACATGGTAACTGCCCGCGCGGCTTGCACTGGCGAGGCTCGGCGCGGAGAGCCGGCTTGGCGACAGGCTGGCCTGAACGATGGGACGCCGCTGTGCCGGCTGCGCGACGGCAGGCCGCGCCATCTGGGGCTGCGCCGTCGATGGCTGAGGCATTGCAGGCTGAGCTGCGGCAGGGCGAGATTCGGCTGCCGGAGCAGGCGCACGTGTCGTGACAGGAACGGCGGCGCTCGCCAGAGAGAAGACGGGCTTCCGGGATGGCCGCGGCGGCGTGGGCGTCCCCAGCAGCGATGCGATGAAGTTGTTCGATTTCCGCTTGGACGAAGAGGCTTTCGACCAATGCTTGTCGAGCAACGATACCATGGCGGCATTGCGGAGCGCGCCCGTCCGGCCGCCGAGAACCACGCCGACCAGATGCTTATTGTCGCGTTCGACGGCGGCCGTGAGGTTGAAGCCACTTGCGCGCGTATAGCCGGTCTTGATGCCGGTCGTCCCCTTGTAGTTGAAGAGTAGCCGGTTGTGATTGCGGTACTTGCGGCCCTTGTAGCCGAAATACTTGGTCTCGAAGACGCCGTAATATTCCGGGTAGTCGCGCATGATGTGCATGGCGAGGATCGCTTGATCCCGCGCGGTGGTGAGCTGCTCCTTGTTGGGAAGCCCGGAAGCGTTGCGGTAGGTCGTCTTTTTCATGCCCAGGTTGCGTGCGGTCTGGGTCATGATGCGGCCGAAGTTTTCCTCCGTGCCGCCGACATTTTCAGCAATGACGGCCGCGGCATCGTTGGCCGACTTCGTCACTAGGGCTTTGATGCAGTCCTTGACGGCGATGGTGGAGCCCGGCTTGAGATAGAGCTTGGTCGGCGACTGGCTCGCGGCGTGCTTTGAGACCTTCAATTTGGTGTCGGGCGTGAACCGGCCCGCTCGCATATAGGCGAACAAGACATAGAGCGTCATAATCTTCGTGAGTGAGGCGGGCGAGCGCAAAACATCGGCCGACTTGGAATACAGAACGTTATTCGTATTCGCATCGACGATAATCGCTGCTTTCACCCGCTTGTCTGCGTAGGCTTCGGCGATGCCGGTCAGCGTCACGCCGAGTGCGATCAGGGCGACCAGGCTGATCTGCACCGCATGGCGCAATGGCGTCGAAAACACGCGGATCCGCGACATGCGCAGCCAAGACCTGAGCGTCTCGGCCTCAAATTGTACCTGCAAGAACACTGTGGCTTACGCCTTTCCCCGTTTGTCACGCCGCCCTTTAACGCTTTCGCGCGCATCCCTGCTGGGCGGTTGCGGATCAGATTTTCCGCGTTGCAATGCCGACAAGCGGGAAGGCTAGAATTTGTCGATTGCCAAAGCGTTAAGGGGGCAAAGGGAGGCGAAAGCGCAATTTTGTTGTGCAGTGCAAAATTCAGGTTGACGTTTTTTGTGCAATGCGAATAATTGTATTCGCGTTTGCAGCAATTCTCCCTAATCCAACTCCTGAAGAGGGCACCATGATCAAAGGTTTTGAAGAGTTTCAGAAAGTTGGCAAAGACGGTTTCGACGCCTATGTCCGCTCGTTCGGCGAGATGAACAAGGGTTTCCAGGCTATTGCCGCCGAATTCACCGATTACTCCAAGAAGGCGCTCGACGATTCGACGAAGGCTTTCGAGCAGCTCGCGGGCTGCAAATCCGTTGAGCAGGCTATCGAAATTCAGTCGCAGTTCGCGAAAAAGGCTTACGACGGCTACATGGCTGAGATGTCCAAGATCGGCGAGATGTATGTCGGTCTGGCCAAAGATGCCTACAAGCCAGTCGAAGCGATGGCTAAGAAGGCCGCTTAACACGACCGCACCAAATTCTTCCTCCCAAGGAAGGCTCGGGGCATCGGCCCCGGGCCTTTTTTTTGGGCAGTTGTCGCCTCATGCGGCGTGTTGTCTCTTTTCTGTCAGCAAACCGCGTCACATTCGCATTTTCATGTCGCGCTGAATTGCTGCGCTCGGTGGGATCACGCTAGAATGGGGTTGAGAGGGTTTTCGGACCTAGCGGGGCGCCGAGCCTTGGAAGAGGCACGGCGCGGTCCCATATAAGGGACGACGATTGAAGGCTTACGATGGCGCGCAATGGCGATCCGCGCCGGGACAACGACTCCGGCACCCAGATTGTTACGAAGACGCGGCCGAAAACAAAACGGCCGAGCCTGTACAAGGTTTTGCTGCTCAACGACGACTACACGCCGATGGATTTCGTCGTGTACATCCTTGAGCGGTTCTTCAACAAATCTCCGGAGGAGGCGACCCGCGTCATGCTCCACGTCCACCAAAAGGGCGTTGGGATCTGCGGGGTCTACACTTACGAAGTTGCCGAGACTAAGGTAGCTCAGGTCACCAGCTTTGCCCGTCAGCACGAACACCCGCTTCAATGCACGATGGAGAAAGAGTAGGAATCCGTGGCTTCTTTTTCGACCAGTTTAGAGCAGGCTCTGAGACGCGCGCTTCAGTATGCGAACGAGCGCAGCCACGAATACGCGACGCTCGAGCATTTGCTGCTGTCGCTCCTGGACGACCGCGACGCCGCGGCCGTGATGCGCGCCTGCGACGTCGACCTTGATCTGCTGCGGGAAAAACTGACCGGCTATATCGATAACGAGCTGTCGGGTCTCGTGCTCGACAGCCACGGCGACGCGCAGCCGACCGCCGGCTTCCAGCGCGTCATCCACCGTGCCGTGGCCCATGTGCAGTCCAGCGGCCGCGAAGAGGTGACCGGTGCCAACGTGCTGGTTGCGATTTTCGCCGAGCGGGAAAGCCACGCGGCGTTCTTCCTGCAAGAGCAGCACATGACCCGCTTCGACGCGGTCAACTACATCAGCCATGGCATTGCCAAGCGCGGTGGCATGTCGGATGCAGGGCCCGTGCGCGGTATCGACGACGATGCAGCGACCGTGGAAGGCAGCGAAGACAAGAAGCGCGGCGCGGACGCACTCGAAGTCTACTGCATCAACCTGAACCAGAAGGCCCGGACCGGGCGGATCGATCCGCTGATCGGCCGCGAGGCGGAGGTTCAGCGCACGATTCAGGTTCTGTGCCGGCGCCAGAAGAACAACCCGCTGTTCGTGGGTGACCCGGGCGTGGGTAAGACCGCCATCGCCGAAGGTTTGGCGCGGCGGATCGTCATGGCCGACGTGCCCGAAGTCCTGTCCGATGCGACCATCTTCCAGCTGGATATGGGCGCGCTTCTGGCCGGCACACGCTATCGCGGCGATTTCGAGGAGCGTTTGAAGGCCGTTATGCGGGAGATCGAGAATTTCCCCGGCGCGATCATGTTCATCGACGAGATCCATACGGTGATCGGCGCGGGCGCGACCTCGGGTGGGGCCATGGATGCCTCGAACCTGCTGAAGCCGGCGCTGCAATCCGGAACGCTGCGGTGCATCGGGTCGACCACCTATAAGGAATACCGCCAGCACTTCGAGAAGGACCGTGCGCTGGTGCGCCGCTTCCAGAAGATCGACGTGAAGGAGCCGTCCGTGCCCGACACGATCGAAATTCTGAAAGGCCTCAAGCCCTATTTCGAGGACTTCCATCGCATCCGCTACACCAACCAGGCGATCAAGTCGGCGGTGGAGCTGTCAGCGAAATACATCCACGACCGCAAGCTGCCCGATAAGGCGATCGATGTGATCGACGAAACCGGCGCATCGCAAATGCTGGTGCCCGAGCGGCAGCGGCGGAAGACCATCGGCGTCAAAGAGGTGGAGAGCACCATCGCCACGATGGCGCGCATCCCGCCCAAGACGATCTCCAAGACGGACACCGAGGTCTTGCGCGCGGTCGACGAGGACCTGAAGCGTGTCGTGTTCGGCCAGGACGAGGCCATCGAGGCCTTGGCCGCGGCGATCAAGCTGAGCCGCGCGGGCCTACGCGAGCCGGGCAAGCCCATTGGCTCCTACATGTTTTCCGGCCCCACCGGTGTCGGCAAGACCGAGGTCGCCCGTCAGCTCGCCACGCTGCTCGGCGTCGAGTTGCTGCGCTTCGACATGAGCGAATACATGGAGCGCCACACCGTGTCGCGCCTGATCGGCGCGCCTCCCGGCTATGTTGGCTTCGATCAGGGCGGTCTTCTGACCGACGGCGTGGATCAGCATCCGCATTGCGTGCTGCTGCTCGACGAAGTCGAGAAGGCCCACCCGGACCTGTTCAACATCCTTCTGCAGGTGATGGATCACGGCAAGCTGACCGACCACAACGGCAAGCATGTGGACTTCCAGAACGTGATTCTGATCATGACCACAAATGCCGGCGCGGCGGACATGGCCAAGGCGGCCATCGGCTTCAACCGCACCAAGCGCGAGGGCGACGACGAGGAGGCGATCAATCGCATGTTCTCGCCGGAGTTCCGCAACCGCCTCGACGCGATCATTCCGTTCGGCGCGCTGCCGCCCTCGGTCATTTCGCAGGTGGTGGAGAAGTTCGTGTTCCAGCTCGAAGCCCAGCTTGGAGATCGGAACATCACCATCGAGCTGACGCCGGAAGCCAATGCCTGGCTCGCCGATCGCGGCTATGACGACAAGTTCGGCGCGCGTCCGCTTGCCCGTGTAATTCAGGAGCACATCAAGAAGCCGCTGGCGGAGGAGATCCTCTTCGGCGCGCTGAAGGATGGCGGCACGGTCCGCGTGGTCGTCAAGGAGAAGGACGGCGAGAGGGGCCTCGACTTCGACTACATCTCGGCCGACGCCCCGATCAAGCCGCGCGATACGGACGAGGAGGAGGTTGAGGCCAAGGTCAAAGCGAAAGCAAAGACCAACGCGTCGAAGCCCAAGGCCAAACGCACCCGCAAACCCCGCGGCGGCTCCAAGGAGAGCGGCTCGGGCTCGGTGCCTAAGGTGCCCCTCGGCGAGGACTAGGCGCTTCGCGTTTCACTGCAGATCAATTCGTCATGGCCGGGCGCTCACATCGAGCCCCGGCTCTGATCGTTTTTGCTGCCCCTCCAGGACAGCCTTGATCTTCTCGGCGGTGGCGGCGAGTTCGTCCGCGTTGGCCATGTCGCCCGCGTGCGGTTTCACGGGCACGCCTTCCTTGATCGGCACGATATGGACATGGAGGTGCAACACGGTCTGGCCGGCGGCCTCGCCGTTGAACTGTTGGATCATGACTCCATCGGCGCCGACGGCCGCTTTGATCTGGGGCGCGAGCTTTTGAACCACGGCCATGAGCTTGTCGAGGCCTTGCGCCGAGATGGCGAACAGATCGACCGCGGGCTCCTTGGTGATGACGAGGGCGTGGCCCTCCGTACGCGGCATGATGTCGAGAAAGGCCATGGTATCGCCGTCCTCGTAGATCTTGTGGCAGGGGATCTCGCCTTTGAGCATTTTGGCGAAGATATTCTCCGGATCGTAGGCCGCCACATCATTGTCTGCCATCGGTTCGCAACTCCTCTCGTCGTTTCTTAGCTGCAGGAATTTTTCGAATTTCGAGTCCTTAAGGGGCCGAGGTCAACCGGTTCGTAAGCCGGTGCAACTTTGCCGCGCGAAGCGCGTTGACACTTATCAAGGCGCATAGTGCCTCAATCTGGCAGCTAAGGTCTTGTGACAGAAGACGTCTCCTGAAACGCCCCCCCCCAAGGAGGTTCGCATGTCCATGCTCAAAGTTATTGAAGTCCTGGCTGAATCCGACAAGTCATGGGAGGACGCCGCCCAGGTCGCCGTGGACACGGCGGGAGAGAGCGTGCGCAATGTGCGCTCGATCTACATCAAGAACCACGAGGCCTCGGTGAAGAACGGCAAGATCAACAAGTACCGGATCAACGGGAAAATCTCGTTCGAGCTGGACTAGACTTAGCTTCGCCTTAGCGCGGTTCCTGACCGGGCTCCTTGCGGTACGGCGACTCGGCCGCGAGAAGCGCGGCTTCTTCGGCCACGGCGCGACGCTCGCGCGCGAGGTAGTCGGCGACGGCGGCCCGCAGGCGCGGGTCTGCGATGTAGTGGGCGCTATAGGTTTCGGCAGGGACGTAGCCGCGCGCCAGCTTGTGGCCGCCCTGGGCGCCCGCCTCGACCCGCGCCAGCCCATGGGCGATCGCATAGTCGATGGCTTGGTAGTAGCAGACCTCGAAATGCAGGAATTCGCGGGCTTCGAGCGCGCCCCAATACCGGCCATAGAGCGTATCCGCACCAATGACGTTGAGGGCGCCCGCGATGTAGTCGGCGCCACGCTTGGCCATCACCAAGAGGAGCCGGTCGGCCATGGTCTCGCTGAGGAGGCTGAACGCCTCCCGGGTCAGATAGGGCCGGCCCCATTTGCGGGCGCCCGTGTCCTGATAGAAGGCGAAGAACGCGTCCCAATGGGCCTCGGTGAGATCGGTCCCCGCGACCCATTCGATTGCGATGTCGTCGCTCAAGGCGCAGCGGCGCTCGCGCTTGATGGCTTTGCGTTTGCGCGAGGCGAGGGCGCCGAGGAAGTCGTCGAAGTCGCCATAGCCGTCATTGTGCCAGTGGAACTGCTGGTCGGTGCGCTGAAGGTAGTCAAGTTCGCCCGCGAGCCGCCACTCATCGCGCGACATGAAGGTGATGTGCAGTGAGGAGACACCGAGCCTGTCGGTGAGCGTCCGTCCCGCTTCCAGGAGGAGCGCGTGCCGCTCGATGGACGCAGCCCCGTCGCGGACTAAGAGGCGCGGTCCGGGCACGGGCGAGAAGGGCACGGCGGCTTGGAGTTTTGGGTAGTAATCGCCGCCTGCGCGCATGTAGGCCTCGGCCCATCCGTGATCGAACACGTACTCGCCTTGACTATTGCCCTTCAGATAGCAGGGCATGCAGGCAAGCAACTGGCCCTGGTCGTCTTCGAACAGAAGATGCTGGGGCAACCAGCCGGTATCCCGCGCCGCCGAGCCGCTCTCCTCTAGTGCTCTCAGAAAAGCGTGCGATACGAAGGGGTTGGGCGGATCCGTTGAAGCGCCGTCCCCGCGCGCGCAGGCGTCCCATTGGGCCTCGGGGACATCAACGATGCGGCCCAGGACGCGCACGACCGCTTCTTGCGCCAGTTGTTCGTGCGCCTCTCGTTCCTGCGCCTCTTGGCCGGTTGGCTCTGCTGGTCTGCCGATACTGCCCATCACCATTCTACGATCCAGCACTGTTTCGAGATCACGCTCCAGGGCGCAGCTTGCGGCCGCTAGGGCGCAATCTCTTCGAAGATCGGCGCATCGGCGTAACGCAGGGCGCGTTCCAAATCCGCCTGCGTTCGAACGGTCCACGCCAGAAGCGGGAGACCTGCTACGAACTTGGCGATCAGCGGCGCGACGGCCGGCAGCGCGCGCACATCGTACGCGACAAAATGGGGCCGCGCGAAGACGGATGTGAGGAGATGCCGCATGGCGAAACGCTGCAGTAGCGACAGGTGCGTCTTCGAGATTTTATCGGCGAAACGGCAGGAGACGAGGCCGCGGGGCAGGGCCGGAGCGTGGTGCCGGAACGCCGCGACCGCATGTGGATCGAACGACATGACCGCCACGGGACCGCTATAGGCAGCCAGCAGCGTGGCGATATTGGCCTCGAAGGCGCTGTTCCGTTTGCCGTCGCTTTTCACCTCGAGCAGGAGCGGCACTGTATCGCCGACCAGTTCGAGGAGGTCGGGCAGGGACAGAATCCGGTCGCCGCCGTTATTCAGGGGGATGGTCCGCAACGTGTCGACATCGCGGGCGGCAACGGGGCCGCTTTCGTCCGTCAGGCGGTCGAGGGTCACATCGTGAAAGACGACCGGCATGTCGCCGGCGGCGCGTTGCAGATCGACTTCGACGGCGAGCCCCTTGCGCATGGCCGCCTTCACCGCGGACACGCTGTTCTCAACGATTCCGCGCGCGGCATCGTGCAGCCCGCGATGGGCGATCGGCCGTCTCAGCCAGTAGAGTTCGCCCATTTGCGCCCTCGCTCGCGCTTCGCTTTGACGCGACTAGTCAATGGAAAACACCGCATCGATCTCGACCGCGGCGTTTAGGGGAAGGCTCGAGCAGCCGACAGCGATCCGCGTATGACGGCCTTTATCGCCGAGAATTTCCACTAAAAGGTCCGATGCCCCGTTAATCACCTTGGGATGATCGGCGAAGTCGGGGGCGGCGCTCACAAAGCCGTTCAAGCGCAGGAGCTGTGTGATCCGGTCGAGGTCGCCCAGGGCCGTCTTAGCCTGCGCCAAGATGTTCAGGGCGCAGAGCTTGGCCGCGTCTTGTCCGGCCTCTAAGGCGACGTCGCGCCCAAGTTGTCCCGTCGCGGCAACCGAACCGTCCTTCATGGGCAGCTGCCCCGAAATCAGAAGCTGGCCGTTCGTGTGGACGAAGGGGACATAGGTCGCGATCGCCGACTTTGGTTCGGGAAGAACCAGATCCAGGGCTAGGATGCGCGCCTCGATCGTACCTGCCATGATTCCTCCAATACTCGACGTTACGTTCAGAGTTGAGCAAATCGCCTTATCCTGCAAGGCTGTCTCGTCAAATTTGCCGCTGACCGGCCGCAAGGTGGCGCGTCCGCCCTCTTGCCGGACCGGAGCGATAGTGACAAGAATTGCGCCTTGGGCAGGACAGATTGGACAGGCCATTTTGGGCAGCCGACCACCACGCAGCTTGAGAATGCCGAAGAAATGATACGCGCCAAAAGCCGCTTGCTGCCAATCTTTGTGTTTTTCGCCGCGTGGGGGATGTCCCACGGGGCGTGGGCGATCGCCGCCAGCAATTTGGCGCCTCACCGCGCGATCTACGAAATGTCCTTAGGCGAGGCGCGCTCGGGCTCGAGCATCAGTTCAATCGATGGGCGCATGGTGTTCGAATTCACCGGTTCCACCTGCGATGGCTATTCGCTCAACATGCGCATGGTCACGCAAATGACCGACGCCCAAGGAGAGTCGAATCTTTCCGATTTGCGGTCCTCCACCTGGGAGCAGGGCAACGGTAAGAAGTTCCGTTTTCAGTCGGCGCAATATCTGAACGACAAGCTCGGTGAGGTGACCATGGGGCGGGCCGTCCGCGGCGCGCCCAAAGAGAGCGTCACGGTGCGGCTCAGCCAGCCGATCCGCGACGAGCTCGATCTGTCGGGGCCGGTCCTGTTCCCGACGCAGCACAGCCTTGCCTTGATCGACCGGGCAGTCACGGGCAAGTCCGTCTTCCAGGCGAAGGTCTATGACGGCTCGGAAAAGGGCCAAAAAGTCTACGACACCACCGCATTCATCGGAAAGAAAGTGCGTCCGGGCGGCGATCATGACCAGCTTGAGAAAGTGGCGAAGGAGAAAAAGCTCGGCGACTTACCATCATGGCCGATTTCAATCGGCTATTTCGACCTGAACGATGGGGATCTCACCCCGAGCTATCAAATCGACTTCCGGCTCTATGAAAACGGGGTTAGCCGCGCCTTGCTTATCGACTATGGCGAGTTCACGGTTCAGGGCAGGCTGACCTCTCTGGAGTATTTAAAGGAAAAGAAGTGTAAATAGTCAGAACACGGAGCATCTAAATTTTTTGGCGCTTCCGGCGGGATATGCGCTCCGTTCGGGGATTGTCTAATTCCCAAATTGGGTCAGAGAGTTCCGCGAAATCCGACTGCGCTTCAGAGTTTAGTTACACGTTCCAGGTGATATTGCCCGAAACCATAAGGGGCGATGACACCATGTTTTGGAGGACAAGAGCTATTTCCGTGGAGGCGCGCATGCCGGACTATGGCGCGCTGCAGGCGCCTTTGGCGTCGTCCATGCGGCCGCCGATGACGCCAAAGCCTATGGCGTATCGTGGCCAGATTGCCAATCGTGACGGAATAGATTCGCCAGGACCGATGCCGATGACGAAGACAGTGCTGATTGTCGAGGACAACGAGCTCAACATGAAGCTCTTCCACGATCTTCTCGATGCACATGGCTATCAGACGCTTCAAACCCGCAACGGCGTCGAAGCGCTGGAGCTGGCGCGTGAGCACCGTCCCGATCTCATTCTCATGGATATCCAGCTGCCCGAAGTATCGGGCCTCGAAGTCACGAAGTGGCTGAAAGAGGACGATCAACTGAGAGACATTCCCGTCGTTGCCGTGACGGCTTTCGCCATGAAGGGCGATGAAGAGCGGATTCGGGAAGGGGGCTGCGAGGCCTATATCTCCAAGCCGATCTCCGTGATGATGTTTCTCGATACCGTGAAGCAATTCATTGGTGAGGCGCGTTAGAGGCCATGACGGCGCGGGTCCTCATCGTCGACGATATGCTGGCCAATTTGAAGCTGCTCGAAGCGCGGCTCGTGGCTGAGTATTTCGAGGTCCGGACTGCAAACAACGGCGCCGCCGCGCTTGAGCTCTGCGAGCGGGACCTGCCGGACGTGATTTTGCTGGACGTCATGATGCCGGGTATGGACGGGTTCGAGGTTTGCCGGCGGCTCAAGTCGGATGTCCGGACGCAGGATATTCCCGTCGTGATGGTCACGGCGCTCGATAGTCAGAGCGATTTGCTCAAAGGCCTCGAGGCTGGCGCAGACGATTTTCTGACAAAGCCTGTCGATGAGTTGGCCCTGATCACCCGCGTCAAGAATCTCGCGCGGCTCAAGCTTCTGACGGACGAAATGCTCATGAGGGCCTCGACCGAGGAACAGATGGGCTTTGCCGCCGCGATGGGCGGGGAGGTTGTCGGGACGGGACGCAGCGGGCAGGTTCTCTTGGTCGAAGACCGGGACGCTCCCGCGTCACGCATTATTGAGGCCTTGAAGGCCGACAACGATGTCGTGCATCTGACGGATACGGCCCGGGCGCTGCTTGGCGCGCCGGACGGGAACTACGATCTTCTGATCGTTAGCCTGAATTTGGAGAACGCCGACGGGCTGCGCCTGTGCTCACAGCTGCGCTCAATCGACCGAACGCGGCACCTGCCGATCATGATCGTGGTGGAGCCTGGCGAGGAAGAGCGGCTGCTTCGCGGACTCGATATGGGCGTCAACGATTACATCGTGCGTCCCGTCAGCACGAGCGAACTTCGCGCGCGGGTGCGCACCCAGGTGAAGCGGAAACGCTACACGGACTTCCTTCGCTCGCGGCTGGAGCAGACCGTGGAGTTGGCGGTGCTCGATCCGCTCACGGCGCTTCACAACCGGCGCTATCTGAGCAGTCACCTGGTCACGCTTTTCGAAGAGTCAGCCGATCGCGGCCGTGCTCTATCGGTCCTGCTGATCGATGTCGATCACTTCAAAGCGATCAACGACACGCACGGACATGATGCTGGGGATGACGTCCTGCGGGAGCTGGCTTTGAGGCTTCGGCGCAATATCCGGGGCATCGACCTTGCTTGCCGGCTCGGCGGCGAGGAATTCGTGGTGGTGTTGCCGGACACGAGTCCCGATAGCGCCTGTCTGGTCGGCGAGCGTCTCCGGCAATGTATCGCCGCGGCACCGTTTGTCGTGGGTGGGCACAACCGGCCGGTCAATGTCACCGCCAGTATGGGGGTGGCCGCCCTCGAGTACGAGAACGACACGCCCGACGTCATCTTGAAGCGCGCGGACCAGGCGCTCTACTGCGCCAAGCGCGATGGGCGCAATCGTGTCTTCTCCTACGCCGCCTAGGGCGTTTGGCACTGCGGCGCTTTGCCTTCGACCGGCAGCGAATCACCTAGGTGGGACTCAAAATGGCCGCGCGGGCCGTCGGGGGGTGCATTTTGCCCCGAATTCGGAGTTGAAACGTTGGCTTAGGGTTGGGGCTTAACGCTTTACACTACCAGATATTTTATCGTATTAATCAAATGGCAACGATTGATTTGGTTCCTGTTGCCTTAGTTTTTATGCTTTGAGTTAGTTCCAAATGCGCTGGGTGGAAGGTGACTGAGGAATAAGGAGACAGGGGCGCGCCTCCGTGGCACTTTGTTTCGTTCTTCCACCAGTGAACAGCCCTGCGGAATGCTCAGGTCCGCCGCATCTCCTGCGTCCGTGGGGTTTGGCCGGTCGGGGCGCGGCAGAGTGGCCTCCTCGTTAGCGCCGCGTGTCGACCGGCCACCTTATTTGGCGAATCGTCTCATTTGACGGACAGAAGAGCCCAACAATTTGCTGGAATTTGACTCTGTAGGCTTCCTACCGAGTGCGGCTCCTGACGCGTGCACGGCTTTAAGATCCGTGAGCCTTCGCCCTCGAAACCGGGGCCGGAGCGCAGCCGCTCCGTAGGCAAGGCTACTTGATCTTGGATTCCTTGAACTCGACATGCTTGCGCACAACGGGATCGTATTTCTTGAAGACCATTTTTTCGGTCTGATTGCGCGGGTTCTTCTTGGTTACATAGAAGAAGCCGGTACCGGCGGTGCTCAGAAGCTTGATCTTTTGGGTGACGGGCTTCGCCATTGTCGTCCTCGGATGAAAACTGTCGGGATTTTGCGCAGGACCCTCAGGTCCGCGTCAAGTTGCGCAAAACCTAATGTTTCGCGGGCGGAAGTCAAGCTGAGCTGAGTTCTATGCCGAAGGCGGCGCCAGCCGGTCTCCGATCTCTTCCTTATGGTCGGGATCGAACCCGTGCATCAGGAGTGCCCATTGCAGCGAAACCAGGAAACCCTTGATGGGCGCCAGGACCGCGAGCGCCAGCAGGATCGTGAGAGGCAGCCAGATCGCCGCGTGGAGCCAAAGTGGCGGCCGGTAGGCCATTTCGACGGTCAGCACCAGGCTGACGATCACGTGGCCGATAATGACGATCGTGAAATAGGCCGGCGCGTCGTCGGCGCGATGATGGTGCAAGGCTTCTCCGCACTCGGAGCAGTGATCGGCGACTTTCAGATAACGCGTAAAGAGCGAACCGACGCCGCAGGCTGGGCACTTCATCAGGGCGCCCCGCAGAAGTGACTGCTGCAAGGGGCGTTCGCCCGTCGACCGGCCGGCGTGCTCTGACATATCCTGCGTTCCTCTCACTCTGGAGGGGCGATTTGCCCTGTTTATCGGCGTTTTCTGGGCCGTCTGCTTCGAGATGGCCCTCGGCTTCGGGATTTCCCTCGACCGCGGAGTTTGCTCCGATCCGGGAGACGGGACCGACCCCCAGACGTAGCGATCTTGCGGCCCTCGCTCAACATGTCAAATCGTAGCGCCCCGGCGGTCGGGATCGCTTCGACCAAGCGGACCTCGACAGGATCGCCGAGCCGGTAGGCCAGCCCCGTGTCTTCTCCCACAAGGGCTTGGTGCACCTCGTCATGGTAGAAATACTCATGGCCGATCGCGGATGCGGGCACGAACCCGTCGGCGCCCGTTTCGGCCAAGCGTACGAACAGGCCGGAGCGCACCAGCCCCGAGACCTTCGCCGGAAACTCGGCGCCGATACGGTCCGCCAGGTAGGTTGCGATGAGCCGGTCCACCGTATCGCGTTCGGCCGCCATTGCGCGCCGCTCCGTATCCGAAATGGCGCCGGAGGTCTCCTCCAGCGCATCGATCTCCTTGTCGGTCAGGCCGCCTTCGCCAAGGCCGAAGGCGCGGATCAGTGCGCGGTGCACGATCAGATCGGCATAGCGGCGGATCGGGGAGGTGAAATGAGCGTAGCGGCGCAAGTTCAAGCCGAAATGGCCCAGATTGCGCGGGTTGTACTCCGCTTGGCTCTGGCTCCGCAGGACGACCTCGGCCACGAGTTCGGCATTGGGCGATTGGCGCGTGTCGGCAAGGATGCGATTGAACTGCGCCGGCTTGAGCGTGCCGGCCTTCGAAATCTTCATGTCGATCGTGGCCAGGAACTCGCCGAGCGCCACGATCTTCTCCTTCGAGGGGGCGTCGTGAATGCGGTAGACCAGCGGCGACCGCTTGGATTCGAGCGTTTCCGCGGCGGCCACATTCGCCTGGATCATGAACTCTTCGATCAGCCGGTGGGCATCGAGGCGCGGCGGCGTCGCGATGCCCCGGACGCGGCCTTTACCGTCGAGCAGGATCTTGCGTTCGGGCAGGTCGAGTTCCAGCGGTCCGCGTGCCTTGCGGGCCTTGTTGAGGCTCGCATAGGCGCCCCATAGCGGGCGCAGCACCGTGTCGAGCAGCGGGGCCGTCGCCTCGTCGGTGCGGCCGTCGATGGCCGCTTGGGCCTGTTCGTAGGAAAGGCTCGCCGCCGATCGCATCAGCCCACGGAAGAAACGTTGGCTCTTCTTGTGGCCGTGCTTGTCGAAGACCATGCGGACGGCAAGGCAGGGCCGTGGCACACCCTCCTTCAGCGAGCACAGCTCGTTCGAAATGCGCTCCGGCAGCATGGGGACGACGCGGTCGGGGAAGTAAACCGAGTTGCCGCGCTTGCGCGCTTCCCTATCCAGAGCGCGACCCGGCGTGACGTAGTGCGCCACGTCTGCAATAGCGACGATGACGGCCCAGCCGCCCTCGTTGTCAGGATCGGTGTCCGGCTCGGCGAACACCGCGTCGTCATGGTCGCGGGCGTCCACGGGATCGATGGTGATGAGCGGGGTGTTGCGGAGATCGACGCGGGCGCCAAGCTCGACACCTTTCGCGGCCTCGGCCTCGGCAATCACGTCTGGCGGGAAGACGTCGGGGATACCGTGGGCATGAAGGGCGATCAGGCTGATGGACTGCTGGGCTTCCGGGTTCCCGAGGCGCGCGACAATGCGGGCCGTAGGAACGCCGTAGCGGGCCGAGCGGGCGATTTCGAAGCGCACCAGTTCCCCGTCTTCAGCGTCATCGGTGGAGCCTTGCGGCACCGTCCATTCCTTCAGCTGCTTCTTGTCGATGGGATCGATGACACCGCGCCCGTCCGAGAGGGCCCGAAAGATGCCGAGCAGGCTGCGTGAGGTGGTGCGCGGCAGCTTCTTGATGGTCCGCGCATGATAGGGGTAGTCGGCGTCCCCATCTTGGGCGGTGATCCGGGCCAGGACACGATCGCCGATGCCAGGAGTCGGCGCGAGGTTGCCCCGGCTTTCGACCATCAGGATTTTGGGCATCGGTCCGGCCTCGTCGTCCCAGGTGGCCGGACGCGCGACGAACTCGCCGTCCTCGTCGCGGGTGTGAACCTCGAGCACGGTAACCGAGGGCAAGAGTCCGGGGCGCGTGAGCTTACGGCGCGAGCCGGCCAGCAGACCTTCTTCGGTCATCTCGCGTAAGAGCGATTTCAGGGCGATCCGTTCTGCGCCCTTGATCCCGAACGCCCGCGCGATTTCGCGCTTGCCGGCCTTGGCCGACGTGGTCTCCAGAAACTCGAAGATTTCTTTCTTGGAGGGCAGGCTGGCCCTTGCCGCGGCCCTTGTTCTGGGCGGCGCCTTGCCGCCTTTGGCGGCCTTCCTTTTCTTAGGCGACTTCGCTTTCGCAGGGTTTTTCGTCTTGGCCTTGCCGGCGGAAACGGTTTTTTTGGGCGGGGCAGTCTTCTTGGATGTGGCCACGTTTGCCGCTTAGCTGGCCGCCTCGTCGGCGGCCTCCTCAGACGGGGCGCTCTTTCGCGCAGACTTCTTTGCGGAGCTCCTCTTTGCCGGATTCTTTTTTGCTGTTGTTTTCTTGGCCGCAGTCTTCTTCGTCGCGGTCTTCTTGGCGGCGGCTTTCTTCGCGGGCTTCTTCTTCTTGGCAGGGCCCGTGGCGGCACGCGCGGCAATCAGCGCCACGGCTTCGTCCATGGTGAGGTCTTCGGGCGCGCGATCTCTCGGGATGGTAGCGTTGATCTTCTCGTGTTTGACATAGGGACCGTAGCGCCCATTCAACACCTGAATCTTGCCGCCGCCTTCGGGGTGTTCGCCAAGTTCCTTGATGACGCTGGCGCCGCGCTGGGCGCCTTTCGCGGCCTTCTCGGCCAGGAGCGCGATGGCGCGGTTGGCTCCCACCTCGAAGACTTCTTCGGGCGTCGACAGGCTCGCATATTTGCCGTCGCACTGGACGTAGGGTCCGAACCGGCCATAGCCGGCCATGATCGGCTTCCCGGATTCGGGATGGACCCCGACTTCGCGGGGGAGCGACAGCAGCGAGAGCGCCCGTTGCAGATCGATCGCGTCCGGATCCGTTCCCTTCGGGATCGAGGCCCGCTTCGGTTTCTCGCCGCCCTCGGCATCGCCGAGCTGAATATAGGGGCCAAACCGTCCCGTCCGTATGCTGACCTCCAGTTCCGTTTCGGGATCGAGCCCCAAGACCTTGCCGTCGGCGAACGCAGCTTTCTCTCCGATCTCGGCGAGCTGGCGTGTGTAGCGGCACTCCGGATAGTTGGAGCAGCCGACGAAGGCGCCGAACTTGCCGACCTTAAGGCTGAGCTGGCCTTCCTTGCAGGAGGGGCAGGCGCGGGGGCTGCCGTCGCCGTTGTCGGGGAAGATGTGCGGCCCCAGCAGATCGTTCAGTGCGTCGAGAACCTGGGTAATCCGTAGATCGCCGATCTCGTTCACTGCACCGATGAAGTCGCGCCAGAATTCACGCAGCACGTCCTTCCAGGCAAGCGAGCCGGCGGAAATGAGATCGAGCTTCTCTTCCAGGTCGGCGGTGAAGTCGTACTCCACGTAGCGCTGGAAGAAGCTTTCGAGGAAAGCGGTGACAAGCCGGCCCTTGTCTTCGGGGAAGAGCCGCTTTTTGTCGATGCGCACATACTCGCGCTCGCGCAAAACGTTCAGCGTCGCCGCGTAAGTGGACGGTCGGCCGATGCCAAGCTCTTCCATCTTCTTGATGAGGGTCGCTTCTGAGTAGCGGGGCAGCGGCTCGGTGAAATGCTGCTTGGCTTCCACGGCACGCGGATCGAGGCTCTCGCCTTGGGAGAGCGCCGGCAGCGAACCGTCCTCGCCGACCGCGTCGTCAACGCCTTCCTCGTAGATCTTCAGGAACCCGTCGAAGCGGATGACCGAGCCTGTGGCACGGACCCCGTAGGGTTTTCCGTCGGAGCCTGCGACATCGATATCCACCGTCGTGCGTTCGATTTCAGCGCTGGCAGCCTGGCTTGCGAGCGTGCGCTGCCAGATCAGCTTGTAGAGTTTCAACGCTTCGGGTTGGAGATAACGGGCGACTTTGTCGGGGGCCTTGCTGAAGTCGGTGGGCCGGATGGCTTCATGCGCTTCCTGTGCATTCTTCGCCTTCGTCGAGTATTGGCGCGGCGAGGGCGGCACGTAGCGTGACCCGTAGAGGCCGCTCACCAGCGAACGGACTGACGAGACCGCCTCGGGGACGATCTGCACGCCGTCGGTTCTCATATAGGTGATGAGGCCTTCCGTCGTGCCGCCGAGGTCCATGCCTTCGTAGAGCCGCTGGGCGACCTGCATGGTCTGGCGTGGGCTGAAGCCGAGCTTGCGCGAGGCTTCTTGCTGGAGCGTGGACGTAGTGAACGGGGAGGCGGGGTTTCGCTTTTGCGCCTTGCTTTCAACCTTGCCGACCGTGTAGCGGCCACCCTCGAGCGCGGTCTTCAAGGCCCCGGCCGTGTCCGCATCCGGGACGTCGAACTTTCCGAGCTTCTGCCCGTCCGCCGAGACGAGGCGCGCAGCCACGGTCTCGTTCTGGGTCGTCGCCAGCGTGGTGATGATCGACCAGTACTCCTGGGCCACGAATTTCTCGATCTCCAGCTCGCGCTCGCAGACGAGCCGCAGAGCGACGGACTGAACGCGCCCTGCGGACCGGGCGCCCGGAAGCTTGCGCCACAGGACAGGGGAGAGCGTGAAGCCCACCAGATAGTCGAGGGCGCGGCGGGCGAGATAGGCGTTGACCAGAGGCTCATCGATCCCGCGGGGGTTTTGCATCGCGTCGCGGATCGCATCCTTGGTCACCGCGTTGAAGACGACGCGCTCGACGGGAATCTTGCTGAGGAGCTTCTTCCGCTCAAGCACCTGAAGCACGTGCCAGGAAATAGCCTCGCCTTCGCGGTCCGGGTCGGTAGCGAGAATGAGTTTGTCGGCGCCTTTGACCGCCTGGGCGATTTCGTTGAGCCGTTTTGCCGACTTGGGATCGACATCCCAATGCATTTCGAAGTCGTTGTCGGGCAGCACGGAGCCGTTCTTCGACGGCAGATCGCGCACGTGCCCATAGGAGGCCAGCACCAGGTACTCGGAGCCGAGATACTTGTTGATGGTTTTGGCCTTGGCCGGCGATTCGACGATAACGAGGTTCATTGAGATGTTCCTAGCCGCGCGAGCGGCGCACAGCCAAGGGAGAAATTTCGAAAGCGGCCCCCCAAACTCGAGGCGAAAATGGTGACTCGATCCGCCGCTGTCAAATTCGGACCGAGATCGATTGACAATTATCAAGGGTATTTATGCCTATACTGCAATCAGAGAGAGAATAATGAGACTCTGTCGGACGCGGGTCCGCGGCCGCCAACGTTTTGGACATTTGGATATGGCTGCGCTCACAAAAAGTGGCGGATCGAAACGAAATGGCGGTGCCAAGTCGCGCTCGGCAGGGGCAAAAGAGCCGAGCGCCTCGGCGGAAGGTGGCTCACGTCAAGACGTGACACGCCAAGACGCCTCACGCCAGGAGGTGGCCGACCATATCGCGTCCATGCTCGAGAGCATGCGGCGGCTCGCGCATCAAAAAGATATGTCTTTGCTGTACTTTCTGATCGGGGCCGCGGTGGAAGAGGCAAACGCCGAAAAGGCCAGTCGGGCCTGATCCGGATCTCGGTTCGGACCCGACTCACAGCTCGACCAGAGACACGAGCTGGCGCGGATGGCGTTGCAGGCGTCCCGCGAAATCGAGCTTCAGCAAGATGATGTGGACCTTGCGCGTCTCGACCCCTGTACAGCGAATGATCTCGTCGATATCGATCGGACTTGGCCCAAGGGCTTCCAGGACTCGGCCGCGTTCGCTCTGGACAATTTCGGGAAGCGGGCGGGGATCTCCTGGTCTTCGCTTGAGGAAAGCTCCGTCTGGGTTCCGCCGGCGGGCTTGCCGAGGATGGGGGCGAGAGCATCAACGATGTCGCCCGCCACCGTGACCAGCGTCGCGCCCTGCTTAAGGAAGTTGTTCGTGCCGGCCGCGCGCGGGTCGAGCGGTATTCCCGGCACGGTGAACACCTCGCGTCCTTGTTGGCCGGCGAAGCGGGCCGTGATGAGCGAGCCGGATCGCTGGGCGGCCGCCACGACAAGCACGCCGATGCCGATGCACGAGATCAACCGGTTGCGGCGCGGAAAATCCTTCGCCCGCGGCGTATGGCCGGGTGTTCGTTCGCTGATGAGAAGGCGGCGCTCCCCGATCGCGTCTTGGAGCACCGCGTTCTCGGGCGGGTAGACCACATCGAGACCGCCGGCGACCACCGCAATGGTTCCGTTGTCGAGGCTTGCGGTATGGGCGGCCCTATCGAAGCCGCGCGCCAGTCTCGGACGCGATGGCGAAGCCCTCGAGCCCCAGGGCGTTGGCGAGTTGTCTCGTGAACTTCTGATCGGCAGCGGATCCGTTGCGTGCGCCGACAATCGGGGCGATCGGCGTGTTGGCGAACTCCAGGCATCTCTTCACATAGATCAGGGGTGGGCGGCATCCACATGTGCGAGTGCCGGCGGGTAGCCGCGTTCTCCATGGGCGACAAGGCTGGCGCCGATGCGCTTTGCCTGCGCGAGTTCGGCTTCGGCGTCTTGGAGGCTGCAGAGCCGGATGGCATGAGCCCGTCTGCCACGCCACGAGAGGCCGGGCAAGACATCTATCGCCGCCTCCGCGCCGCCGGTCTGCTTGACAAGCGTCCGGAAGGTCGCTGGGCCGACATTCTCGCTGCGCAGCAGGCGCAGCCAGGCGAGACGTTGAGAGTCGCTGAGACGCTGTCCCGTTTCAGGCTTTTTGTTTGCTCCCGCCAATGCGCGATTCCTCACCCCGTCGCAGCCGGCCGATGTTCTCAGCATGACGAAGGTAGAGGAGCATGGTCATCAAGCCAAACAGGATGGCAATCGGCCACCGTCCATGAACGGCCAGTCCGAGCACGGTGGTCGCGCTCGCGGTTAGCGCGGCCAGCGAGGAATAGCGCGTCAGCACCGCCACGAGCAGCCAGACGAGGCAGAAGCCGATGGCAGCAGGCCAGTAAAGGCCAAGCGCGATACCGATATAAGTGGCGACGCCCTTGCCGCCGCGAAATCTGAGCCAGAGCGGAAAGAGATGGCCGAGAAAGGCGCCGAGGCCGCCGGCGAGCGCCGCGTAGGGGCCGAACAGTCCGCCGATCAGGACGGCGGCCGTTCCTTTGAGAAGGTCGAGGGCGAGCGTCAGGGCGGCGAGCGCCTTGTTCCCGGTGCGCAGGACGTTAGTTGCGCCGATATTGCCGGAGCCGATCTGCCGGACGTCCCCGAGCCCCGCGAGTTTCGTCAGAAGCAGCCCGAAGGGAATCGATCCCAGGAGATAGCCGATCACGAAGCTCACGAAGCAAATGCCGAGCATAATTGGCGTGACGGCGGCCCAGCCCTCAGACGGCGGCATTCGTCCTCCCCCTCAGCCTTTTCGCGGCTGTATGGGTCAACCGTAGTGATAGACCGGGTGCCCGGCAACGAATGTCACCAGCGCGCGTCCCTCGAACCGGGCTTCGTCGAACGGCGTGTTCTTGGATTTGGAGCGGAGATCCTCGCGCGCGACCGTCCAGGGCATTTCCAAGTCGATCAAGACAAGATCCGCGGGCGCGCCTTTGACGAGCCGTCCCCCGGCGAGCCCTAGGAGTTCCGCGGGCCGCGCCGAGAGCGCGTTCAAGAGCCGGTGCAGTGTGATCTCGCCGTTGTGAAAAAGGCGCAAGCCCGCCCCCAGCATCGTCTCGAGTCCCACCGCGCCATCATTGGCCTCGGCGAAGGGGCGGCGTTTGCCTTCCGCTCCGCGTGGGTCGTGCGCGGAAACAATCACGTCGATATCGCCGCTCGCAACCCCTTCGATCATCGCCTGCCGATCGTTTTCGGACCGCAGCGGCGGTATCATTTTAAAAAACGTGCGGTAGGGGCCGATATCGTTTTCGTTCAAGGTCAGATGATTGATGCTAACGCCGCAGGTGACGGGCAGGCCGCGCGCCTTCGCAGATCGGATGACGTCGAGGGAGGCGCGGCAGGAAATCTGCGCCGCGTGATATCGGCCGCCAGTCAGTTCTACGAGGCGGATGTCCCGGTCGAGCATCATCGTTTCGGCTTCCGTCGGGATTCCAAGCAAGCCCAGCCGCGTCGCCACTTCGCCTTCGTTAATGACGCCGTCTCCGGCGAGGTTCGCATCTTCCGGGTGATGGACGATCAGCGCGCCGTAATCCTTCGCGTAGGACAGAACGTTCCGCATCAGCTTGGCATTGGCGACGCTCAGCTTGCCATTGGTGAAGGCGATGGCGCCCGCATCCTGCAACAGGCCGAGCTCGGCCATGTCTTCGCCCTTCAGCTCGCGGGTCATGGCGGCCATGGGATGGACGTGCACCAGGGCCGTGTCGCGGGCGCGCCGCCGCACGAAATCCACCAGGGCCACGTCGTCGATCACGGGATCGGTGTTCGGCATGCAGCAAATGGTGGTGACGCCGCCGGCCGCCGCCGCGCGGCTCGCGGTGGCCAGGGTCTCGCGATGCTCGTGTCCGGGCTCACCGCAGAAGACCATCATGTCGATGAGGCCGGGCGCCACCGTGCGCCCGCCGCAGTCGAGCGACTCTGCGCCCTTGATGGAGCCTTCGGTGATGTGCATGCCAAGATCGGCAATCGTGCCGTTGGCGACTAAGAGGCCGCCAAATGCATCCAGGCCCGAGGCGGGATCGATCAGCCGCGCATTGACCAGCGCAAGGGGCTTGCGATGGGGGCGAGAGGCGGCTTCGGGTTCGTGTTCTGTGTCCATCACGGTCATTCGTTCGGAAGGTGGCGCGCCAAAGCTTGCAGCACCGCCATGCGCACGGCGACGCCCATTTCGACCTGTTCGCGGATCACGCTGCGCGGGCTGTCCGCGATCAGGGCGTCGATCTCGACGCCGCGGTTCATGGGCCCCGGATGCATCACGATGGCGTCTTCCCGGGCGTTCGCCAGTTTTTCGGCGTCGAGCCCGTAGAAGTGAAAATACTCCCGCTGGCTCGGGATCAGGCTGGACGCCATGCGCTCGCGCTGCAGCCGCAGCATCATCACCACATCCGCGTCCTTCAAGCCGTTATGCATGGAGGTGAACGCTTCGACGCCGAGCCGGTCCACGTCTTCGCCGAGGAGGGTCGAGGGTGCCACCACCCGGACGCGGGCGCCGAGCGTGTTCAGCGACAGAATGTTCGAGCGGGCGACGCGCGAGTGCATGATGTCGCCGCAGATCGCGACGGTGAGGCCTTCGAAGCGTTCCTTGTGCCGGCGGATGGTCAGTGCATCGAGCAGGGCCTGGGTGGGGTGCTCGTGGCTGCCATCGCCAGCGTTGATCACGGAACAATCGACTTTTTGCGACAGGAGTTCGACAGCGCCCGCCGCGTGATGGCGCACCACGAGCAGATCGGGGCGCATGGCGTTGAGCGTGACCGCGGTGTCGATCAGGGTCTCGCCCTTCTTGATGGACGAGGTCGGGATCGACATGTTCATCACGTCGGCGCCGAGGCGCTTTCCCGCCAGCTCGAACGAGCTTTGCGTGCGGGTCGAGGCTTCAAAGAAAAGGTTTATGAGCGTGCGGCCGCGCAGATCGCTACTCTTCTTGTCGACCCTACGGCTCTGCGCCGCCGCTTCCTCGGACAAGTCCAGTAACGACAGGATCTCGTCCCGCTTCAGACCTTCGATTCCAAGAAGGTGCCGATGCGGGAAAGACGGGGTAGGGGCTTCAGCCACGATGCTCATTGAAGTGCACTGTATAGGCTCCGGCCGTCAAAGCTTCAAGCGTCCACCCGATCCATCTAGTTGAAACAAGGAGTTGCCGAAACCCGCGGCGCGGGATGAGAACAAGGGTCGCCGAATCAAGGGAGTGGCTCAACCAGGTCATTTGGAGTCTTCGTTGTCCCTATCAGTTCTTTTTCGCCAAGGCCGCCGCGGCTTCGGCCCTCTTTTTTCTCGTCTCTTCGTTCTTGGGATTGAGGCGGAGGGACTCGTCATAGTGGCGGCACAATCCGTCTATCGCCGCTGCGGCTCTTCCGTCTGAGGGCTTGTCAAGACGGGTACAATCCCAAATAGTTTAGGACTAAGCGAATCGTTCGTTGGCTGGCGCCGGCACTCCACGTGAGCAATGGCCTCGCAGAGTTTCGTCCGTCCTAGACAATTTTGCTGTCAGCCAGCCGGCAGTTGGGGACAATCGGGAGCGCAACACTCATGATGAGCTTGCCCTTTGTTCTGTTTGCGTGCGCGATCGGGGCGGCTTGGCTGCGTCAGCGCGGCATGTCCGTGGGGTTCTGGCTGGTCGGCCTTGTCACAATGCTGATCCTATTCCGCATCCACGTTACCGAAGTGTTGAGCATCCAACTCTGAGGAGTGGTCCTTGTCAGCTGAGCTTTCCAGGTTGCTGAATGCCCTCGGGCTGATCGCGATCGGCGCGGTTCTTACGATGGCGTTTATCGACCAGGTTTGGTTCGGCGAGTTGCCGTGCCCGTTGTGTATTCTGCAACGTGCGGGTCTGATCGCCGCCGGTTGCGGCATTGCGCTCAACATTGTGTTCGGTCCTAAGCCGAGCCATTACGGACTGACGATCATTGGCGCAATCGCGAGCGCAGGCATTTCGATACGTCAGATCTTGCTGCATATCGTCCCCGGGACCGGCTTTTACGGTCCCGACGTATGGGGCCTTCACCTTTACACCTGGGCGTTTCTCTTCGCGGTCGCCATCGTGCTCGGCAGCGCGCTCATGCTGCTCGGCGACCGGCAATTCTCGCAGGTACAGTTGATCTCAGGTCGCCTGAAGGCGCTGCCGTTCATCGCGCTTATTCTGTTCTTCGTCCTGACGATCGCCAATATCTTCTCGACGCTTGCGTTGTGCGGTACCGGGCTTTGCCCCGAGAACCCGGTCGACTACGAACTCTTCCATATGAACGATTGAGGCCGGTACGGGGGCTCAGCTAAACGTCTTCATCCGGTCCAGCGCGCCTTGCAGGATGTAGGCGGCGGCCATGCGGTCGATCACCTCGGCCCGGCGCTTTCGCGAAGCATCGGCCTCGATGAGGTGACGCTCGACCGCCGCAGTCGAGAGTCGTTCGTCCCAAAAGGCCATGGGCAGATCCAGGTGCGGTGCGAGATTCCGGGCGAAGGCCCGTGTGGCTTGGGCCCTCGGCCCTTCCGAGCCGTCGAGATTGAGCGGCAGCCCGATCACGAGCCCGCCGACGCCCTCCTTGGCGGCGATGGCGGCGACGGTCTTTGCGTCGACGGTGAATTTCGTTCGGCGTACCGTTTCGTAGGGCGTTGCGATAACGCGCGTGACGTCCGAGAGCGCAAGGCCGATCGTCTTAGTCCCCAGGTCAAACCCAAGAAGACGTGCTCCAGGCTGTAGCTTCGACGGTAACTCTTCGATAGGAAAGGGTGGGGCCATAGTTACTGAGTCACGCGAGGGGTGAGATGATGAATATTACGTGGTTCGGCCATTCTTGTTTTCGCGTTGAGTTCGGCGCAAGCCGCATACTGATCGATCCGTTTCTCACCGGCAATCCCACCTTCGAGAAGGCGGGCATTCCCGAAAGCGATGTGATCGACGGGATCACTCATGTGGCCCTGACCCATGGACATGAGGATCACGTCGGCGACACGGTGCGGATTTGCAAGGAAACCGGAACGACGCTGATCGCCGTGCACGAGCTTGCGACCTATCTCGCCAGCCATGGCGTCGAAAAGACGGACCCCGGGAACACGGGTGGCATGGTGCCGCACGAGGAGTTCGAGCTGACCTTCGTCCCGGCGCTTCATTCGTCCTCCAATATGGTGGACGGGAGGCCGGTCTATCTCGGCGACCCGTGCGGGATCGTGATCGCGGCCAATGGCGGCAAGACGCTCTACCACATGGGGGACACGGACGTTTTTTCCGACATGGCGCTCATCAACGATCTCCACGAGCCGCAAATCGGCATCGTGCCCATCGGCGACCGCTACACGATGGGCGCCAAGGCCGCGGCGCTGGCCTGTAAGCGTTTCTTCGACTTCGACACGATCATTCCCTGCCACTACGGGACTTTTCCGGTCATCGACCAGACGCCCGAGAAGTTCGCGGCGGCGATGGGGGACCACGAGATCGTGGTTCCGGAAGTCGGCGTTGCCTTCGACGCCTAGGATTTCAGCGTTTTCCGGGAGTTCGCCAGGTTGCCGCTCCGCCGGGGCGGTGCTACAGGGGATGCCCCGGTTTCAACCGCCCTCCCGACCATCCCGCCTTAAGGCCGCCCGTCAAACCAAGCTCAAACCACCGTCAAATCCATGTCCGTCGACCGTGCCACCGTCTTTCGTATCGCCCGCCTCGCCCGCATCGCCATTACCGATGAGGAGGCCGAGCGGCTGGAATCGGAGCTTTCGGGCATTCTCGATTGGGTGGCGCAGCTGGACGAACTCGACACGGCCGATGTGGAGCCCATGACCCGGGTGGAGGCCATGACCATGAAGATGCGCAAGGACGAAGTGACCGACGGCTTTTGTGCCACCGATATCGTCAAAAACGCGCCCCAAGAGGACGACCATTATTTCGTCGTTCCGAAAATCGTCGAGTAGCCCATCGTGACGGATCTCACAGACCTGACCATCGCCGATGCCCGTAAGGGCCTTGCCGCCAAGTCGTTTTCGGCGGTTGAGCTGACGGAAGCCCATCTTGCGGCGATCAAGGCGGCCAATCGCGCTCTCAATGCCTATGTGCTCGAGACGCCGGAGCGCGCGCTCGACATGGCCAAAGCCAGCGATGCGCGCATCGCCAAGGGGGAGGCGGGGGCCCTTGAGGGTATCCCGCTCGGCATCAAGGATCTGTTCTGCACCAAAGATGTGCGCACCACCGCGTGTTCCCACATCCTCGATCGCTTCATCCCACATTACGAGTCGACCGTCACCGCCAATCTCTGGGCTGCGGGCGCGGTCACGCTCGGCAAGCTTAACAACGACGAATTCGCGATGGGCTCGTCCAACGAGACGAGCTTCTATGGCGACGTGGTCAATCCCTGGCGGCGCGAGGGTTCCGATGCCCCGCTGGTGCCAGGCGGCTCCTCGGGCGGATCGTCCGCGGCTGTCGCCGCGCGCCTCTGCCTTGGCGCCACGGCCACCGATACGGGCGGGTCGATCCGGCAACCGGCGGCCTTCACCGGGACCGTCGGTTTGAAGCCGACTTACGGGCGCTGTTCGCGTTGGGGCATCGTCGCCTTCGCCTCGTCCCTGGATCAGGCGGGCCCGGTCACGCGCAGCGTGCGGGATTCGGCCATCATGCTTGGCGCCATGGCCAGCCACGACCCGAAGGACGCGACCAGTGCCGATCTACCCGTGCCCGACTTCGAAGCGGCGGTCGGCCAGGACGTGAAGGGACTGACCATCGGCATTCCGAAGGAATACCGGGTCGAGGGCATGGCGCCCGAAATCGAGGCGCTGTGGCAGCAGGGCATCGCCTGGCTGACGGAGCGCGGCGCGACAGTTAAAGACATCAGCCTGCCGCATACGAAATATGCCTTGCCGTCCTACTACATCGTTGCGCCCGCGGAGGCATCCTCCAATCTCGCCCGCTATGACGGCGTCCGTTATGGTTTGCGCGAGCCGGGCAAGGACGTGCTCTCCATGTATGAGAACACGCGCGAGTCCGGGTTCGGCGCCGAGGTAAAGCGGCGCGTCCTCATCGGAACGTATGTGCTTTCGGCCGGCTATTACGATGCCTACTATCTGAAGGCGCAGAAGGTCCGCACGCTGATCAAGCGCGACTTCGATCAGGCCTTCGAGGGCGTGGATGCGATTCTGACGCCGACAACGCCCGCGCCGGCTTTCGCGGCCGGCGAGAAATCCGGCGATCCACTTGAGATGTATCTGAACGACATCTTCACGGTGACGGTGAACATGGCGGGGCTTCCGGGCATTTCGGTGCCCGCAGGCCTGTCGTTGGAAGGTACGCCCTTGGGGCTTCAGGTGATTGGGCGCGCCTTCGACGAAGAGACGCTGTTTCGCGTTGGTCATGCGATCGAGGATGCGGCGGGGTTCATGGCCAAGCCGCAGGACTGGTGGAGCAAGGCATGAGCCGGGTCCTGATCTCTTCCGGCAGTCCGTTCGAGCCCATCGTCGGCTTCTCGCGTGCGATGCGTGTCGGCAATTCGATCTCGGTCGCGGGAACGACTGCGGCATCGAGCAGCAAGCCGGTGGCGATCGGCGATGCGGCGGCGCAGGCGCGCGCGACGCTGGAAACGATCTCGGAAGCGTTCGGGAAGGCGGGCGCAAGTCTGAACGACGTTGTCCGCACACGCGTCTATGTTACCGACATCGCCGATTTCGAGGCGGTGGGCCGCGTGCACGGAGAATTCTTTGGTGAAGTTCGCCCGGCCAACACGACTTTGCAGATTGCGGGTCTTCCAGACCCCGATTGGCTCGTCGAGATCGAGGCCGACGCCGTGATAGTTGGCACGGCCGAATAGGAGAGGGACATGGCGACACGTGCGGCACAGAATTGCCAGACCATGGACGAGGTTCGGATCGAGATTGATCGTGTCGACGAGCAGATGGTCGATCTGATCTGCGAGCGTTTCGCTTATGTGGACCGGGCTTGGCAGTTGAAGAATGCTCCTGCGGACGCGACCGTGCCGTGGCGTATCCAGCAGGTCATCGACAAGGTGCGGGCGAGGGCCGAGAAAAACGAGCTGCCGCCCGAACTTGTCGAGGCGCTTTGGCGTCAAATGATTGGCTGGTTCATCCAGTATGAGGAAGAGAATCTCCGGAGCACGGAGCCAAAAGAGTAACGGTTCCTGCAAGGTCACTAAGATGGACGCCAAATCGGAAAAGTCGAATTTGATCGCGGGCGAGACCGGCGATTGGGAGATCGTGATCGGCCTGGAGGTGCACGCCCAGGTCACGTCCAATGCCAAGCTGTTCTCGGGTGCATCAACCGAGTTCGGCGGCGATCCCAATTCGCATGTCAGTCTTGTCGACGCGGCGATGCCAGGCATGCTGCCCGTCATCAACGAGGCCTGCGTGGCCCAGGCCGTGCGTACGGGCCTCGGGCTGAAGGCGAGCATCAATCTCTACTCCGTCTTCGACCGGAAGAACTATTTTTATCCGGACCTGCCACAGGGCTATCAGATCAGCCAGTACAAGAACCCGATCGTGGGCGAGGGCGAGGTCATTGTCGATCTCCTCAGCGGCGAGCGCGTCATCGTGGGCATCGAGCGGTTGCACCTGGAGCAGGACGCCGGCAAGAGCCTCCACGATCAGCACCCGCAGAATTCCTATGTCGATCTCAACCGCTCGGGCGTGGCGCTGATGGAAATCGTGTCGAGGCCCGATTTGCGGTCATCGGAACAGGCGAGAGCCTACGTATCGAAGTTGCGCACGATCTTGCGCTATCTCGGGACTTGCGACGGCAATATGGAGCAGGGTTCCTTGCGCGCGGATGTGAACGTGTCGGTCCGCCGGCCCGGCGACGAACTCGGGACGCGCTGCGAGATCAAGAACGTCAACTCGATCCGCTTTATCGGCCAGGCCATAGAGTACGAAGCGCGCCGTCAGATCGAGATCGTCGAGGACGGCGGGACGATTGATCAGGAGACGCGCTTGTTCGACGCCAAGACCGGCGAGACGCGCTCCATGCGGTCCAAGGAAGAGGCGCATGACTATCGCTACTTCCCGGACCCCGACTTGCTGCCGCTCGAACTGACACAAGCGTTTGTCGACGATATCGCCGCAAGCCTGCCTGAGCTTCCGGACGAGAAGCGGGCGCGCTTCATCGCCGACTATGGGCTGACTCCATACGACGCCGACGTGCTCGTGTCGGAGCGTGAGAGCGTGGACTATTTCGAGGACGTAGCGAAGGGCCGCGATGCCAAGCAGGCCGCGAACTGGGTCATCAATGAGCTGTTCGGGCGCCTGAACAAAGAAGGTCTCACCATCAACGAGAGCCCCATCTCGTCGGCGCAGCTCGGCGGTATCGTCGACCTCATCAAGGCCGGCACCATCTCGGGCAAGATCGCCAAGGATGTCTTCGACATCGTCTGGACCGAAGGCGGTGACCCGGCCGAGATCGTGGAAACGCGCGGCATGAAGCAGGTCACCGATACGGGCGCCATCGAAAAGGCCATCGACGAGGTCATGGCTGCGAACCCCGACAAGGTAGAGCAGGCCAAGGAGAAGCCGGCGTTAGCCGGTTGGTTCGTCGGCCAGGTGATGAAGGCGACCGGCGGCAAGGCCAGCCCGCAAGCGGTCAACGCCTTGCTCAAGTCGAAGCTCGGCCTCGACTAGTGCGAAACGGATCGCCCACAACATGACCGATGTCTCCCGCACCCATGTCATCCGTGTGCACGATTATGGCGGCCCGGATGCTCTCAAATGGGAGGAGGCCGAAATCGGCGATCCGGGCCCCGGCGAGGTCCGCATCAAACAGACGGCTGTCGGCCTGAACTTCATCGACGCCTATATGCGGTCGGGCCTCTACCCGCAGGACGAACTACCATTCATTCCAGGTACCGAAGGCGCAGGTGTCGTGACGGCACTTGGCGCGAGCGTCCGCAGCCTCAAGGTGGGACGCCGCGTGGCCTATGCCGGCCATATGGGAAGCTATGCCGAAGAGCGGCTTATCGCGGCGGATCGCGTGGTCCGCATTCCGGACGAGGTGAGCGACGAAACCGCCGCGGCCGTGATGCTGAAGGGCATGACTGCGCAATACCTCCTGCGTCAGATCTATAAGGTCGCCCCCAAGACGACGCTGTTGTTCCACGCCGCCGCCGGCGGAGTCGGCATGATCGCCTGTCAGTGGGCGGCGTCCCTCGGCGCGACTGTGATCGGCACGGTGGGGTCGGCCGGCAAAGCGCTGATCGCACGTTCCCATGGCTGCACCCATGTCATCAACTATCTGGAAGAAGACTTCGTCGAGAAGGTCAATGAGTATACTGACGGCGAAGGCGTCGATGTGGTCTACGATTCTGTCGGCAAGGACACGTTTCCGCGCTCGCTCGATTGCCTGAAGCGCCGGGGCCTATGGGTTAGCTTCGGTCAATCTTCGGGGCCGTGTCCCGAATTTCGCATCAACCTCCTTGCGCAGAAAGGCTCGCTCATCGCCACACGACCGGTGCTGTGGGACTTCATCGCCACGCGCAAGGATCTCGTTTCGGCGGCGAACGATCTCTTCGCCGCGCTGGCGAAAAGCACGGTCAAGGTGTCGGTGAACCAGACCTTCGCGCTGAAGGATGCAGCCAAGGCGCATCGCGCCATGGAAGGCCGTCAGACCACGGGCTCGTCCGTCCTCATTCCATAGCGCGGCGCAAATCTTTTTTTGCCCCTTGTTGGTCGTGGTTATCGCGGCGTGAGCGCGGATGGTCAAAGAAGTCTTGCCAAACGCCGATCTTAATCTTTACCCCGCTGATTTGCGTCGTGCGTAAAGCAAACTTACCAAGCGATTCAGATTTGGTGAGCTTGCGTTAAGCACATCGATTCAGACGTTCTTCAAAGACCTCGCCGATGATCATCCTCGTTGAACACAACACCGCGCATCAAACGTCTTTCGAGGGGAAAGCCAGATACGCGGCGCTTCTAAAGAGCTAAAAACGGGGGACGTCATGGCACGAATGGAACTTGGAACAGTCTTGGGCAGCCAGTTTGAGCCTGCCGTTCAGGCCGGTGGAGCGGATGCGCTCTTCGAGCTTGGAATGCTGTACGCGACGGGGCGCGATGTCGATGTCGATCTCGTCACCGCGCATAAATGGTTCAACCTGTCGGCGGCGCGGGGCAACATTTCGGCACGGGACTATCGGGTGGAACTGGCCGGGGAAATGACCTCGGTTCAGGTCTCCGAGGCGCAGCGTCAAGCGCGCGAGTGGCTGCAGACCCATTAGGGTTGGATATCGACGAGGTGCGGTGCGCCACGGCGCACTTGAGGGCGGGATGCCTGCGAAAGCGGGTGTGCCGCCTTACTCGTTTTTGCCGCACTCCCGGAAGAGCGACACCATGCAATCCCAGCTGCGGTGCGCGAAATTCTTTTGCGGGGGCGGCGCGGCCTGAGCCGCGGGAGGCCGCGCTGCCGGAGGATTTGGAGCGGCACGAGGACTTGGAGCCGCCTGAGGGGGGCGTGCCTGAAGGATTGTCGCGTCGTCGGCGCCAAGACCGATCGCCGCACCGGCATCCTGCAAGCCACGCTTCGATGCGTCATAGGCGCGGCCGCCCAGCTCGAACAGGGAATTGGGCTGGTCGCCCCGCTTGTCCTCAAAGGCCTGATTGTCCCGCTCCACGCGCTCGTTCAGCTGGCGCAGGCGCGGGTCGTTCGCGGGCAAGCCGGGACCGTCATAGTTGTAGACTTTGACCACCCCTTTGCAGCCCGGGTTCTTTTTCGCAGCGCAGGACGCGTGGCCGCCGTCCTTGGTGGTTTTCACCACGCAGTAGAGCTTGAACGCATCGCTTTGGCTGACGCCGCTGCCCTGTAGGCGGCAGCGATAGGAGGCATTGGGGTTTTTGCAGGTGACGCAGTATTCGACACTGCCGGCCTGCGCGGCAGGAATTGCGGCAAAGGGCGCCGCGGCACTAAGCACGCCGAAGCATGCCGCCACACGCCAAGGCCATCCGAATCGGATGCCGCCGCTCATGCGTTCAATCCTCCCGAGGATTCTTTGTCCGAACCTAGCATATTGTGGGAAAGAGCAATACGAGGGGCAGGGGCTGGTGCGCCTGGCGCCGCGCACATCCGAGGCTGGAAATCGCCTTGCGCGTGTTGACCGAGTCGAAGGAGACCAGTAAGCCTTTGCGTCCAGCGGAGACGTGGCCGAGAGGCTGAAGGCGGCGGTTTGCTAAACCGTTATACAGTGTAAAGCTGTATCGGGGGTTCGAATCCCCCCGTCTCCGCCAGGCCTGACCTCGGTCTACCAAAGTCTTCGGGAAGGTGTCGGTGTCTGCAATCATAAGATCCATAAGAACAACCATCGTTTCGGCTGGGATAGTGCCAAAGCGCCTGTCTTGACCGCCAACATTCCCTGCTTTGACTTGCGCGCCGATCCGCGGATCAGTGAAATTGTGGACGTCCCGAACTGGACGGAATGGCTGTATTTTCCGAAAATGGTGCTGCGGTAACGGCACCCGGAGCCTCGTCAGATGATCCTGAAGACGCCACAGCCTGGAACAGACCTCGATCCCACCTTTATCGAGCGGGAGCGGAACCGGCTGGCCGGGCGGGCGGTGTCGTTCCTCATCGTGCTGAACGGCGCGGCCGCCTTGGTGCTCTTGACGATCGTGGCGCTGGCGCCGCAGGCGACGGTCGACGGCAAAGTCACGATGGCGATGGTGGTGTTCAGCGGCGGTGCGCTGGCGGCCCTTTTCAGCTCGTTTCTGGCTTATGTGAACCGGACCGTCCGGCTGGAATCCCCTGAGCGGCGCGATTTGAGGCGCGTTTTGCGGGCGATCGCCATCGCCGCGGTCATCGGGAGTGGCGCCGCCTTCTTGATCGGCATGAACATGGTAGGGACGACCCAGGCCGAGAAATCGAGTTCCCATCCGAAAGGGGGGCGCGAAGACAAATCGCCCAAGAAGCCGCAAGTGAAGAGCGCCGCGCTCCCGGTTGGAGTTGAGCTGCGCTGGGGGCTTTCGCCGATAATCCTCTGAATAGGAACGCTTTTATGGGCCCGTAATTTCACGGGTGAAGTCGTCCCAGATCTGCTGCGCGTCCTTGGTAGCCGTACCGGCCTTTTCGCCGACCACGTCCCAATTGACGACGCGCTTCTCCACGCTCTTCTCTCGCTGATCCATCACAAAGGCCGCGACGACCGTCAGCGCGACACCGAGAATAAGGCCAAGTAGGAACCGCATGGGACCCCCCCCATAAAAGAGGGGATAATAGGCCCTAGCGGGCTCTAGAGGAAGCCGTCGCGGACCGTCCGCCGACGGGGCGCGGCCGGCTTAGCCGCTGGCGAGCCGCCGCTGGACGTCCGACAGCTCGTTCGGACCCGGGACGTGCACCTCAGGCGAGCTGAGGGCTGCGGCCATGGCATCGTCCACGGTCGACATCCAGACGAAGCGAGCCGCTTTGCGCGCGGACTCTGGGATGTCCTCATAGTCCTTGCGGTTGCGCTCCGGCAGCATCACCGTCGTGATCCCGGCGCGGACTGCCGCCAGCACCTTGTTCTTCACCCCGCCAATGGGCAGTACCAGCCCGCGCAGCGAGATTTCGCCCGTCATCGCCAGGTCGTTGCGGACCGTGCGTCCGGTAAACAGGGAGGTGAGGGCGATGAACATGGCCACGCCTGCGCTCGGACCGTCCTTTGGGATCGCCCCGGCCGGAACATGCAGATGGATGTCGGACGTGTCGAAGACATTTTGATCGATGCCCAAAAGGCTAGCGCGCGCTTTCACAAGCGATAGAGCGGCTTGCGCACTTTCCTTCATTACATCTCCGAGCTGTCCGGTCAGGATGAGCCGGCCCTTGCCGGGTACTTTCGCGCATTCGATGAACAGGATATCGCCGCCCGTGGGGGTCCAGGCGAGGCCGGTCGCGACGCCCGGTACGGACGTACGCATGGCCACCTCGTTGTCGAATTTGCGGGCGCCCAGGATCTCGTGGAGGTCGTCCACATCCACGCGCATCCGTGTCACTTCGTCCTCGGCGATGCGCATGGCCACGCGATGGCAGACCGCGCCGATCTCACGCTCAAGATTGCGGACGCCGGCCTCCCGCGTATAACCGTCGATGATCGTGCGCAGCGCGTCCTCGGTGATCTCGCACTGCTCGTCCGAGAGGCCCGTCGCCTCCAACTGGCGCTTGACCAGGTAGCGCTTGGCTATCTCGATCTTCTCTTCCTCGGTGTAACCGGGGATCTCGATGACCTCCATGCGATCGCGCAGCGGCGCGGGGATCTGGTCGGGCACATTGGCCGTGCCGATGAACATCACTTTCGACAGATCGAAGGGTACGCCCAGATAGTTGTCGCGGAAGGTGCTGTTCTGCGCCGGGTCCAGGACCTCCAGCAGCGCCGCGGACGGATCGCCGTGAAAGCTGGCGCTCAGCTTGTCCATCTCGTCGAGCATGAAGACCGGATTGCGCGTCTCGGCCTTGCGTAGGGCCTGGACGATATTGCCCGGCAGGGCGCCCACATAGGTGCGCCGGTGGCCCCGGATCTCCGCTTCGTCGTGCACACCGCCAAGGCTGATGCGACCGAATTTGCGGCCCATGGCCCGGGCGATCGACTGGCCGAGCGAAGTCTTGCCGACGCCGGGCGGACCAACGAAGCATAGGATCGGGCTCTTGCCATCCGGGTTGAGCTTCCGCACCGCAAGATATTCCAGGATCCGCTGTTTTACCTTGGGCAGGCCGTAATGATCCTCATCGAGGATCCGGCGCGCCTCGGCGATGTCGATCGTCTCCTCGGAAAGCTTCGACCAGGGCAGCTCGGTCAGCCAGTCCAGATAGGTGCGGACCATGCCGTGCTCGGCCGAGGCCTCCGGCATACGCTCCAGGCGCCGCAGTTCCTTTTTGGCCTGGGTCTCTGCTTCCTCGGACATCTCCGCCTTGTCGATGGCCTCGCGCAGCTCGGCAATCTCGGCTTCGCTCTCCTCGCCTTCGCCAAGCTCCTTCTGAATTTGGCGAAGCTGCTCGCGCAGAATGTGCTCGCGCTGGCGGCCCGACAGCGATTCTTGGGTCTGCTCGCCGATCTGCTTCGACAGGCGCAGGACCTCGATCTGCTGGGCGAGTTCGCGCAGCACCTTGTCGATGCGCTCGGACACGTCGAACGTCTCCAGGATGTCCTGCTTCTCGGCGGGGCTGATGTCCATGACGTTGGCGATAAAGTCCGCCAGCATGGACGGCGACTCGATCTGGTCCATTGCGCCGGCAAGCTCCTCGGGCGCATTTGGCAGCAGCGACAGCGCCTCCCGGGCCCGCTCGCGCAGCTGATGGACGCGGGCGGCGAGTTCGGTCGAGAAGGATTCAGAGTCGCCGATCTCCTCGATGCGCGCGGCAAGGAACGGGTAGCCGTCCAGGAGTTCACGAACCTTGAATCTATGCATGCCGCGCACGACAAGATGGTGGCTGCCGTCGGGCGAGGTCACGTAACGCATGATCTCGGCGATCGTGCCGACATGGTTGAGCTGATCGGGCCCCGGGATATCGGCGGCCGAATCGCTCTGGAGGAGTATGCCGATGGGCTTGCCGTTTTGGGCCGCGGCTTGCGCGCCGGCCACGGTTTGGGGACGGCCCACCATCAGGGGCGCGACGACGCCGGGGAACAACACCGCATTGCGGGTCGGCAGCAGAATGACGGCATCGTCCGGCAGATCGGGATGCGGCGGGGCTATCTCCGCAGGTTCCGCCGCCGTTTTAGACTGCGCGGTCTCATCGCCGGTCTGCAAGCTTTCTGTCTTCAGGCTTTGCTCTTGGTCGCTCATGCTTTGCACTTCAGTGATTGTGTTAGCCGGCCTTCGTAAAAATGAGTCTTAGGCAGCCATTTTCTAGTTCCTGGTCGATCAGCCTCAAGCGGCTGGAAATCGCGATGCGCCGTTCGAAGCGGCCATAGGGAATCTCGAGACGGACGATATTGGCACCGCGTCCTGCGGCCGGGATCGCCCGGACGCCGGTGACGATCAACGTGGTGCCCTCGATCTCGGTTCGGACCGCCTCGGGCCTGACACCCGGCAGCGCCGTAATGACGGTTACCTCGCGCTCGGTCTCGAAAACGTCGACCGGCGGTTCCCAACTGGCGGAATGGCCGCCGCTCGACGGGCCGAAGAATTGCCGATGAAGCTGCTCGGCTTGTTTGAGCATGGCGCAGGCTTCGGCAAACATCTGGTTTTTTGGATCACGCATCGCACCTCGTTCAAGGTCACAAGTTTGCCGGTGGCCGTCAGAAATTGCTTGCGGGGGCAGCAGGTTGGCTGACATGAGGAAAAACCGCGCCGGAGAGACAGCGGCCTGTTTCATTTGGGAACTTAATGGTCCC
>Ga0209013_10000210_pt1 | contig 49731 bp, 40 predicted proteins | sample Cruoilmetagenom2_FD_187291 | JGI IMG/M metagenome (GOLD analysis project Ga0209013, IMG submission 187291) | Oil polluted marine microbial communities from Coal Oil Point, Santa Barbara, California, USA - Sample 2 (SPAdes) (version 2) | ecosystem: Environmental > Aquatic > Marine > Oil seeps ...
AGTAGACCCGAATCGCGCGTGCTGGTGGTCGTGGCCAGGATGATCTCAGGGTTTTCGAGAGATGAATCACTGCCGCAAGCGGCCAGGCTGATTGCGATTACTGATAAAAGAGCGATCAATAGCAATATGTTGTGTCGGTGTCGCATGAAACTCTCCTTAGTTGTAGTGTTGGTGTAGTGGAAAGATACGCATTTTTTTTCACTACAATATCTATGGAGCAATCTGTTCTCCGGTATGGCCGGTATCATAGCCGTTCAATTGGGACACAGAGCGGCGAAACGCACTGCTTTGAAGGTGATCAAGCAGTGGTGACAGAATCTGGGTGGCCATTTGTTCTTGTGGTATCACCAGGTCGTAACGTTCTTGGAAGAGAGGTACGAAATCAAGCTGATGCTGCTGGGCAGCGGCTCTGACCCCCAGGCCTACGTCGGCTCCACCGTTTGCGATGATCTCTGCCACCCTGGTATGGGTGCGGACTTCGTTCGTGAAGCCCTCCATAGACTCGGTTGGTAAGCCCAGTGTTTCGATCCTGCGGTCCAACCACAGGCGCGTCCCCGAACCCAGGTTTCGGTTGACTAAGCGCACCCCAGGCTGGCTGATATCTTCGACATCCCGTATACCCAGTGGGTTGCCCGGAGCCACGATCAGGCCCTGCTCCCTGTTCGCCAGCGTGACGAGCGTAACGGCCCGGTCGGGGAAGAAGTGCCTCACATAGGGCAGGTTGTATTCTCCGCTCTCGACGTCCAGCAGGTGGCATCCGGCAATCTGCGCGCTGCCCTGGCGCAGGGCGATCAGGCCCTCCAGGCTTCCTACCGGGATCGTCAACACTGCTGTGTCGGTGGTTTGTTCGCTCAACAGTTCCAGGGCCAGGTCGTGGCTGCCCAGGATGATCAATGTGTTGGGTTTATCGACATCCGGAAGTATGAGTTCCTGCAGGGTGAAGGCGCGTGCCCTGGCGAGGTAGTATTTTTCAACGAAACCACGCACAACGCGCGTATCGACGAGTTCGACCAGCCCTGCGGATTCCAATTGCTTCAGATGGTGCCTGACTTTGGCGGGGTGCAGCTCCAAAACGTCACCCAACTGGGACAGGGTATAGGAGCGTGCCATGACGAGTCTCAAAATAGCTAACCGCCGTGGGTCGGCCAGGATTTTTAATTGGGCGAAGTCTTGAATGCGTTGAATATGTTCCATTGCGATGTCCGTATCAAATTAAATAAAACCTTAATGTTAAGGAAAAGTTTATCACGAGATGTGCCAAACGTGAAGATGCCAGCCTATTTGACACGGGTATGTGGCCGTGATACACTCGCAAAACTACTACAAAATATTTCTTAGAGGTATTTTTTATGACTCGTATATACACCAACCGCCGCTACCTGGACGCCCTGGAAGAGCGTGTGCTGATCTATGATGGCGCCATGGGCACCAGCCTGCAAATTATGAACCTGACTGCCGGCCACTTCGGGGGTGAGAAGTACAACGGCTGTAACGATTTTCTGGTCATCAGCTTTCCGGATTCGGTCGAGAAGGTGCACCGCTCCTTCCTGGAAGTTGGTGTGGACGTGATCGAGACCGACACCTTCCGCGCCAACCGCCTGACCCTGTCAGAGTACGGCTTAGGAGATAGGGTGTTGGAGATAAATCGCACTGCTGCAGCGCTGGCGCGCCGCCTGGCGGACGAATTTTCCACGCCCGAGCACCCGCGCTTTGTGGCCGGCTCCATCGGCCCCTCCGGCAAACTGCCCTCCGCGGACGATCCGGAGCTATCGAACGTCACGTACGACGAGTTGGCGGAGATATTCCGCGAGCAGGCGCTGGGGTTGATCCAGGGCGGTGTGGATGTGCTGCTGATCGAGACTTCTCAGGACATCCTCGAAGTCAGAGCTGCCATCACCGGCATCGATTTGGCTTTCGAAGAATCCGGTGTTTACCTGCCGATCCAGGCCCAGGTCACGCTCGATACGACCGGACGTATGCTGCTGGGTACCGATATCGCCGCCGCGCTTACCATTTTGGAAGGTCAACGCATCGATGTGATCGGCCTGAATTGCTCCACGGGACCCGAACACATGCGTGAACCGATCCAGTATTTAGGCGAGTACGCCACCCTGCCGATCTCCTGCATCCCAAACGCCGGTCTGCCGATCAATGTTGACGGCGAGGCGGTTTACCCTCTCGAACCAGAAGCATTCGCTGAGGCGATGGTTGAATTTATTGAAAAGAACAACATCAGCGTGGTGGGCGGGTGCTGCGGCACGACCCCGGAGCACTTGAAGCTGCTGGTGGAGAAGCTGGGTGACGATGGTGATCGTTGGCCTCACCCCGCGCGTCCGGTGGAAAGCGAGCCGCGCCTGGCCTCTGCGATAATGGCCACACCCATGCAGCAGGAACCGCCGCCGCTGCTGATCGGCGAGCGCTGCAACGCCCAGGGCAGCCGCAAGTTCAAGCGCATTCTATTAGAGGAAGATTACGACACAATCCTGGAGATCGGGCGCGAGCAGGTAGCCAGAGGTGCCCACGCTCTGGATATATCGGTGGCCGTGATGGAGCGGGCGGACGAAACGGAGCTGATGCGAAAAGTGGTCAAGAAGCTGGCTATGGGCGTAGAGGTTCCCCTGGTGATCGACACCACCGAACCTGCTGTGATGGATGTGGCGCTGAAGACCGCCCCGGGCCGCTGCCTGCTCAATTCCACGCATCTTGAAGGCGGCCGCGAGAAAGCCGACCGGGTATTCGAGCTCGCCAAAGCGCACAACGCCGCCGTTCTGTGCCTGACCATTGACGAGGCCGGTATGGGAAAGACCGCGCAGCGAAAACTGGAGATCGCAAAAAGTATATACGATATCGCCGTGAACGAGCATGGTCTTCATCCCGAAGCGCTGGTTTTCGATACGCTGGTTTTCACCCTGGCCACCGGTGATGCCGAATTCGTAAATTCTGCTAGCGAGACCATCGAAGCCATCCGCTTGATCAAAGATGCATTGCCGGGTGTGATGACTTCGTTGGGTGTCAGCAATGTCTCGTTTGGGCTCAGCCGGCACTCACGCCCGGTGTTGAACAGCGTTATGCTGTACCATGCCGTCCAGGCCGGCCTTGATATGGCGATCGTCAATCCCGCTCAAATCACACCCTACGCCGAGATACCTGAAGATGAACGCCTCCTGACTGAAAATCTGCTTTTCAACCGCCGCGAGGACGCCCTTCAGCGTTATATTGAATATTTCGAATCAGTCGATGCCGACAGCACCGGCATGGATGATGCTGTCGATCCCACCGTGGGAATGACACCCGAAGAGCGGCTGCACTGGCGCATCCTACACCGCCACAAAGAGGGTGTGGAAGCCGATATTGATGAAATTATGGGACGTGACACCGGGTTGACCCAGCACGACGCAGCGGTCAATATATTGAACACCGTCCTGCTGCCGGCCATGAAAGAAGTCGGTGACCGCTTCGGCGCCGGCGAGCTGATCCTGCCCTTCGTACTGCAGTCTGCGGAGGTGATGAAGAAATCAGTCGGGCACCTGGAGAATTATTTGGAGCGCATCGAAGGCACCAGCAAAGGCATTGTGGTGTTGGCAACCGTTTACGGCGATGTGCACGATATCGGTAAAAACCTGGTCAAGACCATCCTCGCCAACAACGGCTACACTGTGGTTGACCTGGGTAAACAGGTCCCGGCCGAGACTATCATCTCGAAGGCTGTCGAGGAAGGAGCGGATGCAATTGGTTTGAGCGCGCTGCTGGTGAACACCAGCAAGCAGATGCCCTTGATTGTAAACGAGCTGTACCGGCGCGGTCTGAAGCTCCCCGTGCTGGTGGGCGGTGCGGCCATCAACCGTCGATTTGCCCGGCGCATCCTGTACACCGAGGATGGTAAGCCCTACGAGCCGGGTGTCTTCTTCTGCAAAGATGCCTTTGAGGGCCTGTCGGTGATGGAAGATCTCACTAACGCCGAGCGGCGTATTGAACTTCAGACACGGGTCTTTGAAGAGGCTGAAAATGAGATGGGCCGAGCAGCGAGGCCCGGGATAAAGGTAACGGCTGCGGCAGGCGCCAGCGTTAAAGCGGCCCCCGTTATTCCTCGTCCGACGTCTTTTGGTCCCCGGGTTGTGCGCGACATGCCGCTGGAGATGGTGTTCCAATATCTGTATAAAAAAGAGCTTTTCCGCCTGTCGTGGGGTGCCAAGAACGCCCGCGGTGAAGAATGGGATCGACTGCAGGTTGAATTTGAAAATCGATTGACGGCCATGCAGCGGGAAGCCCTCGCGGATGGCTGGTTGAAACCGCAGGGAGTTTATGGCTATTGGCCTGCATTATCGGAGGGGGATGACCTGGTGTTATTCCACCCGGACTCACTGGGGAACCCGAGTGGCAAGGCCGAGGAGATCACTCGCTTTACCTTCCCCAGGCAGCCCACCGGCGACCGGTTGTGCCTGGCAGATTATTTCGCTCCTGTGGGCTCCGGACAATTGGACGTGGTTGCTCTTCAGGTGGTCACCGTGGGACAGGAAGCCACCGGGCGGTTTGACGCATTACAGGAAGCCGGCGATTACACAGAAGCCTATTTCACACATGGTCTGGCTGTACAGACCGCCGAGGCCGCCGCAGAATACTTGCATCGCCACATCCGCCGTGAGCTGGGTCTCGAGGGTGGGCAGGGCAAGCGCTATTCGTGGGGCTACCCAGCCATCCCCGAACTGGCCGACCACCGCATCGTTTTCGACCTGCTGCCTGCCGAAGCGGAGCTGGGTATGAGTCTCACCGCTGCTTATCAGCTTGTGCCCGAGCAGTCCACCGCTGCCATCGTCGTGCACCACCCGGGGGCGAAGTATTACACCGTCGGCGAATCGCGCGTCGAACAGCTGATGAAAGATGGAAGTTAAAACGCCAAGTCCAACAAAGTTATTGGAAGGTGTCGATGTCTCTCCCATAATACGTGCTTATTTCGAATTCAATCAGCTCAAGCAGCTCTACCGCCAGGGTTGGTTGAAACGCGGTGTACCCAAAGAGCGCTGCGAAAGCGTCGCCGAACACAGCCTGGGCGTGGCCGTACTGGCCTGCTGGCTGTCGGAGGCCTATTACCCGCAGTTGGACCAAAGCAGGGTGATGCGATTGGCGCTGATCCACGATTTCGGCGAGATCTACGGTGGCGACATTATCCCGGGCGATGATATTTCCGATGAAGAAAAATACCGCCTGGAGTTTGAATCAGTGGAGCGAGTGTTCAAACGCTTACCAAACGGCGGTGAATATATCGCTCTCTGGGGTGAGTTTGAAGACGGTCAAACACCCGAAGCGCAATTCGTCAGGCAGGTTGACCGGCTGGAGATGGGGCTGCAGGCCAGCGTCTACGAACACCAGGGTTACGAGAACCTGGGCGAGTTTTTCGGGTCGGCGCGGGAGGCGCTGCTTGACCCAAATTTAATCGAACTGCTTCAGGAAATCATTGAATTGCGTAACGTATCTACGTAGAATGTGGTAAATTATTTAGCGTAGATTAGCGATAATTCGTGGTTCCTGACAGAGTAAGGAGGTCGAAATGGGTAGAAATAGAAGTGCGCGCATCGTTGGTGGGGTATTGTTGATTGGTCTGGGAGCGTATTTGCTGCTGATCCAATTTTATCCCGATTTACGCATCTTTGAATCACTGTCGTGGCCGTTGATCATCGTCGGCGTGGGTGCGCTGATGCTGGTCTTGGGGATGATCGGGGGCGAACCGGGCATGGCAGTACCAGCCTGTATCGTGGGAGGAATCGGGCTGATCCTGTACTACCAGAATGAGACCGGCGATTGGGGCAGTTGGGCCTACATGTGGGCTTTGATCCCCGGGTTTGCGGGTGTTGGGGGTTTGCTTGCCGGTCTGCTGGGTGACAAGCCGCGCAAATCGATCCGTGAAGGCATCACGTTGGTCATCATCAGCGGGATCATGTTTGTCATCGCCAGCTCTATATTTGGCGGTCCCATCAGCCTGGGTGACTGGTGGCCGGTCTTGCTGATCCTTTTGGGTTTTTGGATATTGATCAGCTATTTCCTGCGCGGTCCGAGTGAGAAAGGGGAAAGCAGCACATCCGACGACGATATCGTATGATTCGCGGTCTGATATTCGACTTTGATGGGTTGATCCTGGAGACCGAGGGGCCCATCTATCAGTCCTGGCAGGAAATTTACCACAGCTATGGCTGTCATCTGCCGTTCGACAGCTGGACGAACATCATTGGAACGGCTGACTATGAATTCGAGCCCATCGCCGAGCTGGAGCGGCAGTACGGTGCTCAGCTAGATCATCAGGGGCTTCAGGTACGGCACCAGCAGCTCGAGGCGGATATGATCGTGGTTCTGTCTGCCATGCCGGGCGTGCAGGGGTATTTGGACGACGCAAAAGGATTGGGCTTGAAGATCGGACTGGCATCCAGCTCGCCCTGCGAATGGGTCACCGGCCACCTGGACCGCCTGGGTTTGACCCATTATTTCGACTGTATCAAAGGCAGCGATGACGTTCTCCGCACCAAGCCTGATCCACGGTTATTCCTGGCGGTGCTGGAAGAACTTGAGTTGGGTGCGGATGAGGCAGTCGTGCTCGAAGATTCCCCTAACGGCGTTTTGGCTGCAAAGCGCGCCGGTATATTCTGCGTGGCAGTGCCTAACAGCATGACCCGCGATCTCAAGTTCGATCATGCTGATATGCGGCTGGAGTCACTTGAAGATCTCTCCCTGAAAAAGTTGCTGCAGTTGGCCAACTGAATATTTCCCCACTTTTATTAGTAGGGCGGAACACCGTTCCGCCCTACACTGATTCTACGAATCCCCTGAATTTTTATTGATCCAACGCTTTGCATCACCGTAGGCGTCCAGCAGTGATTCTCCATAGCGTTCGGTCGCCATATAAATGTTCTCCCACCCAATAGTTTGTATTTGCCCGGTGTGCACTAATTGTTGGCGGACATGACTGCTGACTTCGGCCAGCATTAACAGGCTGTCATTCTCTTTCAACATCTCCGCATGCCTTTCGAGAATTGCCAGTAGCGTGCTGCCCACCTCTGATCGTCCGCGCAAGGCCAGTATCACTACTGCGTTATGGGTTTCTTCTATGGAGGGTAAAGCTTCTTCGAAGGTGGGAGCGGCGGCGTAAAACAAGCTGCCGTAGGGTACCAGGATGGTGGCCATGTTTGATGGTAGGGATTCGGGTGCTGGCTGCTCCAGGGGCAATCCGCTATCATCCAATACCCACTCGTAGAGCCTGACTTTGTTGGACTGGTCGAACACAAACAGTAAGATCGATAAACCAACGCCAAGCAAAACAGCGAATTGCAGCGGAACCAACAGTGTGCCTACAAATGTGATCGTCATCACAACACGCTGCACGTTGCCCGTCTTCCACACTGTCTCTACATCGTTCAGGCGCAGGGTCTGGAAACCGACCACGATCAGCAGCCCAGCCAGGGTGGGCATGGCCAGCTTGCCCACAAAACCACCAAAAAGCACCAGGGTTGCAGCGATGACGACACCCGCGAATATGTTCGACCAGCGCGATTTGGCGCCGCTGCTGACTACAAGTGAGGTGGCAGACAGCGATCCGCCGACCGGCATACCCTGGAAGATACCGGTTGCGATGTTGGCGGCCCCCTGTCCGATGAAGTCTCTGGAGGGTTCCGGAAACTTTCCATCCGGGTTGGCGTAGTTCTGGCTCACACCTGCACCCTGCACCAGCCCGACGATGGCAATCGAGATGGCTGGCAGTATTAAGGCAGGAAGGAGAGACAGATTGGGCATAACGGGACGCGGTAAGCTGTTGGGGATCTCGCTGATGTCCTCCACCAGTGCCACCGAATCCCAGTTGAACAGCGGCACCAGCAGCGACGCCACGATGATGGCGATCACCATGCTTATCTTACTGAGACGAGTTTCCGAAAGCAGCACGATCATGAGGATGGTGATCAGTCCAACCATCAGGGCCTGTATGCTGATCTGGCCCATGTTGAAACCTAGATCGACCGCCTGCAGCACCTTGTTGGGAGCGGAGCTGTGGTAGCCGGTCAGGTCGCCGAGCTGCCCCAGGATGATCATCACCGCGATACCATTGATGAAGCCGGTCATCACGGAATTGGGGACAAAACGCAGCAGCGAACCTAATTTTAACAATCCCGCCAGCAGCATGAATACCCCGGTCAGGATGGCTAGCATGAACAGCGCTTGCGTGTAGTTTTCCCCGGACACGGCTGGAGTCTGTGAAACAATTAAGGATAAAGCGCTGGTAGTTTGCACGCTCATGAAGGCCGAGCTGGAGAACAAAGCGCCCACAGGTGTGGAGAGCATCACAGCGTGCAGACCATAAATTGGATTTACTCCGGCCAATACGGCGGAAGCCATCGAGTCGGGGACGCTCTCCACCCCCAGTGTCAACCCGGCAACGAGGTCGGAACCGATCGTCCTGCGGCTAATTTTGAACCGAGCCAGAAATTGCCCCATAATTTCTCCTGATGGAATTGAAATATTTAATGTGTCGCTATAAATAGAAAATTTAGTTGGGCTCGCCTCCAATTAAAACCCAATCGCTAATTATAACGACTAAATTACTTTGGTGCGAAGTGACAACAGTATTTCAGTCGCTTAAAGACGATCTTCACTGCCGCGGCTGTTCATACAGCTTATCCGGCTCGTCTGGATAATAATGCAGCACCTGCCGTTCAGGGAAGGCACTGATCACGATCCTGTCTTTTACGGCCCCACGCGCATGAACGATTATAAACGGGCTGTCATAATATGGGCTGCTCAGTTCGATCAGGGTGCCGTATTCGATCCAATTCTGTTTGGGGTGCACGATGATCAGAGCCGGTGCCAGATCCTGGAATTCTTCGTTCAAGAACGGTTCTATATACGCTTGTTCCACACCGTACAACCCCCGCATATCGCTGAAGCGGGAGGGAGTGTAAGATATCAGGTTGTAGCCGACGAGCAGCGCCAGCAATACCCCCACACCGATTGAGCGAACTCGTCCCCAGCCTTCTTTTGGCTGCCAATTAGCCTCAGGCCGGTAAGGCCATCCCGCCAACAGCGCGATGCCCGCCCCACTGAAGATCGTCAGGCTGTAGAACCCCTCATAGAAGTACCTCGGCCCGAACAGGAAGGCTCCGATCCAATAAACAAGGTACACCAGCACCAGGCTGGGAAAAACCAGACCTATCAGCAGCCCGTCAATTCGCCGTGATAGGTTTTTATAGATGGCGACTAAACCAGGCAGCAGGAAAATCCATGATAACTTCCACCATCCGAAGATGTCTTCTTGAGTTCGCTGGAAGGTTTGTCTGGTTGTGGTAATGGCCTGGCTGAGCGAGTGCCCTTCAGGCAGCACGCCGTACCCCGGTCCGAAGCCGATCTTGTCGTACTCCCACCACAGCGTGTACAGGTTGAAAAATGGGTCGCCCGTGGCGATATACTGCCAGGCGAGTTGTATCGAACCGATTCCCAGGGCGATCGCACCCAGGGACAGCAGCTGCCAGCGAGTTTTCCATTCACTGCCGATCAGCAGATAGATCCCGTAGACGGCAAAAGGCAGCCCCACTCCCACGGCTGTCATCGGCCGCGTCATTGCCAGGGTGCCAAGGCAGGCGCCGCCGAGGATGGCATACAGCCATGTTCTTGATGAGCGTGCGTTTCCGAAAGCGTTAAACCAGCATAAAGCAAACCCCGCGCTGAGAACGAGGCCCATTGGGTGCGATAGCAGCGAGCCGGAGTTCATCAAGAAGAACGGCGAAGTTATCATCAACCCGGCAGCCAGTAAGCCCACCAGCTCGCTGAACGTACGCTTGCCTAAGCGGTAGGTCAGCCACACGCCCACACCGCCCAGCAGCGGGTTGACCAGCCCGCGTGCCCCCAGGTTGATGCCCAAGGCCAGCAGCGCCGGCCAGCCGAGAGGGTATTTGCCGAAGCGTTGGCCCTCGTAATCTACGACGAACGGCACCAGGAAGCTTTTCGGACTGGGAGGAGAGGGCAGTGTCAGGTCCCCGCGTGCCATCACCTGTGCCTGCCAGGCGTATGCCATCTCGTCTTCCAGGTGCGCCAAACCTTCGAATACTTTTTCGTGCACCAGGAAGGCGCCGATTACACCCAATAGGCTTAAAATAATAGCGATTTTGTCTGCGCGAGTCATGAAATTAAGATTGGATAAATTGTCATAAAGAAGTCGACGCAGGCCTGTCCTGATCGGACGTGAAGGATCGACTTCGTGCTTTTCGTAGGCGTGGTTTCAACCGCCCATGACTATCTTGCTTGCCTTAGCTTGCTTAGCGCTGTAGCCTCGATTACGCGGAGCACCTGAGCGCCTAAACGCCAATTTCTATGAGCGCAGCCAAGGCATCGACATGCAGCAGCGTGTTTGACGCCAGGACGCCGCGGTTGCCGGTCAACGACCTGCCAGCGGTGAAGTCCAGCGGTTTCCCATCCAGGTCGCTGATCTTTCCGCCAGCTTCCTCCAGCACCAGGGAGCCGATCGCCTGATCCCATATCTTCTCGCGGTAATCCGGACTGCTGGGAGACAGCAGCCGCAGATAGAGTTCTCCTCCGCCAGCGGCCAGAACCGCGTACTTGGCCTGGCTGTCTAAGCGTACCGGTTCGGCCTGCACGCCCAGTGCTTTCGCAAACCGGTCAATCTGGTCCACGTTGGTGTGCCCTGATTCGACCGAGCGTAAAATACGAGCCTGAGAGATATCACTGACTTCGGATACGGCCAGCCTTGTGAAATCCCCTGGCGATTCAATGGACGTCGTCCAGGCTCCTTGACCGCGGGCACCGATCACCAGCGACCCCGGTCCGCCGTAGTCTGGACGCCAGGCATTGCTCAAGTGGGGGCAGCCCAGGACACTAACCTGTGCTTGCCCGTCCTCAACCAGTGCCAGAGCCACCGCGTATTGGTCTCCGCGCAGGAATCCCTTGGTGCCGTCGATCGGGTCCAGCGTCCAAAAATGAGCTTCCATATCCCCGCGCCCGTAATCGATCCAATCGCACACGCTCTCGGTGTTTGCTCCGGCTGTGTAACTGCTGACAAAATCGGTCACTCGACCCAGCGTCCTGGAGCCGCCCGGAGTGCGCAGCTCCGCCGCATCCTCTTCGGCGACCAGCGGGTCTCCCGGGAAGGTCTCAGATAGCAGCTTGCTGATCAACGCCTGGGATGCTAAATCAGCCACCGTAACCGGCGAGCGGTCGTCCTTGGTCAGGGCCGGGCTGACCATCTCGGCCTGCACCTGGCGCACTAGAATGGCCGCCTGTCGCACGGCGTCCAGTGCAAACTTAATCTCGGGATTTTTTAGATCGATCATAATTCAGGAACCCCGTTCAGGTCATAGACCATGGCGCCGGTGATCCGCACAGGCACCATCTCACCCACTGCGATTTCCCCTTCGACGATCACCATCCCATCGATCTCGGGTGCGTCGCGGTAGGAACGGCCTACGGAAATGCCCTCGTTGTGGCCTTCTATCAGCACGTCCAGAGTGCTGCCGACGTAAGCCTGGTTCTTTTCCAGGCTGATGCCGCTCTGTAATTGCATCAGGCGCTCGAAACGCTCCTCTTTTACCTCCGGTGGGATCGGATCGCCGAGTGGTTCGCTGGTCGTTCCGGGTTCGAACGAGAATTGGAACGTTCCCACGCGGTCAAAGCGAATATCTTCCACGAAATCCAATAATGTTTGGAATTCAGCCTCCGTTTCTCCAGGATAGCCCACGATGAACGTGGTTCGCAGCGCCAGCTCGGGCAGGGCCGAGCGCATCTTCTCCAGCGTGCGGTGCACCCAATCGATATTCGCCGGGCGCTTCATCCGCCGCAGTACTTCTGGATGGGCGTGCTGGAGCGGCATATCCAGGTAAGGGACGACTTGTGGGTTGGAAGCCATGACCTCGATCAACTGGTCGGTAACATATCCCGGATACGCGTACATGATGCGCATCCAATCCACGTCCGGTGCCGCGGCCACGAGCTCTTCCAGCATATTCGCCAGTCCGTTTTTTATTCCCAGATCGTGTCCGTAATCGGTCGTGTCCTGGGCGATGAGTATTAATTCTCGCACGCCCAGGTCCTGCAAGGTGCGGGCTTCCTCCAAAATGGCATCGATTGGCCGGCTCACGGCTTTCCCTTTGATCAGCGGTATGGCGCAGAATGCGCACGGCCGACGGCATCCGTCGGCGATTTTTATATAGGCGCTGTTGCCCTGGATTGCTACGCGGGCCGCCCCTCTTTCGTCCTGCCCGACGGTTTCTACTTCGGGGAGATGGTACAGTGCATCCGGGTGATCCCCCTCCCGCAGGTTATCGACCACGTCCACAATGTCCATCCAGCGGCGGGTGCCGAGTATGCCATCGATGCCGGGAACCTGCCTGGCGACCTGTTCTCCGTAGCGTTGGGTCAGGCAGCCTGCCGCGATCAGGGTCTGCGTTTCCTTTTTTTCTGCTGCCAGTTCACTGAGCAGCCGCAGCGATTCTTCTTTAGCCGGCCCGATGAAACCGCACGTGTTGACGATGATCACATCCGCGTTGGATACTTTATCTTCGATCCGGTAATCTGCGGAGACCAGCAGCTGTGCCATTGACTCTGAGTCGACGGTGTTCTTAGCGCATCCCAGCGATACGAGGTGGAAAGATTTTGATTTCATACAGGGCAGCTCGTGGGTACGTAATTATGTTTCATATGCGTTGTACTTTCATTATTATGGGATAGGCGCTGACGTTCCTGCATCTGGCAGGACGGGTACGGTGGGAGTGGCGCGCGGGGTAATCGTGGGAGTCGGGGTGATGGTCGGCGTCGGAGCCAGGATGCCGTCCTGGGTAAAGATCCACAGGACGACCTGACCGTACCCTCCCATGCGCCCCCAGTCTTCCTCGTTGTAGAAAACCTGGATCGCTTCTCCGTTGCCGGTCAGGATTTCAATCTGTGATTCACCTGAAAATGAGTACGCACTCCCGGGCAGCACTCGACCTGATAATTCGACCTCTTCATCGACGGTTACCCTCAGCCAAGCGCGTTGGTGGGCGGCTATGTAGACATTGATACTCTCCTCACCACTGATTATCAAGGGGAGTTCGATGGTCGCTTCAGCGGCTAGGGTGCCTGTGGGATTTATAAATCCAGATGCCGAACGCGTAGCAGTTTCGGTCGTCGTTATGAGAGTTGGCGAGGGTGTTGATGTAGCCAGCAGGACATCTGCAATCGAGGGGGCAGTCGGGGAGGGTATGGTCTCCGCTTGCATGGCGAAGACCCTTATAGCGACCCACCCGACAAAGATTATCAAAAAAAGGATCAATGTTCCGCCGATAAGAAAGTCGCTGGACAGTATTCTTCGAAACGGGCGCGGTACGATAGTTTTGCGGCGCTTGCCTTTGGTGCGTGTTTTTTTGGGAGGCGCTTGTTTGGCTGCTAAACGGGCCTGCAAACCTTCAGCGAAACGGATGAGCGTTGGCTCGGGGTCCATACCTAGGAATACGGCGTAATTGTTCAACATGCCGCGTCCTTGCACCGGCGAGGGAAGACTGTCCAGGTCTCCCGCTTCCAGTGCTCTCAGGTAATGCTGGCGCAGGTTGGTATGATGTTCGACATCCTCCAAGGATAGCCCCAGAGTTTCTCTTTGCTTTTTTAGGCTTTTACCGACCTCGATAAATATTTCATCCGCTGAGTCGCCCGCATCCTCTGCCCCTTTGGCTGACGGTTCTATTTTTTTTACAGGGGCGACCGGCGCTGGCTCTGGTTCTATGACCACATCTCCACTCATTTCTTCCAGTAACGCATCAGCGTCCAGGCCGAGATGATTGGCGTAAGCGCGTAAAAAACCGCGAGCCTGCGTGATTGATGGCAGCGCCTCGTAGTCTCCGCTTTCCAGAGCCTCCAGGTAGTTGGCGCGCATATGTGTCGCCTGAGCGACCTCTTCAAGCGTGAGCTTGCGCGCCAGCCGGGCCTGTTCTAGTTGCTGTCCGATTGGATCCGTCATGTCTGAGAATCGGTTATCCTGATTGTGTAGTGAAATGTGAGATATTTTGTATGTGCGCCTGCTGCGCACATACAAAATATCTCAGGCAATTCCCCACAATCGATTATGAGATTTATACCATATGTCGCACCAGCCCGACGTGTATCATCGGGCTGGCAGGCGATAGAGTCAGTATAAATTGCGAACTATTTTACTCTGCGTCGTCGGTTTGCTCCTCGGCGGGGGTGTCTTCCTCGGCTTCAGAGAGAAGTTCGATCTCCTCTGCAGCTTCTTCAAGGCTAGATTCTTCAGCCCCGGCATCTTCAGCGCCGATTTCTACAGCCATGACTTCATCAGCCTCGGAATCTTCAAGGCTGAATTCTTCAGACCCCTCTTCAGCGGCTGCCAATTCGTCTGTGATTTCACCGGCCGTTAATTCAGCTTCTTGCTCTGCTTCAAATTCGAACGCAGATTCCGGTGTTTCGCCTTCGCGATGCACGACGACCGTGATCTCAGGGATCAGGTCCATTGTCAGGCGTACGTTCACATTGTGTACGCCGAGCATACGGATTGGTTGGGTATCGATCTGCCGGCGCTCTACCTCGGCTTCAGTTTCCTCTTTGATCGCATCGGTGATCATCGTCGTGGTGATGGATCCGTAAAGCTTTCCCGTCTCACCCGCTTTAGCCGCAAAGATCAGCTGCAGCTCGGATAGCTGTTCGGCGAGACCGCTTAACTCTTCATTTTCCGCTACCCGCTTGACTTCAGCGGTTTTACGGATACTATCCGCTTGACTGAGCGATCCTGGGGTCGCGAGTACTGCCATGCCCTGGGGGATCAGGTAGTTGCGCCCATAGCCATTAGCGACTTTCTTGACGTCGCCAGCGCGACCCAGTTTGTACACATCTTTAATCAATAGCACTTTCATATCTCAAGCCCTTTCATTATTTGGATTTCCGCTATTTTCGCGGTTGAACCCGGGCGAAGGGTACAACGCACCGGGCTGGGGGATTTTACCAGAATGATACCCATGCGTCAACGAAGTGTTTTAGTGCACCTTTGTGATCTTCGCATACTTCGCGGTGATAAAGACTTTAGTTTTTGCAGGTTGTTGTATTCGATATCATTACGGCTGATATAATGCGCTTATGGTCAATGAAGGCAGTGATTCAAAAAAGCCCGATCCAAACCGTCGCCAGCGATCATTTCGCATGGAAGCCATCGTCCTGCGCCACCAGGATTACGGCGAAGCAGATCGCTTCCTGGTGCTTTACTCCCGGGAGAAGGGCAAGCTGCGCGCCATTGCCAAAGGCGTCCGCAAACCGCGCTCGCGTAAGGCCGGACACCTGGAACCATTTACGCGGGTCAGTCTGCAGTTGGCCCGCGGGCGTGATTTGATGATCGTCACGCAGGCGGAAACAGTCGATACACATTTGCCCATCCGGGACGACCTGTTATTGGCCACCTACGGTTCCTACGTGGTGGAATTATTGGACCGCTTTACTTACGAGGAGGGGGAGAACCGCGCCATGTATCGCCTGCTGTCGAACACGCTGAAGCGGTTGTGTACGTACGAAGAGCCGGGATTGGTGGTTCGCTACTACGAAGTGCGCATGTTGGATCTGTTAGGGTTCCGTCCGCAGCTGTTTCATTGCGTGAATTGCGAAGAGCAGATCCAGGCTGAAGACCAGTACTTCTCCGCGCAGAGAGGCGGTGTGGTCTGCCCACGCTGCGTGGGCAATGTTCCGGGCACAAGACCGGTCTCAATGGATGCGCTCAAGTATCTGCGCCATCATCAACGCAGCAGCTACGGGGAGGCCATGCGAGCGGGCCCTTCGCCCTCCGTGGCTCGCGAAATGGAGCACCTGCTGCAGCACTATTTGACATATTTATTAGAGCGGCGTTTGAACTCGTTTGAGTTTTTAAGGCGGGTGAGGCTGCACGAAGAATAGAAAACAGGCAATCAGGTAATTAGGCAATCAGGTGATCGGGGATTTTTTATAGTTGATATTGAACCCACGCAGGTGGGTTTCGTGTTTTTAGTTGTCGTGACCATGTCCTGAGTGAGCGAAGGATCTGTCGCCGTGAGTTTAGATGCTTTTGGCGTTCTGATTCTCAACCCGCCCTGCCCGAGCGGTCCCACGATTCGGTACTTTCTTTTTCTGTCATTGGGATCTCCTTTTCCAAGCTCCGAAGCTCGAAAAGTCTCCCTTTATTTTAGCCCCTTTTTGGTCCGACTAATTCTGAAACGAAACAATCAGAGTATTTCCCCGTGGAAAATGAGCCATATACCGCGACATTTTCCATCCCGTATCGCTCTTGCAGGTAAGGTAGTTCTCTACGCAGGATATCCAGAATCGAATCTCTGTTTAATACTGTGTCCATCTTATTTGACTTATAACAGACCCACGAAATAGGCAGCGGATATCTATCCAGTTTCAACGGGTTTCTAAAATCCAGTGCCAGACGTCGAATTCATTCAATGGCTCACTATTAACAATTCATTATTCACAATTCACCATTTCTCCATATCCCCCATGCCCCCTACCAGCTACATGCTACGTGCTGCTTGCTCCCATCATCTCCACCTCAATCCCCACCCGCCTCGGCATCGCCCCCTGCATCGACCACGGCCCAGTCCACGTGATTGTCACATCCAGCAGCTGCCCCCGCAGGTCCTTTTCGCTTTCCACGAACACCAGCTTGTTGGTCGGAGTCCTGCCCCGCCAGCGGCCGCGCACCTTCTCCTCAATCAGCACCTCCACCTTCTCCCCCAGGTATTTGGCGTTGATCTCTGCCGCGATGCCTTCTTGTTGTTCTTCGAGGACGCGGAATCGGCGCCATTTCTCTTCGTCCGGCACGTCGTCCGGCATGCGCCGCTCTGCGACCGTCCCCGGTCGGGTGGAGTAGCGCGCCAGGTGCGCCACGTCCATCTTGAGGTCCGCCAGCAGATCGCAGGTGCGCTGGAACTGCACCTCCGTCTCGCCGGGGAAACCCACTATGATGTCAGTTGCGATCGATACATCCGGGTATGGGCTGTTCGTGCGCCCGTCCAGTCGCTCTCGGATTATACTAACCAGCTGCCGGTAATCATCGGCTGTATATTCGCGCTTCATGTTTTTGAGAACAAGGTCATCGCCGGCCTGCACGGGTACTTCGATGTGCGGCATGACCTTGGGTAGCTCCGCCACCGCTTCGATCAGCTCTTCGGTCATCCAGTTGGGATGCGAAGTCAGGAAGCGGATGCGCTCCAGGCCGTCTACCTCGTGCACGATGCGCAGCAGTCCCGCCAGGTTCGGCCCATTTTCAACTTCCTTGCCGTAGCGATCCACGATCTGTCCCAGCAGCGTGACCTCTTTAACGCCCTGCGCCACCAGCGAACGCACTTCGGTCACGATATCGCCTACCCTGCGGCTGCGCTCCACGCCTCTTTTATAGGGAATGATGCAGAAAGTGCAGGCGTGCGAACAGCCCAGCACCACCGGCACATGCGTCGCCACCAGCGTACCGCGCGTGTCCACCGGCAGCAGCATGTCCTCGTCCATCACCGCGTAGCGCAGCTCGGTCTCGTCCTGCGCTATCTGGCGGGTCTCATCCTGGCTCAGGTGTGCCACCAGCGGTCCGGGGTCGGAGGGCGGCGAGAACACGTCCACAAACGGGAAGCGTTTCGCCAAGCGTTCGTGCCCCTTGACGCCCACCAGGCAGCCCATCAGGTTGATCACCAGCTCCGGGTTCTTCTTCTTGAGCGGCTTGAGCGAGCTCAGGCGCCCATAAGCCTTGTCCTCTGCGCTCTGCCTCACTACGCAGGTGTTCAGCACGATTACGTCCGCCGCTTCAGGTTTGGGCGTGTTTTCATAACCCAGGCGCTCCAGTGATGACGCCACCCGCAGTGAATCTGCCACGTTCATCTGGCAGCCTTCTGTCCAAATGTGATATTTCATGTCCGATATTATGCTGGTGATCGGGCAATTAGTCAACCAGCGAAAAGAAGGTTTTCGTAAGTCATTCTCCCCTCTCCCAGAGCCTGCACTGAACGAAGTGAAAGGTTCTGGGAGAGGGGCCGGGGGTGAGGGTGCAGGCTAATAATCCTCTTAACCTCAAATGATAAAATACCCGCCATGCGTTTCCTCAAATTGACTTTAATTGGGATATTTGCCCTTATTATCCTGGCAGTAATCCTGTACCAGGTTCCAGCCATCAACCAGCGGTTGGCCTGGCGCCTCGACTTTGCCCTGACCTACCTGCGCGGCGTGGTGGACCCGGTGAGCGCCGTCCCAACGGCCTTGCCGGATGGTCCAGTGCTCTCCTCGGTAATGCCCACGCCCAGTCCGACCAACGCTGCAACCTCAGCATTTGCTGAGGCCACGGCAAACGCTGAAGCCGTGGCGGATGAGGAGACGGTCTCCTCCGTTGAGCCCACTGCCCCCCCCGTATTCACACCCACCGCTGGCTCAACGGCGACCCCGCTTCCTTCACCCACCCCGATCCCTGGATCCGTTTCACTGAGCGCGCCATCCTGGGAAAAGCAGGACATGAACAACTGCGGTCCGGCTTCGTTGTCGATGTACATGCGCTATTACGGTTGGGAGGGCGATCAATTCGAGATTTCCTCATTGCTCAAACCCCAACAAGCCGATCGCAACGTGAACGTAGAGGAGTTGGCCTATTACGTACGCACGCGCGCCGGATGGTTGAACGCCGAGTACCGCGTGGGCGGTGATCTGGACCTGCTCAAAGAGCTTGTGGCAGCCGGCATTCCGGTCTTGGTCGAAGAAAGTTTCTACTTCGAGGGGCCCTACTGGCCCAACGATGACCTCTGGGCAGCCCATTATTTCCTGATCACGGGATTTGACGATGAGAGCCAGACATTTACTGGACAGGACAGCTTCCACGGTCCCGACCGGCAGGTATCGTACGAGAAATTGGATGAGTATTGGCAGGCTTTCAACCGGTTGTACGTTCTGCTCTATTTGCCTGAGCAGGAAGATATCATAAAGGCCATTCTTGGTGCGGACTGGGACCCGGACGTCAACCGTCAAAATGCACTGGAGGTTGCCATGGCCGAGACAGAGGCGGAACCGGATAATTCGTTTGCCTGGTTTAATGTGGGCACAAACCTGGTGTACTTTGATCGCTACACCGAAGCTGCCCAGGCATATGACGAGGCTCGCAGCCTGGGTCTGCCCCAACGAATGCTGCGCTACCAGTTTGGACCCTTCCTGGCCTACTTCCACGGCGGACAAACGGAAGAACTGATGACTTTGGTGAATTACGCGCTGCAGCGCACGCCTAACGCTGAGGAGGGGTTGCTGTGGCGCGGCTGGGGGCACTACCGCCTGGGCCAGACATCTGATGCGATGGCTGATTTCCGCCAGGCGTTAGAGGAGAACCCGTATTACCTCGATGCGCAGTACGCGCTTGACTATGTAAATGAGAACAGATAAACTGGTTTCATGCTATACTTTTGGATTGTGAGGGCTAATCGTGTAATTTTGTAAAAGCGTCGTTGTCACATAATTACGCATATGTCACAACCTACTTATGCTGATGGGACGTGAATAGCAAGGAGATATTTAATGTACACAAAATTCAGGAATTTCCACCTGTTTATGCGTAAATCACCTGGCGGAGGCGCTGGTAGGGCGGTATTGGTGGTTTTATTGGTTGCACTGAGCCTCCTGGCGGTTACTGTACAGGGTGTCATTGCAGATGGCGCGTTGGGCACGCCCGAATCAGGTGATGTCGCCTGGACTATCTATCAGGTTGATGCACCAAAGATGTTCACGAATATGCGAGATCACAGTTTGACCTTCGATTCCGCTGGCAAGCCGCACGTCGCCTATGGCGGCGAGCACCTGTATTATGCCTGGTTCGACGGCACAAATTGGCAAAAAACCACGGTAGACCAGAGCCTGGAGGTCGGCCAGTACGCATCTTTGGCTTTGGACAGCTTCGATCGGCCGCGCATTAGCTATTACGATTCCGCCAATCGGTCATTGAAATTTGCTTACTTGCTGAATAACATCTGGTACATCCAAACGCTCGACAGTCCCCCGGTGGTGACAGCGCCAACAATCACTCCCGAAGAAGTTGATGACCCCGTTAATGCCCGTTTGCTGTTCGATCAGCCGGTCTGGGATGATTCTGTTCGGAATGATGAAGCCGGGGCTGCTGGCGCAGTTGAGGCCATAAGCGCTGATGGCGATGTCGGCAAGTACACCTCGATAGCAATTGGTAAAGCACCAGGCACTGGGCAAAACGTGGTGCATGTCAGTTATTACTATTACGATGGCACATTTGGCATGCTCAAATACGGCACCTGGGACGGCGTCACCTGGAATTTCCACGTAGTCGATCGGGAGGACGGTCCCAGCGTGGAAAGCGATGTGGGATTGTGGACCTCGATCGCCGTGGATGCCTCAAATTTGCCAGGCATCAGCTACATGTCCGAAAAATACGACGATCTGAAATATGCAAAAAGGCAAAGCTCCAGCGATATTACGATATGGCGTGTTGCCAACGTATCGGAAGCGTTGGGTCGTAAAGATGCTCTGGAAGGTGTTTTTACGTCATTGGTGATTGATGGCGCAAACAGACCCCATATCAGCTACCTTGAATTCTTTATGGGAACAAAAAACACCAAGCTGCGCTACGCCACGGCCAGCGGCCAGGAAGTTTGGGGCTCAGCCGTTGTCGACCAAGGCAGCCAGATTGGATTCGATACCTCCATTGCGCTGAACAACAGCGGTAATACTTTGATCGTCAGCTACTACGATGGCGGTAATGGACGGTTGAAATTCGCTACTACCAGCGGCAGCGGATGGGACGTAAACGGCTTCAGCGATAGTTTCGATGTCGGGCGCTATACATCCGTTGCATACGACCCCAATAACCGTGTCGGAATATCATTTTATTCACCCGAGAACGGTGGTTTTTATTACAGATATTGGAACGGCAGCTCCTGGGTAGCCAGCCTGATCGACGAATCTGGGAATGTTGGCAAATCAACTTCGCTGGATATCACTAAAGGTGGATTTCCGCACATCAGTTATTTTAATGACGTGGGCGACAACCTGAAGCACGCTACAAGCTCGGGTGATTTTTGGGTCACGTCTACTGTAGCCAGTACGAACACCGTCGGTGAATTCTCCTCGCTAAAAATAGACGCCTACTCCAAGCCTCATATCGCCTATTATTATCGGACCGACGGAAACCTGAATTACGCTCATTGGAATAATGGCTGGCTTTACCAGGGCATTAACCACAGCAGTGCGGATGTGGGCCAGTACGTGTCTTTGGTCATCGATAATATTGGTCGGTCTCACATGAGCTACTATGATTCTTCGAGCGATAACTTAATGTATACGACCTGGAATGGTTCAGCTTGGGTCAACCAGGCTTTAGATCAAATTGGTGATGTGGGCAAATTTACCTCTATTGATGTCGATAGCGCCAACAAACCCTATATTGCATATTATGATGAGAGCAATAAGGACCTCAAGTTCGCTTACCTGTCACCGACGGATGTCTGGCTCTATGAAGTAGTGGATAGCGTGGGTGATGTGGGCACACATGCTTCGTTGGCATTAACACAATTCGGTCAACCTCAAATTACTTACTATGATGAATCCAACGGGGATCTGAAATTTGCCTACAAGACCGGCTCTACCTGGAATTTCCAGATCATCGATAGTGGCGGTGATGTGGGCATGTACAGCTCTCTTGCAGTGGATAACAATCAGGTTTCACACGTCAGCTATTACGATGGGACCAATGGGGACCTGAAGTATGCTGTCAGGCAGGGTGGCATCTGGTCACCCGAGGTGGTTGACAGTGTTGGAGATGTCGGCCAGTATAGCTCGCTTGCACTGACGGTCAGCGGGGAGCCGGGTATCAGCTATTACGATAAGACCAAAGCTGATCTGAAGTTTGCCGGGAGCTACACGCTGCCTACGTTGAAGACGCTGTATTTGCCATTGGTGAGAAAGTAATTTTGCCGCGCCATGACCATCCTATCGTTGTAAAGGGATGATGTATAATTTAATTTTTCAAATGTAATTATTTGTATCTGTCTGCACCCACACAAATAATTGCACGACATCAATTTCAGGGAAGGACCTGAGGCAGTTTATGGAAGTTACCTGGTATGGACATTCTTGTTTTAGATTGACCGAGCGTGGCCTGGCGACAGTGGTTACTGACCCTTACGATCACACGGTGGCGGGCTATCAACCGTTGAAATTGCGCTCGGATATAGTCACCGTAAGCCACGACGTGCCGGGCCATAACCATCTCCAGGCTGTTAAGGGGAAGTATCGCCTGATCGATGGGCCCGGAGAATTTGAAATTGGCAGCGTATTTATCACCTCTGTGCAGACCAATGGGCGCAACAAGCGCGGGAGTGATCAGCGCAACATCTTGTTTGTATTCGATTACAACGGTGTAACGATTGCTCACCTTGGGAACCTGCAGCGCGTTCCCAGCCAGACGGAGATAGAGGCGCTGGGGAATGTCAATATTGCCCTGGTTCCGGTCGGCGGCGGGAGTGGGTTAAATGCAGCCAAGGCAGCGGAAGTAGTCAGCTTATTGGAACCTGGGATTGTGATCCCCATGCATTTCAATACACCGGCGAGTAAGATTGAACTGACCTCGGTGGAAAAATTCCTGAAGGAAATGGGCGTTGGGAAACTGGAATCACAGCCTTCATTAAAAATAGGCCGTGGATCTATTCCCAACGAAGCTCGTGTCGTTCTACTATCCTACGAGCGGTCTTGAGACGAGAAATGATTGTCGGGTGAAACCGAAACAATCAGACGACGGAAACAGGAGTAAAATCTGTGGCTGTAAAGTTGTTGATGACATGGGACATTCTTCCAGGTCGTGAGCAGGAATATTTCGAGTTCGTCGTACGCGATTACCTGCCGGGGCTTCAAAGTATGGGTATGGAACCCAGCGATGCCTGGTACACCATGTACGGGGATCAACCCCAAATCATGGCTGCTGCGCAAATGGACACCGTGACTGCCTTGCACAATATTCTAGAATCGCCCGACTGGGACAGCCTGACCGGACGCTTGCTGGATTTTGTGGAGAATTATGATTTTAAGGTAGTGCAGGCGCGCAGTGGATTTCAATTGTGACCCCCGATTTAGCCGAATCGCTTCTCGACTGGTATGTCCGGCACGCCCGGGATCTGCCCTGGCGGAGCAACCCTGATCCATACGTCGTGTGGGTATCAGAAATTATGCTCCAGCAGACCCAGGTGAGGACGGTTATCCCGTATTTCGAACGTTGGATGGACCATTTCCCATCCATCGCCGAACTGGCGAACGCCTCGCAGCAGGAAGTGCTGGCCGTTTGGGAGGGGTTGGGCTACTACAGCCGGGCGCGTAATTTACATCGTGCGGCTCAAATCATCATGGGTGAACACAACGGCGAATTGCCGCGTGATGCTCATCGCCTGCGGCAGCTGCCAGGGATTGGACGCTACACGGCCGGCGCCATCGCATCCATAGCGTTCGGATTGGACGAGCCAGCGCTGGACGGGAACGCCCGTCGCGTGCTGGCCCGCTTCTTTAATGTCACTTTGCCTGCCCGTTCCTCACGCGGGGAGCGTCTTTTGTGGGAGTTGGCGGCTGAGAATTTACCCGCCGGCCGGGCGGCTGAGTACAACCAGGCCTTGATGGATCTTGGAGCGTTGATCTGCACCCCGCGTGAGCCTGACTGCGGCGTTTGTCCCCTTGCGCTGGAATGCCAGGCTAACCAGTTGGGTTTGCAGGCAGAGCTCCCGGTAAAACTGGCTAAAAAGACTTCGCCGCACTATACAGTCGCTGCGGGTGTCATTTACCGCGATGAGTGGGTATTGATTGCCAAACGTCCAAAAGATGGCTTGCTGGGGGGCATGTGGGAATTTCCGGGCGGTAAATTACAGCCCGGTGAAGATCTGGTATCTTGCTTGCAACGAGAGATAAAAGAAGAGTTGGCCATCGATATCGATGTGGGCGAAGAGTTGGGCGTGTACCAGCACGCTTACACTCATTTCCGAGTGACTCTGCATGCTTTCCAGTGCAGCATGGTGAACGGACTCGAGCCGCAGCCGCTGCAGGTCGACGACCTGTGTTGGGTGACATTGGATGAACTTCCGGAATACCCGATGGGAAAAATTGATCGGATGATATCAAATCAACTGCTGGCGTAACTAAGTAGATGAAACTGATTGTAGATTCTCACGAAGACCTGGCCTGGAACATCCAGACCTTTGGGCGCGATTACACGGGTTCTGCTGTTGAGACTCGTAAACAGGAAGCTGGCACTACGGCTCCTGAGGTGAACGGCGATACCCTGCTTGGCTGGCCCGAATACCAGCAGGGACGTGTGGGGGTTGTATTCGCCACGCTGTTTGCAGCGCCAGCTCGTCACCAGTATGGCGACTGGGACACGATTTGCTATTCCGATTCAGCCGGTGCGTATGAACTCTACCGCTCCCAGGTAGATACCTACCTGCGTCTGGTTGAGGAACACCTGGATAAGTTCAGGTTGATCGGGGCGCAGGATGACCTGAACGGGGTGCTGGAGATGTGGCAGGGGGGCGACACACGCAGCGAAGGTCCTCCCGTGGGGTTGGTGCTGTTGATGGAGGGCGCTGAAGGTTTGCGCAGCCCGACTGAATTGGAAGAGTGGTGGTCGAATGGGGTGCGCCTGATCGGGCCGGCCTGGGCCGGTAACCGTTACTGCGGCGGTACGCGTGAACCGGGAGCGTTGACGCGCGATGGGCGCGTTCTGCTGGATGCCATGGCCGATTACGGTTTTGGGCTCGACCTGAGCCACATGGATGAACCTGCTGCCTTGCAGGCTCTCGATTTATACGAGGGCACAGTAATTGCCACACACAGCAATGCGCTGGCGTTATTGAAAGGATCGGACAGCAACCGCCACCTGACAGATCAGGTAATCCGGAGTGTATATGAAAGAGACGGTGTGATCGGTGTGGTGCTGGCGAACGAATTTCTACAAGCAGGTTGGAAACGCAGCCATGGGCGCAAGACGGTCACCCTCCAGCATGTGGTCGCCCAGATCGATTATTTGTGTCAGATGGCCGGGGACGCCCAGCATGTGGGCATAGGTACAGATTTTGATGGCGGGTTTGGACTACAGTCGATCCCTGCTGGTTTGGACACCATCGCGGATTTGAGAAAGCTGGATCCGCTCCTTTATGAGAAAGGGTATTCCAATGAGGATGTTGAGTCGATCATGGGTGAAAATTGGCTCAGGATCCTTCGCAAGGTTTTACCGGAGAGCCTATGAGCGAGGGTCGGCGGCGAAAAAACGGTAGAGCTCAGCGCATCAGGTTTGGCCTGGTTATCGTTATCTTGGGATTGGTGACCTTTATTTTTGGCGCGGAGCCGGCCTTGTTTGGCCTGGATCGCAGTCCGGTGCTGGGATTTGTGCAAATCGCTGTATTCCTGATAGGGCTGGCGATGATTTGTATGGGAGGCTACATTGCCCTGAACGCGCTTTGGAACGGCAGGCAGAAAACTATCGCCGCAGATTTTGGTCTGCGGCTTGTGAGTACAGGTTACGTGATCGCCGTATTCTCGGGAATGGCAGACGTGTTTGGTTTTGGGAATCACCCGTTTCCCAAAGTCCCTTATTTTGGTCCCTGGCAGGGAATTGGTGTGATGATCGGTGAACTGATCATCGTGATAGGTTTTTTACTGCTGGTCCCCCTGCCCTGGCGAGATCACAAAAACGGGTGATTAAGATTGTGTTGGGTATGTGAGAAAGCCCAGCGCGCTGAGCATTTCTTCGTTGGTCTTCATCTTGTAGATTTCAAGTCCCCGGTTCTCTGCTTCAGTTTGTTCTATCTCCTCTAAAAGTTGAATTTCTTTTTTAGAAACAACGGGTTGCCCAATCAGGGATAGATTTCGTTGCAGTTTATCGAACACCGCGGACACGTCGTTTATAGGTGGAGCAGTCATCAGATATTCGAGTGCAGCCTTTACACCATTTTCCCCGTCTTTTCGCGCTACGCCTACCAGCCCGCTGCTGGCCTCGCGTGACCATCCAGCCACAAATACACCGTCGATCGGTTCATTGGCTTGCGGGTCATAGGCTTCGTAGGAAGTATCATTGATCGGGTAGCGTGGGTCGGGGTTTTTTACAAACTCGTTCCACTGCACGGGCAGACCGAATTTATCATCTACGCGGTCGCCGATACAGAAAACCACCGTGTCAACATCAAGTATTCGCTTGGTCCCCGTTTTTTCCGCTTTTGTATCCCCGTTCCTGGGCACCAGCCGGGTATCATCTACCTCCAGACCGCACACCTGGCCACTCTCATCACCGATGATGCGGCTTGGTGAAGATAGGAACTCAAAACCAAAGCGGGTATCCGAGATGGGCGGTTGTGCTTTGGGCAAGGCTGAGAAAATGAAGTCTCTGGCCCGTTCCGGGTCCTGTCCCACCGTCTCCATGCTGGGCGTAACACGTTCTAACTCTGTTTCCAACGCGGGGAGGTCGAGGTTGGCTGCCAGGTACTGCAGCTCTTTCTTGGTGAACTTGACCTCTGCAGGACCGCGCCTGGCTACGGCGATTACGCTGTCAACTTTTTTGTCACGGATTGTCCAGTGCCCGATGTCCATCATCACGTTGCCTACTCCGATCAAGGCGACACGACGTCCCATCCGGAAATCCATTGTGCTGTATGGCGGTAGATCGTTGTAGTGATACACAATGTCTTTAGCGTGGTAAACGCCATTTAAGTCCTCGCCCGGTAATCCGAGCCACTTGGTCCCCTGGGCGCCAACGGTTACGATAATCGCTTGAAATCCCATCGATTTCAGATCATCAAGGCTGATGCCTGACTCTGTTCCAACGGTCACATTGCCAAAGTATTTAATATCCGGCATTGCCAGGATTTTGCGGAATTGTTTTCGCAGCCCCTCTTTCATTCGATATTTGTTGTAGTAAATGCCGTACTCAGCGAGCCCTCCCGGTTTGATATCTCGGTTTAGCAGGGCAACGCGAACACCAGAAGATGCCAAATGTTTGGCTGCGTATAAACCTGCTGGACCAGCCCCGATTACGGCTACGAGATGGCTTTCTTGGTTTTCCGTGCCCATGATGTCCTCCTGAGACAACTAATTGTGCAATTTGTCACGAATAGATTATATATCTACTACTGAAAAAAAACAAGTGGAATTCGATTGTGTAGTGGCAGGCAATTCAACATAATCTGGAATTCAATACTGCATTTACCTCATTATAAGTATATCAATTATTGTCCAGATTCTTTAGGTTTTGTCTTGGTTATAGGTGCGGCGCCACAGAAGTTACTTAAGCCCCATTGTCCAAATTCCCATCTATGTGCTATAAATGGGTCATTATGCAGGTACCCATCATAGAGACCACATTTCCAAACGGTTTACGTGTCTTGCTCAAGGAAATCCACACCGCGCCGCTCATCAGCCAATGGGTCTGGTACCGGGTGGGATCGCGTGATGAAAAGCCAGGCCTGACCGGTATCTCACATTGGGTCGAACATATGCAGTTCAAGGGGACCTCCAAGTTCCCGGGTGCTGTTTTGGATAAACAGATTTCGCGTGAAGGGGGAATGTGGAACGCCATGACATACATGGATTGGACCGCTTACTTTGAGACCATGCCCGCAGATCGCATCGATCTGGTACTGCGGCTGGAAGCGGATCGAATGCAGAACAGCGCTTTTGATCCTGCTGACGTTGAATCCGAGCGCACAGTTATTATATCCGAACGCCAGGGGGCAGAGAATGAACCGCTGTTTCGTTTAAGTGAAGCCCTGCACAAAACCGCTTTTTTGGCTCATCCATACCGGCACGATGTGATTGGAGATATGGCTGATTTGAATAAAATCCGCAGGCAGGATCTCTATCAACACTACCGCACGTACTATGTGCCGAACAATGCAGTCCTGTCCCTGGCGGGTGATTTCGATGCCGAGGTGATGCTGGGGCGACTGCACGACCTGTATGATGAAATCCCGGCTGGGGTAGAACCATCCCGCCAGTTTATAGAAGAATCACATCAGAACAGCGAACGCAGCGTAAATGTGGGTGGACCGGATGAGACCACTTATATCATGGCCTGCTGGCACGTCCCGGCCGCCACGCACCCTGATTTCTGGGCGCTGGCCGTGTTGGACAGCTTGCTTACCGGACCGAGCAGTCCAAACATAATCGGCGGCGGGATTTCGAACAAGACGTCCATCTTGTATAGAGCACTGGTTGATCGTGAACTGGCGGTGAGTGTCGCTGGTGGTTTGCACTCGACCATCGATCCGTTCTTGTATGTGATTACGATAATATTGCACCCGGAACGCAGCTTAGAGGAAGTAATTTCAGCGATAGATGAAGAAATTATTCGACTTCAGAGTGATCGTCCATCAGAGAATGACCTGTCGCGTGCAGTGAAGCAAGCCCGGGCTTTGTTCGCTTATGGCAGCGAGAGTATCACCAATCAGGCCGCTTGGTTGGGGTTCGCGGAGATGTTTGCTGACTATCAGTGGCACACGAATTATCTGGAGAATCTTGCCCATGTAACACCGCTCGACATTCAGCGTGTGGCTCAAACATATTTTGAGCCGCGCAACCGTGTTCTGGGTACCTATTTGCCGTCGGGCAGCGACAATAAAATTGCGATTGTATAGTGAATTGATGAATTCCAGGCATCCATTACGCTTTTCTGCGCAAGTTTCACCGGTAAGTACCCACTCTCTCCCGGGAGCCGATGATATACTCCGCGTGCATCTTGATAATGGTATAAGCGTATTAAGCCGTGCAAACTTTAACAGCCCTTCGGTGGTCATAAATGGCTATCTGGTGGCAGGGGGGATTTTCGATCCCGATGAAAAGCTTGGTCTATCTGGTTATACCGCAGCTGCGCTTATGCGTGGAACTGAAAACCGAGATTTTTACCAGATTTACGATGCATTGGAAACCGCGGGAGCCAGCCTGGGCATAGGGGGCGGAGTGAATAATGTCTCATTTAGCGGTAGGGCTCTGGCTGAGGACCTGGATCTGTTATTGGAATTGCTTGCCGATGTGCTGAGCAGCCCGACATTCCCAATAGAGCACGTCGAGCGGCTGCGGGCCCAAATCCTCACTGGATTGGCGATTCGGGCGCAGGATACACAAGACATGTCCGGGCTGGCCTTTGACCAGATCGTTTACGCAGGACATCCATACAGCCGCCCTGAGGACGGTTATCCTGAGACGATAACAGCGATCGGTCAAACTGATCTACGAGCATTTCATCACCATCATTACGGGCCGCGGGGGTTGGTGATGTCGGTTGTAGGAGCAATTGACCCCGAACGCGTGGTGGAAAAAGTTAGCAGCGCGCTCGGCGATTGGAATAACCCACACCAGCCTGAGGCGCCTGATTTGCCCCCAGTGAGACGATTGGAGGAAGTGGTAACCCAGCGGGTAGCTATCCCGGAAAAATCTCAGTCGGATATTGTTGTGGGTGCGGCCGGGCCGTCTCGTTTCGCAGCAGGTTATCTGGCAGCATCGTTGGGGAACAGTGTGTTGGGACAGTTTGGCATGATGGACCGCATTGGCGAAGCCGTGCGCGAAAAAGCTGGCCTTGCCTATTACGCCCACAGCAGCCTCAGCGGCGGTATCGGACCAGGACCGTGGTATGTTTCTGCTGGCGTAGATCCGGAAAATGTCGAACGAGCCGTGGAATTGATACGCATCGAGCTTACGCGCTTCGTCCGCGAACCAGTCAGCGCCGAGGAACTCAGCGACAGCCAGGCACAATTTGTTGGCAGTTTGCCATTATCACTCGAGTCAAACGCAGGTGTTGCAGCTGCGATGGTCAGCCTGGAACGCTACGGCCTGGGGCTGGACTACTTGAGAAAGTATTCGGATTTGATCAAAGCCATCACAACTGAAGAAGTCTTGGATGCCGCACGCCGATACCTCGATCCAGATCGTCTTGCGGTCGCGATAGCAGGACCAGAAGGCGAGTAGTGAACCTGAAGTGGCGAGAAAATTGTGTAAGGTAATCAACACAATCAGCGTACCTTTTATTCAAGTTGTGGGTTAAGAATTATGTATTCGAACATGCGATTTGTCCTTAAACTTGCACCAGTAAATCAATGAACAAATTAGCCACCGGTATTGATTTAATCGAGATCGAACGACTTGAGGGTGCGGTTGAACGTCACGGCAAACACTTTCTGGAGAGGATATTCACGACCAGAGAATTGGCCGAAGTGGGCGATAACCTGCCGTCATTGGCGGCGCGCTTTGCGGCCAAGGAAGCCGTGACCAAAGCCCTGGGGACAGGGATTGGGCAGGTGACCTGGCAGGAGATCGAAGTTTTACGCGGACAAGACCGCGCGCCTGAACTGCATCTGCACGGTGCAGCAGAGGATCTGGCTGAGAAATTAAAGTTGAGAACATGGTCGATCAGTCTGAGCCACACACACACCCAAGCAATTGCCATGGTCGTCGCTATGGGAGATTGATTTTTTGACGGATTTTAGCAACTGATCGAAGAACGCGGGAGGCTGCCCCAGGGATCGATCATAATAGCGAATTCGCTTACCGTCACCACTAATACTAAAAGGAGGGGTCTACGATGTCACATAAAATCTTGCGCGTTTTACTTGGTCTGATGGGCTTTTTTTTACTGATCGTTATTGGATTCGCTGTATTTGGAACGATCATCGTTCGCAGTTCGTTTCCCGAGGTGGAGGGTGAGGTCCAGCTCTCAGGCCTGGAAGGTCCGGTAGACATCTACCGGGATCAGTACGGTATTCCACATATCTACGCTGAAAACCAGAACGACCTGTTTTTTGCCCAGGGTTATGTGCATGCCCAGGACCGCTTCTGGCAGATGGACTTCTGGCGCCACATCGGTTCGGCGAGATTGTCGGAGATGTTTGGGGAATCCCAGTTGGAGACTGACCAATTCCTGCGCACCCTGGGGTGGGCGCGCGTGGTTGAAAGTGAGCTGCAGTTGTTGGATCACAACAGCCTGTCGATCCTGGAATCGTATGCAGATGGTGTGAACGCATATCTGGCCGATCACCGGGGGAGCGATTTGAGCCTCGAGTATGCCGTACTTAAGTTGACGAACGCTGAGTATGAGGTTGAACCCTGGCAGCCGCTGCATACTTTGACCTGGGCCAAGGCCATGGCCTGGGATCTGGGTGGCAATATGAATGGTGAGATTGAGTACGCATCCTTATTAAGTGGACTTACTGCAGAACAGGTGGCAGAACTCGTTCCCCCTTATCCTGAGGACCATCCGTACATCGTGACGTTTTCTGATGCCTCAACGAACAATATGCACGAGCAGTTTGTTGAATATAACTCGACGATCGCGGGTCTAGATCCTGTGGGATTGGAGATCGTTCTGGAGAGTGCCCGTTCCCGGGGCGCCATTTTAGATGGGGTGCTGGGACCGCGCGGGGCAGGTATCGGCTCAAACAGTTGGGCCATATCTGGCGACCTCACTTCCACTGGCATGCCCCTCCTTGCAAACGACCCTCACCTGGGCATCCAAATGCCCTCTATCTGGTACGAGGTCGGACTGCATTGTGCGCCGAATGGGCCGGACTGTCGATTTGATGTCACCGGGTACTCATTTGCGGGGGCGCCCGGCGTTGTAATCGGTCACAACGACCGCATTGCCTGGGGCTTTACCAACACCGGCCCGGATGTGCAGGACCTGTACATAGAGAAGATTAACCCACAGAACCCGAATCAATATGAATTTGACGGCCAGTGGGTGGACATGGATATTGTCCATGAGACGATCCAGGTAGCGGGTGGAGACCCGGTACCGTTGACGGTGCGCTACACGAGACACGGCCCGCTCATCTCGGATACGTACGCGTCGCTGGACAGGCTGTCTTCATCGCCGGCCCTCGAATTGCCCGATAACTACGCTGTTGCGCTTAAATGGACAGCCTTGGAAGATTCATATACTTTCCCTGCCTTGTGGAAGATGAACCTGGCTCAGAACTGGGATGAATTCCGCAAGGCAGCCTCCCAGTTTGATGTGCCCTCCCAGAATTTGATTTATGCCGACGTGGATGGCAATATCGGTTACCAGACACCAGGCCGTATACCCATACGAAAGAATGGTGAAGGGTTGGTACCGGTTCCCGGGTGGACGGACGAGTACGAATGGGAAAACTACATCCCGTTTGAGGAGCTGCCCAATTCTTACAACCCGCCTGAGGGATACATCACTACGGCCAATAACGCCGTGGTTGGGGCAGATTATCCGTATATGATCAGCATGGTGTGGGCATATGGCTATCGCGCCCAGCGAATCGTAGACATGATCGAGTCCGCGCCGGGTCTGATTGACGTCCCTTACCTACAGAAGATGCAGGGCGACGGCGCTAACTTGAACGCCGAGACTCTTCTGCCGGTGCTGATGGATATCCCGTTGAAAGACGATCGTTTGGAGCAGGCGCGTTCGCTGTTTGACGGTTGGGACGGCCAGCAGAGCATGGATTCTGCACCCGCAGCCCTGTTCAACGCATTCTGGCGTAACCTGTTGGCGGACACCTTCTGGGATGATTTACCGGAGGCTTCCTGGCCGGATGGCGGTACGCGCTGGTTCGAGGTGATGCGTATCATCGTCCCGCAGCCGGACAGCGACTGGTGGGATGACAAGGACACCCCACAGGTGGAGAGCCGCGATCAGATATTTTTGATAGCACTCAGTGAAGCGGTTGATGAGATGGAGGAAAGGCAGGGGAAGAACCCCGAGCGCTGGAATTGGGGCGATCTGCACTTCGCTATCTTCCGCAACCAATCTCTGGGCAAGTCCGGTATCGGGCTCATCGAGTCAATCTTCAATCGCGGCCCGTACCGCACGGCAGGTGGTGAGACGATCGTTAACGCCACCGGTTGGGACGCGGATGTCATCGGAGATACCTACGAGGTTAACTGGCTGCCTTCGCACCGTATGATCGTGGATTTAAACGATTTAGGTAACTCGCTCGCCATCCACACCACCGGTCAATCGGGTCATGCTTATAATTCGCATTATGTTGACATGGCCGACTTATGGCGGGAGATCCGGTATCATCCCATGTTGTGGGCGCGGGCTGTCGTGGAAGCTGAAGCGGCTGGGCACCTGAAGCTGGTGCCGTAATAATCAACACTCCAGAAGTTAGCTTTATGCCTCTGCTTCACGCTCGCGTTTAGCCCGTAATTTCTCTTTGACAAATTCATAGACAGCCGGCAGTACCGAGATGACGATAATGACCAGGACGACGATTGTGAAATTGTCCTTGACGAACGGTAGGCTGCCGAAGAAATAACCCCCTAATGTAAAGATCCCTGCCCACAGGATGGCCCCTGTTACATTGTAGACAAAAAACTTTTTATAGTTCATGGCGCCGACACCGGCTACGAAAGGCGCAAATGTGCGGATGATGGGAATAAAACGCGCCAATATGATGGTCTTGCCGCCGTGTCTTTCGTAAAAATCGTGGGTCTGGTCCAGATATTCTTTTTTAAGGAAGCGGATATTGCCGGAGAATGCCTTGGGTCCGATGTAATGCCCGATCCAGTAATTAACAGTGTCACCCAATATGGCTGCTAGAGTCAAAAGTGGGATGAGGATAAATATATTGAGCACTCCCCCAAGTGCGGGTGAAGCAAAAGTGCCGGCGGCAAACAGTAGAGAATCTCCAGGCAAGAAGGGGGTCACCACGAAACCAGTTTCCATAAATATGATAAGGAAAAGGATGGCGTACGTCCAAATGCCGTATGTCCCGATAATGTCGGCCAGATATTTGTCCAGGTGTAGGACGATGTCGATCAGACTGGAGATTATATCCATAAATAGAAATCTGCTAATAGTTTTAAGTGATGATTGGTCCGCCAGTAAATAGGGGCAGCCTGCAAAGCGCGATTATAGCACGTGATGAGAAACTGCGACAATGGCTTTAGAAGATTATGTTGAATTATGTGTAGGGTGCTAAACGATCCCCGTGTTGTTTTGAGAATTTTGATCGACTCGAGTATCCCCATTTCCCGCATTCCTAAAATGACGGTTAGTCTGCAGGATGGCAATCAATAAAATTATAGTGATCGTGCCTAGAATGTAGGGTGTGAGCGTACCAATGATTGACAGGATTGGAGAATTCGGACTCTGTCCGAACTGCGGTAGCAGGTCGTTGGCCGTCATAGCCAGCGTCAACCCGTTCCAGGTACCATGCAGCAGTACCACACCCAGGTAAGTGATCCCGAGCTTGAGATAACGTTTTTGCCCCCATGCGGTGACCAGCGCCCAACCCATTAAACTGGCAGTAAACATGTGGATAATGGCGGTGCTGATCCTGACCACCACCGAAATGGCCCAATCCGTCCCACCACTGGTTATCATCAGGCTTTCGAACAGGGCAAACCCCGCACCACTCAATGCGCCAGCCGCAAAGCCCTCTGCGGGAGAAAGATCACGACCAACTAGCAGCCAAACACCGATTGGCTTGATGGCTTCCTCGATTAATGGAACCACGACGGCTGCGAATGCCAGGACAGCAAACAGCATCCAGGGAGAAGCAAGGTATGGGGCGAGGAGTTGTATGATCGTTTCTGAGGATGGGGCGACTGTGGAAAGTTCATCCATGAGTGACATAATCTCATCATACAGCCCTGGTTGGTTAAAAACGTATACGAGTGCAAAGGTAATGAAGGCGGCGATAGCCAGAAGCTCGGCAAGGAGTACTAACAGCGGTCCGAGGACCAGGCCGCTGTCAAACACCCCCCATGATCGTTGATGGGAACCAAGGGGTAAACCTCGAACCAGCAGGGAGAGCAGCCAGGAGATTGGAATAAGGATTGCGAGAACGTGCAGCGCAGGCAGCAGCAACCAGGAATAGTTGGTGTAGGTAATCACCAGATGCCCAAGCAAGAGTACCAGCGGAAACAGGAAGATTATCAGGCCAGGCCGTATCCAGGCCAGAATCCGTGGGTATGATGTAACTCTGCGACCGGTGATACGTCGCAGCGATAGCGCTGAGGATGGAATCACCAGCAGCCCCCCAGCGAAAGCTATCGCCGATATCAAAAACAGTGAGAGCGTGTTGTCAAGTGATCCAATTCCCTGGGCGCCGTCCGTCATCCCCAGGGCGAATGAGAGCAGCGCAAAACCCCACAATCCGATGATCGCCAGGGTGCTGAACACAAACTGCAGCACTGATGGCCAGTGGGTGCTGTTTTCCTGATAATGAATAGCCACCGATGGATTTTCGATTGGGCTGTCCGGTTGAGTCATTGGGTTAGAAAAAAGGTGGCGATTTCTTTTTGAAAAAACGCCACCTTTCCAATCTCTGTCTACTTTTCTACGATTGTCACGCTCAGGATAAGGTCACCAGGTGGCAGCCCTCCTGCTTGAGATGGATCGCGAGGGGTGATTGATTCTAGAACATCCATGCCCGAGATTACGCGACCGAAGATCGTATATCCACCGTCAAGAGATTCGTTAGCTGCGTACGTGATGAAGAATTGGCTTTCGTTTGTGTCGGGACCTTTATTTGCCATCGCCAGGATTCCCGGACCGTCAAAGAGTAGATCGGGATGAGTTTCGCTGACGAACTCGTAACCCGGACCTCCCAATCCCGTTCCACTTGGATCGCCTGCCTGGGCCATAAAATCAGGGATCACGCGGTGGAATGTGACGTTATCGTACCAACCTTCCTGGGTCAGGAAGACGAAACTGTTAACGGTTATTGGAGCCCGGTCGGCATAAAGTTCCAGTACGATCTCGCCTGCCTCGGTCTGGATCGTGGCTTGATATTCCTTTTCGGGATCGATCACCTGTGGTGGGCAGGATGTGTACTGCTGTTCTTCCAACAGGAAGAAATCAACCACGCCCGCCAGGTCCTCATAGACCATGGACGACTGGTAAGGATATCCGTTGATTAAAAGGAATGGTGTACCGGGTATGCCGCTCTCTGCCCCTTGATCATAGGATGTCTGGATCAGATCAACGATTTCCTGGCTGGTCAGGTCCTCGGCGAATTGATCGTTGTTAAGCCCCAATTCATCTGCAGCTTCTACCAACCATGTCTCAAAACTTTCGACCGTCAGTGCGGACCATTCGCCCTGCTCCTCGAAGATCAGGTCGTGCATTTCCCAAAAACTGCCCTGAAGTCCGGCGGCTTCTGCCGCTTGGCTCGCTAATGCGGCTTTATCGTGGATGCTGTTTAAAGGGAAGTGGCGGTAGGCAATGCGAACTTCTTCTGGGTATTCTTCAACTAAGCGCGCCATCACGGGCGCGACTTGAGCGCAGTATGGTCACTGGAAATCGCTGTATTCGACGATCGTGACCTGAGCTCCATCTACTCCTTTGATCCATTCCTCGTCACTGGGCGCTGGGAACAGCGATTGTTGAGCAGGATCGAGTGGAGGCAGCAGCCCTACAACGCTGCATGCCAATGCATCCCCGCTGCCTGAACCGACCTCCTGTACTTCGGTTGGAGAGGCCGTGGGGGATGTATCGTCTGGTTGAGACGTGTCGACTGCCGGGTCCGCCGCATCGGATTGAGGCGCCTGAGTGGGGGTTGACGAATCGCCCCCTGAGCAGGCAGCAAGCAGAAGAGCCAGTGTGAATATCAGGATTAGCACAAGTTTTTTCATTAGACTTTACTCTCATTTCACTATGATAAATTTATTGGTAAATATCGCCCCATTTTACCAGCAGAGTAGCAAGCGCAGGTTAGGTGTGAATTAATACGTGTAGAAGTTACGCAGTTGGGTAGGCTTCGGTGGTGTGGTGGGGCGGCTTTGCCGCCCCACCACACCACCAGCAACCTTGAACTGCGTAAGTCCTAACGTGATTACTACTACTCGATGGCGTTTAGTAATTGCTCGAAAGATGACATCCACGAGATACGGTTCAGGAAAGCGGCCAGCGATGGGCTCTGGGCGCGCAGTTCTCGTACGGCAGCGCCGACCGGGTCCTCCCCCGCTGCTCCGCCAGGTACATCTGCATACGCGCCGTAAAAGGCAAAGTAAGCCTGATTTAACTTTCGGATGCGGTAACCATTTTCCCAGAAGAACTGCCTGCGTTTCTCCATGTAAGCCTCCGCCTCTTCGATTTGGTCTTCAGCCAGCAATTCATCTACGGTGACCCGCGTTTCTCGCATCTCGGCCCGGAAATCGAACGCTGGCGGATCGGGCGGGGGCACATCCTTCGAAGTAGATGGTGGTGGCACAGGCGGTGGTGGGGGAGGTACAAATTCAGGATAATAGCGCTCCAAGATAGCCAGACCAATTTCATTTCCTGCGATTGAAGCGGCGGTTTCGTTCATGGTACGAAGCTCGGGACTGGTTAAGTAGTTGACCCCCAAAGGGCGCAGGCTGAGTATATTGTGTGCCCATTCGTGAGCGACAACCTCGCTTAACCATGTCAGGTTGCTCGTGTGGCTGATCATGGTGGGATACAGGCCAATCCCGCCTATCCCAACCACAAGAGATGAGACATCTGCAGCCTTGTCTACCTTCTCTTCCAATACGACGTGCTGGTCAACGCTTAGATCAGGAATCAAGTTAATGCTTGACATCTGTACGATCTCATCGCGTGGGCTGGTGATCAGGCTCCAGGGCAGGGACGTGCTGTGGTAGAGCACCGGGGGGATCGGCTGCCCTGCCGGTGCCAGACCCATGTCGGCGGCAACCTGGCTTAACTGGTTTTGAAGTATCTCTTCGGCCACGGGTGCTATTTTCTCACGCTGTTGATTCAGGTCATCAAGCTCACTGCGAACCGCTTCTGACGCCGCTTGCGGGTCTTCTATGGACGGATCTCCATAGATCATGTTCAGCTGCCATTCCAGTCCCTGGATGTTTGAAACCAGGTCCATGTAGTCCACTACTATTTGGTGTTGATCATCGCTTGAAATGTAATTGCTGCTCCCCAATGAAAACTGGTTCAATTTGACAAACAGTGCATCCAATGTCCAACTGAGGAAATCAAACTCGATATCACGTGTATAAAAGCGCACGCGTTGTAGCTGATCCCCGGGGGGGATCGTGCTGCTGCTCAGGAACAAAACCGCCAGTAGGATAACTGGTCCAATGCGGATAATGTGCCGGAAGATGGGAGCTAGTTTCATGATTGTGATTTTATCATCCCGTGACATAAGCTTGGTAAGAAGATTATTAAGCTGATTCTTTAGGGTTTGCCATGCTATAATGCTTGACGATTTGGCTGATAAAAATGTTCCAGATATTGCCGTTGATTGTGCAGGTCTTGATTAACGATTTACGGCGATAGCGCTGCTCAAGGACAATTCTGACAGGAGACGACTGACAAAGATGAACTATTTGATCACCGGTGCAGCCGGATTTTTGGGCTCACACCTGGCGAACATGTTGGTGCGCGAAGGACATCAAGTGCGAGGTTTAGATGACCTGTCTGCAGGCGATTCGGCAACGCTATCGCCAAACGTATTATTTACGCGGGGAGATGTGAACGATCGACCCAAGTTGTGGACGCTGCTTCAGGATGTTGATTGCGTCTACCATCTTGCTGCGCGGGTTTCCGTACCTGAATCAGTGCTTTACCCGCGCGAGTACAATGCCACCAACGTGGGCGGGACGGTCAGCCTGATGGAGGCGATGCGCGATGTGGGTGTACGGCGTGTGGTTTTTATCTCTTCCGGTGCAGTTTACGGTGAACAGGGGGGGCAGATCTTAAGCGAAAGTTCCTCGCTAATTCCTCAATCTCCCTACGCGGTTTCGAAATTAGCCGCTGAATATTATGTGCGCACCATTGGTGACTTGTGGGACATCGATACGGTCAGTTTGCGGGTGTTTAACGCCTACGGACCGGGCCAACGCTTGCCGCCTTCTCATCCACCGGTCATTCCCTATTTTTTACGCCAGGCAATGCGTGGCAGCAGCCTCGTGATCCATGGTACTGGAACTCAGACGCGTGATTACGTCTTTGTAGATGATGTAGTGACGGCCATGATCGCTGCCTCCACGGCGCCCGGTCTGGATGATCAGGTTGTTAATGTTGGTAGCGGCATTGGGACAAGCATCCGGGAGTTGGTACGGCTGGTCGTGGAAGTAACAGGGGCTGAAATTGATGTGATCAAGAATCTTAAGACGGATCCAGGCGTTTCGCAAATGGCCGCCGATTTGACCCTGGCCCGCAAAAAATTAGGCTACCAGCCTCGCTTCTCATTATCTGAGGGATTGCGTCTAACATTGGAGCGAGATCCGCGCTTTCGCAGGCAGCCTGTATCGCCTTCCTAAAGGACTGTCCACAACACACAAACAGCGAAAAGGAAAGTATTCTCAACACCAATTAGATAATTTCAGGAGAGTGCTGTGATGACTGTAACTGCAGTTGTCGGCGCACAGTGGGGTGACGAAGCGAAGGGTAAATTTGTCGATGTATTGGCACAGGATGCGGACATCGTCGCCCGTTTTAACGGCGGGGATAACGCCGGGCACACGGTGATCAACGCCTATGGCACGTTCAAAGTCAGGTTGACCCCAAATGGTTTCTCAAATCCAAAAACGGCTTGCGTCATCGGACCCGGTGTTGTAGTGAATTTATCGACTCTGATTGAAGAGCGCGTCTCGATCGAAGGTAAAGGCATAGACCTGGCTGAGCGCTTGTGGGTTTCCCCTCGCTGCCATGTGGTAATGCCATATCATCCAATGCTAGAGGAAATTTACGAACAGGCGAAAGGGAAATCTAAGACGGGCACCACCCGGCGCGGGATGGGTCCAGTCTACGCCGATAAGGTCAGCTACAACGGAATTCGTCTATTCGATCTGGGTGATGAGGCGACCTTCGTTGAGAAACTGCGCGTTCAGCTGTCTGTGAAGAACCGTATTTTTGAAACGTTCGGCCTGCAGTCATTGGATTTTGATGCAGTTTTGTCGGAGAAACTAGAACAGTTTTTACAGGTCCGGCAGTTCGTCAGAGAACCCTTTGGAATGGTTCAGGAGGCGTTAGCGGATCATGCCACGATCGTACTTGAGGCCGCCCAAGGCGCTTTGTTGGATAACAACTGGGGCACCTACCCGTTTTGTACCGCCTCGGTCACGTTGGCCGGAGGCGCGGCGGCGGGTTTGGGTGTCCCACCCACATTAATCGAAAACATTCTGGGTGTTGCGAAAGCTTATACCACGCGGGTGGGCGGCGGTCCTATGCCCACCGAGCTGTTCGACCAGACCGGGGAGCATTTAACGAACGCTGGCGCTGAATTCGGCACGGTGACGGGCCGAGCGCGGCGCTGCGGTTGGTTCGACGCCGAGCTCGTGCGTTTCACTGCCCAACTGAACGGGCTCACGGGGGTGGCGCTCACCAAGCTGGATGTGCTCGATGAGCTGCCGGAGATCAAAATCTGCACCGGTTATCGCAAGAAAAACAGCCAGCGGGTTCACCATTACTGGGAAGGGGACTCGTATTGGTTGGCAGAGGTCGAACCCGTCTATATCGAAATGGGTGGTTGGGGGTCGTCTACACGCGATGTTAGGGAATTCGACCGCTTACCTACGCAGGCGCGGGCATATGTTCGCAAAATCGAGGCGTTGATCGGCGTGCCGGTGATCTATATCTCGGTGGGGCCTGAGCGGGATGCGGTGATTAAACTTTAATTGCTGAAAAGCTATTCCCAAAACTCAGTATTCAGTCACACTGAATAAAATTTAATTTGTCATTCTGAACGCAGTGGAGCGGAGTGAAGAATCTCCTCGTGCGGTGCCTGAGATTCTTCGCTGCCGATCGAACGGTGAAGGGACGATCGGGCTCAGAATGACATTCCATCATCTTGTCAGTGACTAACTGCTCAGTTATTTATTTAACTTTTCCCGGATTCTATCGGCCAACGCCCGCGCCCGTTGGGGCGCATCCCCCAGGTGCTGGCTGGCGTCGAGCAGCGATTTAATTTCTTCAGGCCTCAAATAATGTTGGATATCAGGATCCTGGGCGAGGATTTCGGGCAGCGGGTTGGGCTGCTCCGTTTTGACATCTTCCCACGCCTGCATGGTATGTTTACGCAGGTGTTCGTGCATCTTCTGGCGGTCAGCGCCGGCCCTGCTCAAGGCCATCAACAGGCGCTCGATGCCCGCAAAAGGAGCGTAGATGGACAGGTTGCGGTTCATTGCCTCTTGATTAACCTGCAGTCCTTCTACGATGTGGATCGTCACTCGCAGCAGTTCATCGCTGATCAAGAAAGCCTCCGGCAGCAGCGTACGGCGGTTGGCCGAATCGTCCAGTGTCCTCTCCAACAGAGAATGGGCAGCATTATCCCAGGCCAGGCGCGGCAGTTGGGCGAGGGAACGTGCCAGCGAATCGATTTTTTCAGCGTTGATGGGGTTGCGTTTGAAGGGCATGGCTGAGGAGCCGACCTGCTGCTCGCCGAATGCTTCGCTGACTTCTCCGATGGGGGGTGATTGGAGAAGCCGCAGGTCAAAGGCAAATTTGTAAAGGGTACCACCCAGGCCGGCCAGCGCGCTGACCAGTACGGTATCCTGTTTGCGAGGATAGGTCTGGTTGGTCACTGGGAAGAAGGGCAGTTCCAGACCATCCGATAAACGCTGCTCGAATTCTTCCAACTGGTGTGTGCGGTTTTCTTCTGTCGTCCCCAATAGTTCGGCATAGGACGCGCCGGTGCCGACCGCCCCTTTGAAACCCTTCCCTCGCAAGTTGGCCCGTACTTGCGAAAGTGTATCCCAATCTATCAGCAGGTCCTGTGCGTAGGTGGCCAGGCGATAGCCCAACGTTGTCGGTTCCGCTGGCTGCAGGTGGGTGAAGCCGATCACCGGGTTGTCCGCCCACAGATCGATTTTGTCGGCGAATCGTCTCAACAGGTCGCCTGTTTTTACCAGGACGAGATCCAGGGATTGGCGCATGCGCAACACATCCGCGTTGTCCTCTATGTCGGTGGAGGTGGCTCCCATATGCAGAATACCGCCACCCAAAGTTGCCTGTTCGGCGAATGCTTTCAGTTCCGCCATCAGGTCATGGTGAATGACATCTTCTATCTCGAGTGAGCGAGCGACATCCACCTCCCCCATGTGATCGCGCAGGTCAGCGACCTGTTCAGCGCTCACCAATCCATATTGCGCCTGCACCTCCGCCAGTGTGACCCACAGATAACGCCACAGCCGGCGTTTGTTGGCTTCGCTCCACATCCGGCGCATTTCAGGGCTGCCATAGCGCCATGTGAAAGGTGAGAGATATGTTTCATAGTTCATTTTTATCATCCACGAATTTACACGGTCGATTCTAAATAATCCAGAATTTCATTATAAAGGACGCGTAGTGAAGGTGCAAGAAAAACCCGCACCCAGAGTTTGAGCAAATCCAGTGGCAAGAAAAGTGGAGGTCAACCTGGTAACCATCCCCTCCAATAATATCGATGCCAAGCGCTAGCGGTACCGCACACCGCCAGTCGCCACCGCCACGCCCAATCCGTTCAGTCCGCTCCCCCAGTGCATTCCTGGGGCAGAATCCGCAATCCGAAATCAAAAATCCAAAATCAGCATTCCCTTATTCGGTGTGGTAAAAATAAGCGAGTCAGTATAGAATAATGCTTATGTCTCAGCCGCAGCGTTTGACACGCTCTTTCTACGATCGTCCGGCCTTAGAGGTGGCGCGTAATTTGCTCGGCAAACGCCTGGTTCACATCGATGATGGGCGGCGGATTGCCGGGGTTATCATTGAAGCGGAAGCCTACGGCGGCGAAGAAGACCTGGGATGCCACTGCCGGGTGGGACGCACACCGCGCACGTTGGTGATGTATGGTCCTCCCGGTCACGCCTACGTATATTTTACCTACGGCATGCACTGGATGCTGAATTTTGTGGTCGAAGCTCCGGACAATCCGGCGGCCATCCTGATCCGGGCGGTTCATCCTGTTGAGGGGGTGGACATCATCGCCGAACGGCGCGTTTCGCAGCCGGCCGTGCACTGGACAGACGGTCCGGGAAAAATCTGCCAGGCTTTGAACATCGATAAGCGATACAATGGTATTGACTTATGTGACGAGAAAACACCCCTTTTTGTTGAGAAAGGGGAAGCAGTTCCCGATTCCAGCGTGACTATTGGCCCGCGTGTGGGTTTAAACACTGTACCGGAACCATGGAAAAGTATACCCTGGCGGTTTAAAGTGCCCAGGTACGAAGTACTACATGCCAGCTAATGGCTAATACGATAACATGCAGCACAAAATACACTTCAGAGTTATCTACCCGCTTTTCAGGACTTGACGCCCGTTACTCATTACTTATCACTAATCACTGATTGACCAACAACTGATCACTATTCACTGGAGGTATAACTATGGGTTTACTAGATGGAAAAACAGCTTTGATATTTGGTCTTGCCAATAAACGTTCCATTGCCTGGGGCATTACACAGGCTTTCCATGAGCAAGGGGCCACCATCGGGATGAGTTATGCAGGCGAAATCCTGGAGCGGCGCGTGGTGCCGCTGGCGGAGTCGATCGGCTGTACGTTTGTGGAGGAATGCGACGTCACCGACGATGATCACATCCAGAGGGTGACCGAGCGAGCGGCGGAGACCTTCGGCGAGATCGATATCCTGGTGCATTCGATCGGCTTTGCCAACCGGGACGAGCTTGTCGGACCCTACTACAACACCAGCCGCGAGGGATTTCACCTGGCGATGGACATCAGCGTGTATTCGTTTACAGCTCTGGCTAAGGCTTTCCAGCCAATGTTGCGTCCGGGCGGCGCACTGCTCACCCTCACATATTACGGCGCTGAGAAGGTCTCCCCGCATTACAACGTGATGGGCGTCGCTAAGGCCGCTCTGGAGGCCTCCGTCCGCTACCTGGCCTACGACCTGGGACCCCAGGGTGTGCGGGTTAACGCAGTATCAGCCGGTCCGATCCGCACTCTGGCATCTGCTGGTGTGGCGGGTTTCAAGACCATGTACAGTAAATTTGCGGAGGTGGCGCCGTTACACCAGAACATAACCATTGAAGATGTGGGGAACACGGCCCTGTATTTGTGCTCGGACCTGGCAGCAAAGACCACGGGTGAGGTGGTTTATGTAGACTCGGGTTACAATATCCTTGGCATCACTGAGGTCGTAGATTAGCAGCATGAGGTCATTGTGAGGATGAATAATGTTTCGCAGGCGTGATGATTCTCTCCCCCCAACACCCCAGACCCCACCCACCGAGCGGGTCACTTCGGTGCTCGGCAGCGGTGTTGTTTGCAAAGGTAGTCTGGGCGGCAGCGGAGGTGTGCGCATCGAAGGTGGATTTGAAGGGGACATTAACCTGAGGGGCATGCTGGTGGTCGGTGAGACGGGTCGGGTGACCTGTGAGCACCTGCAGGCCAATGTGGTCATTGTGGCCGGCGCCGTACGCGGTGATATCACAGCCGAAAAAGTCGAAATCCGTTCCACCGGGCGTGTATGGGGGAACGTAACCACGGCTGCCTTTGCTACGGAGGAGGGAGCCTTCCTGCGCGGACAGATCCAGATGGAAGAGGAATTGGAGATAGAAGAACCCATCGTGGAAGAGGAGAACGGTATCGACAAAGAGTAATGTTCACTATTGTCACTTTACTTTCTAAAATTATTTTGATTTTTTGATCGCCTGGCGTGCCAGGCGGTCCACGCGTTCGTTGTATCGGTCCCCGGCGTGTCCGCGCACCCAGCGCCAGTTTATTTTGTGGTTTTGTATAGCCCCATCCAGCGCCTTCCACAGATCAACGTTTTTTAACTGCCCCTTTTTGCGCTGCCAGTTACGCGCTTTCCAACCTTCCAGCCATTCCGTAATACCGCGCCTGAGGTATTCGGAGTCTGTATAAAAGTCGACCTGGCAGGGCTTCTTGAGCATTGCTAGAGCCTGTACTGCTGCGGTTAATTCCATGCGATTGTTGGTCGTAGCACATTCGGAGCCGCTGAGTACCTTTTCGCTGGAATTGTAAAGTAACAGCGCGGCCCAGCCGCCTGGTCCTGGATTTCCGCTGCAAGCACCGTCTGTATATATCGTAACTTTTGGTTGTTGGGTCATTAAATTAATTTTAGTATAAATCAGTGATTGATTATAGAATCAGCAGGAGTACGTGTTCCTGGTCTACCGTTAAGGTGTCGGCGTGGCTTCTGGTACATCGGTTGGAGTGGCTGTGAAAGTTGAAGTCGCTGTGGGTGTGGGCGTTTTGATCGAGCTGTCAACGAGCGGGTCTTTATGCAGGTCGTTGGCAGTTTGGTGCAGGAAGGATACCAGTTCGGGTACGCTATCTATAGTGAAATAAAAACGGAACAACTGGGTGGCGGCGTCTCTAACAGCCCAGCGCACGATGATCCAGGAGTGCAGTGGGGGCTCGGATTGCGCGTCCGTGAGCAGTTTGGTGGCAGCCGTCCATTGTGGGGATGGGCCGCCCAGCTCCTCCAGACGTTCGAGCACCCCGGAACGCAGAGGGTAAGTGTTGGTAACTTCGATCAACCTGGCTTGATTCTGAGGTGAGATCAGCCACTTGGTGAACAGCCAGGAAGCCAGTTGTTCTCGCGGAGTCGAGGTAAGTATTTCGAAAGAAGGACCGTAGACGCTGGTTTTTGGGTCGCCTTCCGGTGATGGGAAGGGGATAATGGTCCATTGGTCCGAATTACCAGCCTGTTCGAATGCTGCCCTCTGGTGGGGGATTCCGGTCACGCTGTCAGCGGCGAACAAGCCCCGGCGGTTGGCGAAATCTTCATTTGGGTACTGGTTATCCGATAACCAGGCACAGCCCTCATCGTACAGATCTCTTAAATAAGTGAATGTGTCTTCTACCTGTTGAACATCGAACTCGTACGCACTGACTCCCGGGGCGCTGCCAGATACCGGCGCCACTTCGGCGCCGAAAGCATACAGCCAACCCAGTACGGCGGAATAATCAGTGGAGATTATCCAGCCACCAGTACCGTTGTTGTCCGGGTCGTCGTCATCCAGGTTTGCCTGTGCCGCGGCGCAGGCCTGCCCCCTGAACTCTTCCGGAGTGGCTGGCGGTTCGGAGAAGCCAAGTTCTTCTCTCCATGTAGCGTTGTAGTACAGCACTTGCCCGCTCCGCTGAGCAGGGACGCCGATCCTCTTACCATCGAATTGGTCGTGTTCCCAAAAAGACGGGTAAAAATCGTCCTGTTCCTCCTGGCTCAGACCCCAAACCGGGTCATCCACGTAGTCGTTGAGGTCCACAACCTCCCATTCTGCGTCCCAGTCCAGAGCCTGGTAGAGGTAGCCCACAACTACGTCTGGTGGTGAGTTAATTTCGATAGCGCTGTGAACGTTTGAGAAATTCTCGTCCAGGTTGCCCTGGTATTCAGCCTGAACCTGGATGCCCAACTCGTTTTTGGTGTTGAACTCTTCGATAATCTGGTCCACTGCTTCCCCGGCTGCGCCGGGCCAGATGTGCCAGAATTGGATGCGGGTGTTTTGTAGGGTGTCTATGTCTACACCCAGCGGACTGATCGGCGCCGGGGTTGCAGTAGGTGTACCGGTAACTGCCGGGGTGGTTGTATACGCACGAGGTGTAGGAAGTTCCGAAGTTTGTTTGATAGCCGTGGCTGATGCTTTGGTTTTGCTGGTTTCGAGTCGTTTCGGTGGCTGGCTGCAGCCCGTCACCAACAGCGCCAACGTAACTAATAAAAGGATTATGTATTTACGATATCTATGTTGTGTACTGGTAAACATGTAGAAGTCTCAAGTTCGGATTGATTGAGCAGGTTCACATACCCGGTGCCTACCCAACTGCGTAATTTCTAAGTTTATCATCAGTTCCCGCGTTCGTACACCGGGGGACGGAGATACTAAAATATTGTTAACCTGACTGATGTTCACGATATTCAAGGCGAATCACGTCTCACTCTTAGTTACTGGTGGCATTTATTATAAAATTTGTGCGGTCGGTAGATACGAAACAACGGACGGAATTCGGACTTAAATTAAGTGACAACAATCACGTGTAATTGGTAACGCATTGCATAATATCGTCTATTGTCAAAGAGGTGACAATCATGTAGAATTACATCGTGATGGTAATGTTTATTTTGTCAAGGCCGGGCTTTGTCTGCACGGTTGTCAAAAATAATGCATAATTTATTCGCTGTAAATACTGCAAAGTGTCTCAAAATCCCACTTCCATTATCTATTAACTTATACTTGTCGGCTGGTGCGAGTATTGGGGGATACAATTTCGCAAGGCATTGTGCGCCTATTAGCCAGGGGGTGGGAGCAGTAGAATCATCAATGATAGGAGGTGAAATCTAGAAAAATATTTGCTAATATTTAAGAAACCGAAAAGTAGATAAATATCCTTTTAAATTCTCGAGGAGAAGAATAAAAATGAAGAAAATCAGTATTTTGTTATCCCTATTGGTAATATTAGTGTTCCTTCTGGCCGCCTGTGGCGGTGATGAGGCCACTGAAGCTCCTGCGGACGTGCCGGAGGAGGCAGAAGAAGAGCCCGAGGCCGAACCAGAAATGGCTGACCAGTTGGAGATCTTCAGCTGGTGGACGGCTGGTGGTGAGGCCGATGGCTTGCTGGCCATGTATGATGTGTTCTCCGCCCAGCATCCTGACATAGAGATCATCAACGCCACCGTTGCCGGCGGCGCTGGCTCCAATGCCAAGGCCGTGCTCGCCACCCGCATGCAGGCTGGCGACCCCCCCGACTCCTTCCAGGTGCACGCCGGTCACGAGCTGATCGACTCCTGGGTCGTGGCGGATGCCATGGAACCCGTGACCTTCATCTTTGAAGAGAACGGCTGGCTGGAAAGCTACCCACCCGGTGTGATCGAAGTTCTTTCCCACGAGGGCGAGATCTGGAGCGTGCCGGTCAACATCCACCGCTCAAACGTGCTTTGGTACAATACGGCCGTTTTTGAGGATAATGGCCTGGAAGTACCGGTATCCTTCGATGATTTCTTTGCCGCCGCCGAAACGCTCAGCGCGGCAGGAATTACTCCGCTGGCTTTGGGCGACAACGGCATCTGGGCCTCCACCCACCTGATGGAGGACGTGCTGCTGGGCGCGCTGGGTCCGGAAGCTTATCGCGGTCTGTGGACCGGTGAGACCAAATGGGGATCACCCGAGGTCACGACGGCTTTGAACACTTTCGCCCGCATGATGGAATATGCTAATGAAGACCACGCGGCCCTGTCCTGGGACCAGGCTGCCCAATTAGTCGCAGATGGCGACGCAGCCATGACCATCATGGGTGACTGGGCGGAGGGTTACTTCCTCTCCATCGGTATGGAGCCGGAAGTTGACTTCGGCTGGGCGCCTTCACCGAGCACACCCGGTACCTTCATGATGCTCTCCGACACCTTCGGTTTGCCCGCAGGCGCTCCCCATCGCGACAGCGCTGTCGCCTGGCTGACCGTCGCAGGCTCAAAGGAAGGCCAGGACGCCTTCAATCCACTCAAGGGCTCCATCCCCGCCCGCACCGATGGCGACCGTGAACTTTACGACGCCTACCTGCAGTCGGCCATGGACGACTTCGCCAGCAACGAGATCACCCCCAGTGTTGCGCACGGCGCGGCCGCTTCCGAGGGTTGGGTCACCGCCATCAACGACGTGATGACCTTCTTCACGGCCGATCTGGACGTAGTAGCGGCCCAAGAAGGCATGATAGCCGCTTGTGAAGACGCAGCTGTATGCGAGGAAGGCGACACGATCGTCGTTGGTGAAGACACCCTGACGGATATCGGCACTGAAGCGCATCCCATCAAGGTGCTGTTCGTGCCCTCCGTGGACGTGGACTTCATGATCGAATCCGGCGACCTGATCGAACAGGCGCTCAATGAAGCCACAGGGCTGGTCTACGAGGTCAGTGTGCCCTCATCCTACCCTGCCACGATCGAGGAGATGTGCGCCTCACCGGATGACACGATTGGCTTTCTCCCTGCCATGGGTTACGCGCTCGCCAACCGGGTATGCGGCGTTGAGCCAGGACTGGCTTCCGTACGCTATGGCTGGAACGTTTACTTCGCCGAGTTCATCGCACGACGAGACAGCGGTATCGACACGCTGGCTGATCTGGAAGGCAAGACCTGGGGCTACGGTGAAACCTCCTCAACATCAGGTTTCCTGGTCCCATCTGCCTTGCTAAATGAACTGGGTATCACCACTGGAGAAATGGTTGAGACCGGCGGTCACACACCGACAGTCAACGCCGTATACAACGGCGAGGTTGACTTCGGCACGGTCTTCTTCAGCCCGCCTCTGCTGCCGGAAGGCGAATGGCAGGAAGGCGATCCCCCAGACATCCCCGATGAGTTGGTACCGGAGTGCGGTCTCAACGACGAGGGCAAACTCTGGTGCGGCGGCTACCGCGTGCTGGATGCCCGCCAGACCATCAGCGAGCAGGCTCCGGACGTCGTCCAGGTGGTCAAGATCGTTGACATCTCCCAAGGGATCCCCAACGACACCATGTCCTTTGGATCTGATTTCCCCGAAGAGCTCAAGCAGATGATCATCGAAGCAGTGATCGCTTTCGTGCAGTCTGATGAGCGTTGCCTGGAGTCGCTCTGCAACCCGCAGTTTTATGAGTGGACCGATGCTTCACTGATCTACGATGAGAACTTCGACACGATCCGCCTCATGATGGAAGAGCAGGGCATCACCCTGGAGAATATCGGACAATAAGTAATATGAGTTTGTAATCTTAGCCCCGGGCAAGTGCCCGGGGCTAATGTTAATGGTAGGGAAGGCGACCGAGTAACGATATGCTTGAAGTCAAAAATCTCACCAAGATATACGAAGGGGGCGTAAAAGCCCTGGA